>Ga0129333_10007691_pt1 | contig 10165 bp, 9 predicted proteins | sample CPB6_08_DNA_FD_94474 | JGI IMG/M metagenome (GOLD analysis project Ga0129333, IMG submission 94474) | Freshwater to marine salinity gradient microbial communities from Chesapeake Bay, USA - CPBay_Sum_0.6_0.8_DNA | ecosystem: Environmental > Aquatic > Marine > Coastal | place: USA: Chesapeake Bay...
AACATCTTTTTGTCCTATAGTAAAACCAAATAAGCGAATCGCCATTAAATATACCACCTATATAAAATTATATCCATAATGGAAAAAATAGTAGGGGGAAACCCCCTACTATTAGACTACTCCAGCCTCTACTGATTCCCACCATTGATATGTCAAATTCACAGTAAACTCTTCGATTGCATCATTGGAACCCCAGTCAACATCAATAGTTGAAATATCGGTTGGAAATAATCCTATGAAACGATATTTCTTCAAAATGTTTCCTGCTTTTCCATATTGTCTAACTTCTCCATCAACGGTATAATTACTTGGTGTAATTACTCCTGCTGAACGAAGATTTAAGTTGTGACTGTTTAGTCCGTTCATCCATCTCTCGAATGCATTTCTAATTACAAAGTCTTCATCATTAATAATTGTTACTGACCAATCCGCAAAAGTTCTATTGCCAGCAAATTTCAACTCTCTTCCAAAATAATTAACAGCAATAGAATTCACTGTTGATCCAGGAAGTTGTGCTGATCTACACATGAAAGACATTTTTGTACTAGCATTACCTGGTAAGGAAAATGCAGGAAAAGGTAACGTCACCTCAAATAGATTTGGGCGAGCACCGTCTCCCTGCATTTGAGAGCGGAATTCGTTAATGTTGAAAGCCATTTAATTTATCTCCTATCTCTCTTATTTATTAGAATCTACCGACAATTTCTTCGAATGCTACACCAGACCTAACAGCAACGAAGTTCAACTGTATAAAGTTTACACTTCTTGATGGTTTGATATAAATGTCACCTACGAATTCGTTGCGATCAATTACTTCTGGTGTGTTATTTGTAGTGTCACAAACAACTCGATATTCGTATATTCCACGGCGACCTTGAACATCACGGAGATAAGGCTCAACTAAATTCACAAATGCTGCTCTAGTGAATTCATCATTGAATTCGAATAATGTTGATCTTGCAGCACGAGCAATCGCTTTTTCAAGAACTATGAATAAACGACGAACATTAATTCTATTCAATGCAGTAGGTTTTTTAGTGTAAGTTTTATCGCCATAAAGTATCGTGCCTTCGCCAGCAAATGAAACTACTGGATTAATAGATGCTTTATAGAGCAAATCTCGTTCAGCTTGCGTTGGATTCCAGGCTAATTTAACAACATTTTTAATCACGCCACGATTAATACCAGCAGGCGAGAACCATGGATCGCGAACTAAATCTGTATATACACATAAGCCTGCGATATCACCATTTAGTGGTGTCCAAACGTAACGGTCATTGTATCTATCATATTGATATTTCCAATTGCAATCCATTACGCCATAATTCGAATCTGTTATACTTGTAACACTATTGCTTATCGTTGCTTGCTCAGTACCAAATTTATCGACAACATCAGATTTTTTTGGTGAAAAGAGAACAAGACAGTCTTTTCTACTAGAAGCGATTGATAATAATGAAGTAATTACTGTTGCATATTCAGATTCATTAGGTGCACCTGCCATAAGAAGTGAAACATCGACTGCATCAGGACTCTTGAATTGAGTGTATGCCGTAGTTACATTTACAGTTGTACCGCCTGTGCCACCAATTAATACTATATTCGCTGATGCATTAATACTTTCATATGCACCTGTGCCTAGATTAGTTGCTGTTCCCCAATTATTGGCAGTATTCACAACATTCGCTGTAGGATGTCCAGCAAACCAAATGTATTTTGATTTATTATTCAATACATCAGCATAGTAAATACTTGAACCGTCTTCGCCTTTCGCATCTTTTGCTTTTGAAACATGAGCAAATTTCTCAATAACTGTATTTGCTGAACCGAAATTGCCTCTTTCATCAATAACTACAATATGAATCTCATCATTCGATCTATTTTTTGAAGAAGCATAAAACGATGTATTAGGTTTAGCATCGAAAATATCTTTCCACGGCCAACTATCATAAGTGGCACTATCTGCCATGGATATTTTTAAATTATTTCCTAAAGTTCCTGCATACTTGGCAACAAGTATATATGATCCAGCTGGAGCACTATTTGCATATGCGGATGAATTCTTCACTAAAACACCACCATTTGCTGATGCATTTCTTGCGTCCGAGGCAGCAGCACGAACAACTCTCAGATCACTTCCATATGACAAAAAGTTTGCTGCTGTGAAAAATGTTTCGTAGTTTGTTGATCCTGGTTTACCGAACTTATCAACTAATTGTAATTCATCTGTGATGATGGTGATTTCTTCCAGTGGACCCCATTCAAAATTACCAGCAATACCACCCACAGTGGTTGCAACAGAGGGAACAACCGTTGTCAAGTCTACTTCGGAGATAGATACTCCTGGTGACAATTGAAAAGCCATTTTGTGTTCTCCTTATTATTATAGAACTTAATTATATTATTATTTGTCTATTTATTAAATTCGAAACCTGAGGAAGTATATCCGCGACTTCTCACCGTTTCCCAAAGGTCTTTTCCATCGAATGTCTTTTCTTCTTGTTGACCATCGTTTATAAAGCCTACAGGCAAAGTTTCTTCATCCAACTGAAGATTTCTCTCATCCAACAATTTTTGTCTAATATCAGAATTAGTTACCTCTTTAAAGTAACTTTGTGCTGTTAACCAAGAAAAAAAGACCAAAGTCATAACAATATCGTCATTATTTCCTTCTTCAGCTTTGTAAGTGTCCTTATCTCTAACAAAAGTATTTAATTCTGCTATGGTATCAAAATCATATATGATTAGTTTATCATTTTCTATTAGTGTCTTTAAGTTTGCACAACCTATTTTTTTAGTTGAGGTTGTTGTTTTTAGACCAAAAGATGCCCCTCTTTTGAATCCGGAAGATATATTTTGACCCTTAATTTCATGATACTCTAATCGAAATATGTTTTCATATTCTAGATCATAATGTAAAATATCAACTACTTGTTTTCCCACATTATTTGTTTCAACTAAGACAAAAGAACGATTATACTTGTTTGCTATATTGTATATGTATGTTGGTAAAATAAGTGGTGAAATTTTATTGTTCCTATATTTCAAGACTTGCTTGTATGGTATTTCGGTTACATCCACAACAGAAATTACAGAATAATCTAACCCAACACCTTCAGAACAATCCACCATTGTCATATAGGTATGACCAGGAATAGGTTCTTCGTAAGTATCCGTATCTTCTTTTTTATGTATTGGTGGTCTAAATGTTAAAGTTTTTAATTTTGATCCTGGTATTAATGTTGCAGAGGATCCTATGAACTCCGTCTCAAATTCTTGTCTAAATTGTTCTTCACTGGTGTTTCTTATTGTCTCTTCTTTCCATTTTTCATCTCTTCCTGGTACCATTGACCAATGAACTTCAAATGGTGTGTATAATGATCTACCTTCAATCGAATCCATCCACATTTTATAGAACATATTCAAACCGTTCGGAGTTGAAACAATAATAACTTTTGTTGTTTTACCCGATGATATGACAGGATAGGTTGATGTGAAAAAGTCTTGTGCCATGTTGTGAGGAACGAATGCAAATTCATCTAAGAATATTAGATTATATGTTCCTCCACGAACACCAGATCCACTTGTTGCATAGGCAAATATTTTAGATCCATTTTCAAGTTCTATATTACCTTTATTCCATTCTAGAACACCTTGCTGTAGCCAATGCGGAATGTGTTCATATGCATATTTAATTCTGTCTAATATTTCTCTAGCCAATGCACCCTTATTGGCTAATATCGCAACAGTGTAATTGTCTTGAAATAAAATATTCCATAACATATAACCAGCAACCGAAGTTGTTTTTCCAACCTGTCGAGGCATTTTACAAATGGAAAATCGATTTGCATGAAATCCTTCGACCATTTCTTTTTGAAAGGGCCACATGTCAAATGGTACAAGACCATAATCTACGTTAACAATTTTAACGTATTTTTTTATAAAATAAATTGGATCTCTAATGCACCGAGTAAATTCCAATAACTGCTCTTGCGTAAATTCTAATTTAGTTCCGGCTTTTTTTAAATTAGAATTGCCTTGATAACCATCTCTCATTTATTTAATTATACTCTTTAACATCCAGGAATGTTTTTGATGTTTATCTAATAGTTCTTGTAAAAAATTACTTATTGCTGGTTCTTGTGCATCATCAGCAGCAACGATTCCAGCTCTCAGATGCACGATATATCTATCATTGCTTTCATTTAAATTCATAAACATTTCTCTGTCTGAGAGTATGGAATCATTCTCTTCCACATCGGAGAGATTATGTATTCGTGTTAAATTAACAGGAGCATAAACTCCTAGCATTCTTAATTTTTCAGCAATCTCATCAGTTTGTTGCCAAACAGAATCATAAAAGTCACCTAGAAATTCATGATATTGGATGAAATTGGGTCCTTCTACATTCCAATGAAACGAATGCGCTTTAAAATAAAGACCGAAATTCGTTCCTAGAATAGTTCTCAACTGTTCTATTAAAGTTTCCATTTATTCAACTCTCTTTATTGCTTTAATTAATTCTGCTGTTGATCCAACAAAAACTGCTTGATTCACATTTATCTCTGGAGAAGAAGTGCTCATATTATCCATTAACAGTTTTCTTTTCTTTCTAAGATCCATTAAATCTTTATTTAAATCTCCAACACTTTTTATTAGAGTAGCAGCAACTTCATATGCTCTAGGATGATCCGTAGCTCGCGCCACTTCTAGAATATTATCAACAGCAATTTTTCCTTTTTCTGCCAAATCTTTTATGTTTCTTCTAGCGAATTCAAAATCAGCATCATCATCATTCGATGTTTCAACAACTTCAAAAGTTTCTGGAATAATTTCCGCTGGCTTTATATCAAAAATGTCCGACAATTTTTTATCCATATTCATAGTGTATCCGGGAATTCCAATATAGTTTCTGTGTATCCATACAATGAGTTTGCATTAGCATTTACAGGATTAGGTTCTATTTTTATTATCACATCTTTAAGTGGATCCAAATCAACAGTATCTATTGTATATGTTGCATTTGAATAGTCACCCACAATAACATCATTTTCATCCATTAAATCTGTCAGTTCAGTTAATACTAATGTGCCAGTGTTGTTATTTGCGAAGTATAATACTTTTCCTGATTTTCCTTTTTTAGTTTCACGAACAATCTCTCCTGTAACAAAAACACCAACACCATTTGCTGAATCGACATAAACTTTTTGTGATTCTTTATCACCAAAATTAGTGTAGATGTTGGTTGTTGATTTTGAGATGAAACCGTTTCCTGTTGCACTTACTTGAGGAAATATATAACCTTTTACACTAAAAGTTAAATCCCAAATAATCATTCGTGTACTGAGAAAGTCGCCTTCATAATCAGTAGTTGTATTTACTGATTCCAATAGAATAGGAAGATCATATTTTAATCCCATTTCAGGAACCAAATTGACAGTTACGGTATAGTCCGGAGTAAAAAATGGAAGAATCTGTTCAAGTATTTGTGTTCCATCTTCTATGTTTCTAACATAGATTGAAACACTAAAATCAAAATTGTATGGTATAGGAGATGCTTGAGATTTGACTTGATTTTTCGATGAGTCAAAGGAATAATTTTTAATCAGAGAGTTTGTTTTTCTTGATGAATCATATGTGATTGCTGTCATCTCAAAAGAAATTCTTGGTAAATGTACGGACATTGACCTAGTTAAATCTGGATCAGATGCTAACCTAGTGATGTACTTTTCTTTTGGACCGTATGAAAGAGGCACTTTTATTCTTTCATATTCTTTTGTCATGTCTTTATCATAACGGATCATCGTTATGTTATTAAAAACTGTACCGAAAGCGACAACAATTTTTCTTAATGTTCTATTGTAAAAGTGTCCTTTACTGAGCATTATGGTTCTCCAAATGGATTAGTTTCAGTAAAGTCTAAGATGTCATCAGATTCTTGTTCGATCCTCTTATTATCTGTAATATCTTCGAATACATTATTTCCGACGGAATCAAGTTCATCAACTGTGACTGGTGTTCTTAATGCACCACTTGTATTTCCTATTGCATTTGCGCTACTTGTGAATTGACCAATTACACGGATTACAGTCAATTCACTATGAGGAGTGTATGAATAAACAATGGCTTGAGCAGTGGAATTGGCTAAAGAAGTGCCTTGATATACAATTTCACCTGGAACATAACTTCCTGTACCAGTATTTGCTAAAGGTAGACGAATTCTCTTATAAGAAGATTCTGCTTCTTTATCGATTTCTTGAACACCAGTTGAAATAATTTCTTCCGAGAAGACAAATTGTTTTAATTTAAGAGCATAGACATATACATTACCGCCTCGTCCTCTACCTAATGTATAAAACATCGCTTGATCATTTTCATGTTCGACGAAAGTGACCTCAAAGAAATTTCTTATAAGAGGAATGTAAATCAAATCGCCTTCATTAGGTCTCTTTTGTGGAACAGTGTATCCAAATCTTCTTCTCGATACAAGTAAAGTTATTTCATCTCTGACTTCTAAGCCAAATTTTGAAATGAAATCACCTTCACCATCCATTCCTGTAACATTTTCAAGATACATTTCTATACTATATGCATTTCGATACTCTTTGAGTGTGTCTTCACCGTATAGATAATCGACTTCATCTCTTGTTGAACGTGGTAAATAAAAAACGTCCATGCCATGGATCTGCATTGCTTCAATCACCAAATCTTCAACAAGTAACTGCTCACTTGTTATTTGGTGTTGGGGGAAATTATTGAAATAGAAATTTGTGGACATAATTAACCAATAAACATTTCGCTTGGTAATACATTAGTGTTTATCAATTCTTCTTCAACCTTATTGATTTCTTCAACGGCTTCATCCCAAATTTCTTTACCATTTAATGTTACACCACCTGGCATTTGAATGCCTGCGAACTTTTTAAGATTTTCGCCCCACTGTTTTTTGATAAGTGCTGTTGCATAACGTTTTAAAAATCTATCATTCCAAACGTCTGATACGCCAGATTTAGTCATACTGACTGATGCATTAGAACCAAACACGGTATCAACTGTTAATTCTGTTGGAGAAATAATAGCCTTGACTCTCTTTAATTCATCACCAAAACTAATGAAATCGCCAGGAACAATATCTTGATCAAACTTAGTTCCTGTTCCTGTGACAGTAGTAGAAGATGTGCTTATTGCTGCTGTTCCAGATAAAGAAATTGTATCTGGATCCAATTTTCTATAACACTCCACAACAACATATTCACCTACATTTAGATCACCACTCCAATCTATGTCCAAAAACAATTTATCTTGATGGCGATTAAATCTAAACTGTGGTGTTCCTGAGAATAAAAGGTTCAAAGTCCTAATATGCTGCATGGTTATTTCATAAGAGACATATGAAACTGAGGTGAAATCATATAAATCATGCAATCTGAGTTGATATCTCAAATCAAACATATTTACAGAAGAATTTGATTGATCGAAAGGCATTACACCAGTGACAAATATGACAGCCTCAGGAACATAAATCCATCCTCTGTCAATATCTTCTTGCGTAATTCTATGTTTCATAAAGAGTTTTTCCACGCCATCGAAGTGATAGTCGTGGAAAAACTGTAGAGCATCGTCTATTCGATCCTCTACTTGATCATCATCAACATTAATTTGAATTACAGGATGTCCCAGTTTACGGAGACAATAATCTTTGAATTCTTTTCTAGTTGAAGGAGCTGCCATTTATCATCCTTTAGATATTATAATTTATTTATAATGATGATAAATGGCAGATTTTAATTCATCACTTTATCACTAAGTGGTCCTTCTGGAACGTTAGTTTCCTGCGCTTGAGGCATTTGTCTAGCTTGTTCCTCAGCTTGTTGTTTCACTTTAGCAAAAACATTTAAGCCGACTTTTCCAGGAAGTTCGAGCAAACCAGCGATGATGACATTCACTTCTTCAATCGACAAATCAGTTAAACTAAATTTATTCATTTAAATCTCCAATTAATAATGATCTAAGACCAATACAAGTATATATATTCATTTTTCCAGCATTTTTTTGACTAATGTTTTGAGTTCTTCTATTTCGGACTGCTGTTCTTTGATAGCTTCTATTAGAAGTCCTATCATATTTCCATATTGAACACTTTTTGTTCCGTCGTCGGATGTATTAACAACTTCCGGTAAAATTTCTTCGACTTCTTGCGCTATAACACCTATAGATTTTTGTTGAGTATCTTTGAGTGTATAATTAACTCCACGAAGAGAAAGTGTTTTTGATAGTGCGTTTTCTATAGTTATTATATTTTCTTTGACATTTCTATCCGATATGGATGTCATTACCGTTGCACTTAATGTTCCTGTCGATGGATTAAAGTATAATTTAGTTGATGAAACATATGCGGTTGAAAGTGTTCCAGATGTGGCATTATACGCCATCGTAGGATAAAACAAATTATTATTTGTTGATGTATCATTTGAGAGTGATGCACCACCCGAAATAGTAACCGCACCAGTTTGTCCATTTACTGATGTGACGCCACCATTATCAGCAACTCTAGCAGAATCTACTCTAACGCCATAAGTGCTACTGCCATTCCAGCCCATAAGTGTAGGATAGGTTGCAGTCCAAGCTACAGAAGAATTAGTATTGTTAACTGCTGTACCGCCCGGAGCAGTTGATGCAGAGGCATCAAATATTGTGTGGTTATTACCGTAGTTTTTCCAAGATAATTGACCTATGACATTATCTATAACCGTACTATCATTCCAGTCACTTCTATTTCTTTCCGGAACATAGTCATGGGAGTGACTTGCAGCCGCAAATGCACTAGCATGTTGTCCGTCTACAGTATCAGCATTTCCAGCACTATCCGCATACCCAACATGCGTATCAGCATGTCCACTGTCCCCACTATAACCATATAATCTCCAATAAGATCCTGTCCAATATGTTTGAACACTATAATCACTGTTATCATCGCGACGATATAATCTAGTGACACCTCGGCTATTTCTACTATCTGAATTCAATGAAGAATTATATTGCGAAGAAACCACTTGACTTCCACTAGCACCAACAAATATACTTCCTTGTACAGTTAACGAACTATTAATTACGACGGCACCTGTAATAGAACCACCAGCCTTACTAAAGAATGTTGATGTATCGGGAATGGGCATGGCATCGACCCATTGAGCAGTATTACCATCATAATAATAAATTTTTAATTTACCAGTATCACTTTCCCACCATAAATCGCCGTATCCGTATGCTGTTGGAGCTGTATCCTGTATGAATAAACCTGGCACAAAAGCATTACGTCTATAAATATTTCCACCAAACGTAGCATTATTAGTCGATAAACTTATGGTTAAAGGCCAATAACTATCATATTGTTCCCATGACGTACCCGCTATTCCATTTCCACGAAGAATATAAAATTGATCACTATTGATATGAATCATCGCTGAACGATGATTCGTATCTAAAAAGTATATTGTTGGTTCTGTGTTTTGTATAAGAATATTGCCAACTTGATAAGATGATCCGCCACTGGTCAACCACCAAGTATTTGTTCCACCAGAATTTCGCATTCTGATTTCAGTGTAATATTGTAGATACCAACTGTTATCATGATACTGCATTTTTCCAGAAAATTCACCATCCCAAGAAGCAGAGTCCGATCTCCATGAGCCAACTGTTCTTAAAGATGTTGTGGAAGTGGTATTTAAATAATAATTATCATTATTATTCATATGAAGGGCACCAGTGGGTACCTTTCTCAAATCCCACGATCCCCAATTGCTGGCTAAAAAACCATAAGCACCACTGGCTCCATAAAGTTGAACTGTCCAGTTTCCTGAAGAGTCGTACATAGATAAACCCACATCAGATCCTGCTGCACCTCTGAGATATAAGTTTTGAGTATTTCCATAATAGAAATAAGGACCATCTGTTGACCCGCTTCTAAATTGCAGTGTATTAAATTTAGAAGTTCCATTTGGATCTGCTCTGAATCCTGTATCATCTTGATCATAAAATATTGGAGCTCTTATATTAGAATTATGATAAAATAAATCAGTACCTAATCTCGAATATTCAGAATTATTTGCTCTAGCACTTATTGCGTAAGTGTGTGATGCAGCCATTTCAAGAACGATACCATAGT
>Ga0129333_10007692_pt1 | contig 10165 bp, 21 predicted proteins | sample CPB6_08_DNA_FD_94474 | JGI IMG/M metagenome (GOLD analysis project Ga0129333, IMG submission 94474) | Freshwater to marine salinity gradient microbial communities from Chesapeake Bay, USA - CPBay_Sum_0.6_0.8_DNA | ecosystem: Environmental > Aquatic > Marine > Coastal | place: USA: Chesapeake...
CATAGAAAACGATCGTAGGTACAAGTCAACCGTCGCTCTCCTCAGAAATACATACCCATCTATAGGAATGTCAGAAGTGAGGAGAGTCGTAGCCAAAGTAGAAAATCTCAAGGAGAAACCATGAAAACGTACACTATCAAAGTCCCTATCACCGCTATTGCGATCGTAGAAGTCACCGGAGACTTCACTGAAGAAGAAGCCATTGCGGAATCGATCGACATCGCTACTTTAGATGACGTAGAAGAATCTGAAGCTCATTCGATCGTTGTCGAGGGTAACTTCTTTTACGGAAAACTAAACAAAGCTTGTGTAGAAGACATCTTCGAGGAGGAAGACTAATCATGAGCCAATTCTGGCATAAGTACAGTCAGATAGTCTCTTATACCCAGGACTGGAGAGTACGTCTGATTGTGGCAAACTTCATAAACAAGGGATGGACGGAGAGATCCTACCTTCCGCGTGATACAGACTGGAGCATTAAAGAGAAAAGCCTTTTTATTGAGTCGTTAATTTTGGAGTTTCCCGTTCCCCCCATAACGATCGTTACTTCCAGAAAGGAAAGTGATTACATCCTAGATGGAGTTCAAAGAGTAAGGGCTCTTTGTGATTTCATGGAAGAAGGGATGCCCCTTAATTCCGTTCTCCACCTTTCTGATCTAAGGGGGAAAACCTGGAGCGACCTAGATATGAACGATCAGTGTAAATTCAGAAACCTGGTTATTCGTACTATCTTTATCTCTCGACGCTACAAAGAAGATGTCCTTGCCGACATATTTACTCGTCTTAATCCACATTACTATCAAGGACAACGATCGCTATGACCCTCACTGAACAATGCCTAAGAAAGATCGAATTGATTGCCACGATCGCTAAAGACTTTCGCACTTGGAGTTGGGACGATTCCAACCCGCCTGGTTTATACGGATACGATACAGAAGGGCTTTGCACCTACAGTAGAGATTTAACCCCAGAGGAGCAGGAAAGTCTTGAAGAGTGTGGTATCTCACCCCCTTGGGTGGGTAATGCCTGGGTGGAGATTAATGCTCCAGGACAAGTAAACGAACAAGTTAACGTAACGATCGAAAAAGGCAGAGTATCTATCTACTCTTGTGACGACATTGACCACTTAGATGAACCCTTTGAGGATTGGTATGACTAAAGACATTACTTTCGATGCGATCGAAAATCTGGCTGAGAGGCTGAATGGATTCAAAATTCCTTCTAACTTGCACATGGAGACTGATAGAAGAGAGCGCCAGTATGCTCGAACCTTCCAAGAACTAGAAAGGCGGGCAAATCAAGAATCCTGCGTAGAAGCAGCGATCGCTTTAGAGTTGATAGAGCATCTTGTAAGTAAAAAAGATTTACTAGAGAGAAGTAATTCGTTTTACCGCGAATCGCACTCTCTCCGGCATAACTGCCGTGACTATCTCATGGCAGTAGATCCCAACGATCTAACCGTTGCAGACTGTCTAGAAGCGTTAGGCTTCGGACGAAATGGACTAAACGATCGCTAAACACACTAGGAGTTTTTTTTTATGACACCAGAGCAGAAACAACAAATGATGGAGGCAGTCGATCGCTATTTTGAAGAGGAGCCAGTATTTAACCCAGATATTAGCTTGTTCCCTGGACAACATTCACATTTTGAAGTTATGACTATCCCGGAAGAAGATCTCAAAGTGGGCGATCGTGTCCTTTCAATAGGAATACCTCAGATATACATAGGTACAGTTACTAAGGTTTACCCGACCACTTTCTACGTGGTCGATCAAGAAGGATTAACAACGGGATATGCTATTCGCTCGGACAGACAGATTCTAGTAGAAAGGGAAATTCTTGACCAACTGTAAACGATCGCTAAACACACTAGCCAAGAGGTCTGTATGAAACTGATTTTCACTAAAGACGAATGTGTTCCTGATGCAGAGACAATCAGGGAATACAAAGAAAGGAACCAAATCAAAAAAGTAGAGAATGTCATGTCCATAAAAATTGATATGGGCGACACACTCAAGCACTACTTCATAGGGGAGAACGGAAGCTTCTACCTAGAGTTTTTCAGTTGCGGGGTTTACGAAGATTTGTATTTGTTAGATGGAAAGGAGGAGTTCATTTCAGATATTTTGCTATTCATCCAAAAGTCAAATGTTTACGGATTGGTTCACGCAGAATTTACGATCGCCTACCGCACGGAGGAACAAGACGATTATCTAGAGATCAGAAAAGCACTCAGTAACTAATCAAAAACGATCGCTCTTACAAGTAGAACAATGAGGAAAAATAATGCCACCCAAAATAGAACAAGCGCTAATTGATTTGATTCCTTTCTTCGATCGCCCCTTGGTGCTCAAAAGGTGGGAAAAGTACAAAGAAGACGACGGCGGAGCGCATTTTGAAGCCTTCTTCAATGAAGGAGAGATTTGCGAACGATCGATTAAAATTTGTGAAATTATGGATTGGGCGCTTCACGCTCAAAACTCACTTGATTATTTCCGTGAGAAGCGGAAAGAGTACGCAGAACTTCAACTAGTGCTGAAGAAAGCGCTAGGACAAGACTAGATCGTACTTACCAGTAAAACAAAAAGGAGAACAAATCATGAATGGCTTTCAACTAACGAAGAACGGACAGTTCTACGAAGTTCTTTTTACTTACAACAGAGAATGGAATGAAATAGCTATCCACGTAAAGCCAACATCTGGCGGTGAGCAGGTAACATCTTGGGTAACAACTACTTCCATAGCTACCGCTCATGACGAAGGGTTAGATCTACTTTACAAAGCAATCAACGACGCAATTGATAGATCTGGTACAAGAAAAGCTATCGAAGGATGCAATTAAATGAAAATCAACAACAAAGAAGAAGCGATCGCTGCTCTAGAATCCATCAAAGAAGCGATCGACACCATCGGTAGTTACACACTGAATGAAGAGACTCACAGTCAAATGTCGGATGCGTTTGACTTAGCTGACGACCTTCTCGACTGGGTTGAAAGTATGGAAGAAAACACCAAAGGAAGTGAAGACTAATGGATAGGCAAGAAAAGGCTCTCATACTGGCGAGAGAACTAGACTTCGATAAATTTAATGACGATCCACAATTAATCGAGATGATCCGTATATCGGTAGATCTATTTCTACCCTATCCATCTTTAGCTAAAGAAAGAGGAGCTAAATTAATATGGAGAAGATTCACTGAAAGAAAGTTTTTCGATCGCATTTGGAATAGTTATGAAGTAATTTGGAGGAAAAAGGGGCTAGAAGCGTTGGCTCTAGCAAGAAAAGGTCTCTTGTAAAACGATCGACGATTGATGATCTGGAACGAAATTCACATCAATAAGAAAGGAAGGCTAAAAATGTCACCGAAAAAAGTGGAGTTTGTAATATCCTCTGGCTATTCGACAACAATGAGATTGCTTGAGGACGACAAAGATTCAGGACTATCTTTAAGGCAACTGCAGCCATGTCCGCAATTCATTTTTGAGTCGTCTGAAAATATGGACGCAGATTATGTTCCATTAGTGGGGAAAACAGTCAATTCTCTGTCTGAAGGGATCAGAGTGGTAATGGAGACAAAAGGTCTTCTCTATTATCAAAGTCTAATGCCTCCGGGGATACGCATTCGCTCGGAGGAATAATTAATACGCCAAGTCCGTAATATCTTCTGACCATTCCTTTTGCTTCTCTTTCTTGAAGGCTTCCGTTTTTGGTATCCCCCATTGTGGATAACGGAAGCCTTCTTCTGCTATATCCTCTGGGTTCGGAATTGACCCGCCTTGTAAGATCTCTATTCCCAAGCTCTCAGCGATCGTTCTTCGCATTAGGCTAACAGAACATCTACATCCAAACCCTGCGGGGGTAGCGCACTTCTTCCAAAACTCATGATTGTAAGGGATTGCTTTATTGTGTAGACCTTGATGGTTCAGCCTTGGATTAGGAGAGTCGCGCCAGCGCCAAACCCCTACATACTCTCCAGGATTACGATCGCTTAATTCTTTCATCTGCTGACCTCTACCTGTCCCGTGAGCCGATCGTAAGTTGGTATCGAATATTGTGTACGATCGTCTTGAGGTGGGTGTGTTCCCATACTCCTGCCTGTAATTCTTCTCGAATTCAGTCTTCCAGTCTTCAAAAGGTGTCCCCTGTTCTTGGGCACGAAGCAACGATCGCTTTATCTTGTTCAGTAAGTCGAGCTTGGCGATCTTCGCCACGCTGAATGCCCACGAGTGATAACCTTCCTCCATGCCGTAATAAGATTCGACTGGAATAACGATCTTGTTTCTCAGTAGAGCGATCGCTTCCAGAAAAGGTAGGCGTAGCCATTGCAGGATAATAGAATCCTGATGTTCTTCTATTAAAGAATCTCTACCCGCTAGGTTAGAAAGAACGGCAGAATGCCAGAGAAGTGTACCCAAAGGTTTCTCGTCTAGCAAGCTATTCAAATGTTTTGCATCAAAGTTAAAACCACCAAGGGCGGGTAAAAGACGATCGATCCAGTTTTCAAAAGTAACGTCTTGTTCCATCGCCCTGACCACGATCGCATCGATCGTGTCTAATCCTTCTAATGGATCAGAATCAGATACTATTTTTTTTTAGGCTCAAATAAAGAGCATGACCCACGGAGGAATAACTTGCCGTTAACAAGAGAACAATTTCCAGTAGCTTTACTAGAAGCATCTAACCCAGCCCAGTTTTGACAGTTCTCACAAAAAGCTTCTGGTGTACCCAATACCACATATTCTGCTTCGTCTCTACTCATCTTCTTAGCAGGAGCGATCGGAGGGAGAGGTTCTTCTTCTACTGGGTCTACACTATCCAAAGCGATCGGTTCTACTACCAGAACAGAAGGGGTTTCTTCTAAAGGAAGACCATCCATACCCATCCCGCCTAGTTGTAGGATCTCTTCTACATCTTCTACTGTGACAACGTGTAGAGCAGGATGTAGTCCGTCAAATTTAGCGTTCTCTAGTCTCAGCCTAACTTCTCTAATCTTACGGGACATCTCTGGATAATTACGAGCAGACTGTTCTTCTGCTTGAGAGAGATGACCATTCATAAAAAACAAATGGTCTTTATAAGGGCGGGATCCATCCGAGTCTTCAGATAAATACTCACCCCCCAAGATTAAAGCAGACGATAAATGCTTCCAGACGCATCGAGGGCAAGACGGGCGAGAATCAAGTCTTTGCATAAAAATCCTTAGCTCATTTTTTCTTCTGCTTCCCACCGAGAAAGCACGATCTTTGTTTCGTTGTTCTTCGACGGAGAGTATTGGCACCAGCGTAAGCGAATTAAGCGATCGTCGTGAAAAACGATCGCATTCAAATAGCCTTGCGGGATTTGTGCTTTTTTCACGGGCATAGGAAATTCGACCCGAACATGAAGTGTCTTTCCCCTTAAATCAGGAGATGCTTCCAAGTTCAGGTCTTCCCTTACCACGCATTGATGCTTGCCCGTAATTTCCCGCACGATCGGGACAGGTACGCCATTGAAATGAGATTTGCTATCCCATTTCACCTCCCCTTCCATTTTGTAATAAGCCATCATCAACCCCTCCATATCTGATTTTGTCAACGCATAACCAGTGCCGAGGGGTTTTAACTTATTAAAGCGATCGTTTATTTCGGCTCGATACATCCCTGGAAAGATAGTCTTCCCATATTTGTAGAGCCAACCAGAAGTAATTAGCCCCATTTCCTTTATGTCAGGAAAAGTAAGCTCTGCTGTTTTAGAAAACGGGTCATAACTGCCAGTTTTAGAGCGGTAGACCCGTTTAGAACGATCGCTAATAGGAATGGGTTTGCCCTTGTGATTGTCGTATTCAAGCCAACCCAAGGGCACGTTATTCAGATCCATAATGGCACTAAGCAGTGTAATCAGCAGTAGACCTAGGAGATGCTTTGGCTAGGGCAGTATCGCCACCCAATATAACCGGGGGATCAGCGCCATCATAGGCACGAGCAACCATGTCTAGACGGAACTGATTAGATCTGACGGAAATGTAATTTGCTACAGAGAAAATTTTTCCATAGCTCATAGTACCAGAGGCGGCAGTTGCCGTGGAAGTAGAGATAGCCGAGTTCACAGCGCTGTTGTCTGCTTTATTGCTACAGGAAACAGTACAGGTGAAATTATCTCCTGGGACAAGAGAAGTAACCGTAACAGTGCTTCCAGATAGAACGGTAGCGAATACATCAGGGTGAGTACCCACGATCGCTGCAATCTCAGCGGCAATCTCCGCCGTAGTATTGGTGTCGGCAGTATAAGAAGGAATTGCGAATTTCTTGGTAGATGTCGTACCAGCGATCGTTACGTGGTAGTAAGCATCGGCACCAGGAACAGATTCTACTAAGATTTCTTCTTTCTGAGGTACAGCATCATCAGAGAAATTCAAGTAAAAATCAACAACAGTGCGTCCTGCATCGGCTCCAGTAGTGGGGGAAGAAAGGCGACTAAACCATTCCAGTGACCGGGCTTCGTTAGTAGTTACTGGTTGGTCGTAAGTTACAATACCTATTGTTTGCGGCATAGTAGCAAAAATTTGTGTGGTATATAGCAGATAGATCCTACCCTATCTGTTTTTGTAATCATGGATAACCCATTCCTGCCTAAAGAGATTCACCTCGACGCTGTAGTAGAGAATACTGCGATCGGTGTGGGCACAAGCCGCGACAAAATGGCTCAGACTTATGTGGGGAATGGGCAATACTTACATTGGAGAGAGAAACAGAGACTCTTTGATGGGGATTGGCTAATCGCTAGAGTTTGCGGAATACTGCCCCAAAAGGTAGCAGAGGCGGGATGGGATCTAAAGTTAGGGGAAACTTCAAACGACAAGTTAAAGGAGTCCATCAAGACTTACATTGAACGTTTATTTATCAATAACAGCGTTAATCTACCCGAAGGGCTAAACCCTCTTCCTCAGCAAAAAAAATACAATCCAGACGACATTATAGACAACCCTCGTTGCGGCTCTCTCGTTTCTCTTTTCACCAGGGCACAAACGATCGCTAACGTAGAAGATGGTTGCGCGATCGTTATCAATGTGGATGATGGGCAAGACCCCTCTCAGCCAATTCTAAAGAAGAACATCAAACGGATTGTTGGGTTTGATATTCTGACCCGGAAAGAAATCAGACCCGCCTGGGAATATACAAGAGATCCTTTTGAGCCGGTCTACTACAACATCCTAATGGAGAGAAGACCCTTCACCAGCTTGAATAGCATGGCTGGTAAGAACATCTTTGTCCATCGATCGAGGGTTCTTCGTTTTGATGGGCTGACAATGGTATCCGAAGACCGCCTTCGCAATAACGAAGGCTGGACAGGTTCTATTATTGACAAGATTTGGGAAGATTTTAAGCAATGGAGACTTTCTCTTTCTTCTACTAGCAATACCCTTAGTGATGGGTCTTTATTCGTTTATATGCTGCGCGGGCTGCGGGAACTGGTCAGTCAAGGGAAAGAGGCTTACTTACAAAAACGTATCCAGTTGATGGTACAGAACATGAGCCAACTAGGCGGGATTGCAGTTGATTCAACGGACGAGCAAGTGAACTTTCTCTCTCGTAACTATGGCGGAATGTATCAAATCCTTGAGCAATTCGTAAACATGATTGTGGCGGCGACTGGACTTCCCCATACGTTAGTTCTTGGTGAATCTCCTTCGGGACTGGGGGCTACCGGAGAATCTGAGATGAAAGCGATCGAAGATCTCAAGAGAGAGATGTTTGACAATGAATACAAAGATAAATTGACCTATATTTATCGCTTGATCTTCTTAGCAAAAGATTCTCCTACCAAAGGGAAAGAGCCAAAAAACTGGTCGATCGAATACCAAGGAAATTACGAACCTACGATTCAAGAGAAGCTGGCAAATACTAATGCTCTCGTTTCTGCCCTGTCTGGAGCGATCGCTTCGCAGTTCCTAACACCAGAAGAGGCTAGACTACCCTTCAAAGGAACCACTACTACATGGGGCATCGTTCTCGACGACAAACTATGGGAAAAACAGAAAGAAGAACAACAGCAAATGGGCATGGGACAAGACCCAATGATGGGTGGAGAGATGATGGGTCAAGATCCGAGCATGGGGCAGGATCCGAATATGGGTCAACCACCACTAGGCGGGGGCGCTCCTCAAGGCAATGAAGAACCGCCTCAAGGAGAAGAAGAAGATCAGCAGATCGCCCCGAACGACGTACTTATGAAGAACTAAGTAGTTCCATCAATACAAGACACTTCGATGTCGATCGAAGTGTCTCCTGCTGCAACAATCCGCAGGCACTTAAAGGTATTGTTGATAATGCCAGCGTTCCACTCTGTACCTGCGGCTAAAGTTTTTGGATCGATCGTACTAGATGTCATTTCAAGAAAACTAGAGGCAGTCAGGAAGTCGTCAACAATATCAACCCATTCCGCCTTGGTAGAGTTTCTGCCTTGGATAGAAAATGCTGTTAAAGGATTAGCCCCAGTATTCTTTACCCAAATAAGGTAACGCCCAGGAGAGGCATTTCCAGAGTCGTAGACGATCGTTTGAGTGGTATTTAGCTGCATAATTTAGTCTTCTTCCATTGCCTTTAATTGGATGCGAACCTGTTCTGCAATCAAATTCATAGGGACAGCTAAGATTTTAGCGATCGTCCTTTCGTTGAATTCAGAACCGTGGGTGAGAGACGTTTCGGGACAAGCGATCTTCACGACCCCGCTATTGTAATCAACTTCAACTTCAACAGAATATTTCATGGAAAACTCCAATTAGATTTTGACACGGCGCGATCGGTCAATTCCGACACCGTGTTATATATGAATACGTCATATCTTATAGAAAAACATGATTCTAAGCGATCGGAAAATTGCCGACTACGCCAGTAAAGGCATGATCAACCCCCACTCTGACAGTCTGATTCGACAAGTAGACGATCGTCGCTTGGTCAGCTATGGACAGTCTAGCTACGGGTACGATATTCGACTCTCTCCTACAGACTTTCGTATCTTCACTGGCGGAGAGAAACTTGTAATCGACCCTAAGAACTTTGACGATCGTGCTGTCAAAGCTATTCCACTGAGTGAAGACGATACTGGCAAGTTTTTTGTCTTACCTCCCTACACATACGCATTAGGTGTTAGTATGGAGGAGTTCAATATGCCGCCTGATATTACGGGTGCCTGTCAAGGCAAAAGCACCTACGCCAGGCTTGGATTAATTGTGAACATCACCCCACTAGAGGCGGGTTGGATCGGGTATCTAACTCTGGAATTCTTTAATGCGACTCCCTATGAATTGAAGCTTTACGCAGAAGAAGGGATCGCTCAGATTATCTTCTTGCAGGGTGAACCTTGTCGGACTTCCTATGCCGATCGTGCTGGGAAATACCAAGGTCAAAGCCAGAAAGTAGTATTAGCCAAGGTGTAGGTATGTACGTTCACGATTGGTTGCTTGTCTTGCTCCTGATTATTTCGGGATTGATGGGTGTTATCAATTTTTTGCTCTTTTTGATAGCGATCGGTAACGCGATCGAAGTTGAACGAGGTTACAAAACGGAGGATCAAGCTAAATGATAGAAATGGGTTCCCAGGTTACCTGGACTTCTAGCTCTTCGGGGACAACAAAGGAAAAAACGGGGATAGTGCTATCTTTTCTTCCTAACGAAGAGAAGTCTACCCCTGAGAAGACTTATCATCTTGCCCAAGATTCAGTAAAACAGATGGCGGCTAGTCTCCCCACGAAAGAGATGCCCGATCTTGTCTACAAGACAAATTTCCTACTGTCCCGTCTTGATAGCGTTATTAGTTCCTCTTGGGGAGGGAGGATCGATCGCTATTTAGTTTGGGTTCCAGAAATGGACAAGTTTTATACGCCACGCGCAAGCATGGTGGACAATCAGAACAGGATTAAACCGGAGGAATAATGCCTTACTACTTTATTGCCGAATCAAGCCACGAAGAATTATTAAACCGAGAATGCGAAGCCGATGACTGGGAAGAGGCGATCGATTCTCTCCTCGAGATAAGCGATCTGGTCTCAGAATATGAATCTCCAGTATGCTACGCTGACTATCCAGCAAGAAGATTTGTTTTAACAAAGGATGGAAAGCGAGAGACGATCGTTATCTACCGGCTACAGGGAGAATGGGAGCCGTTCCCCAATCCACACTTGAAAGA
>Ga0129333_10007694_pt1 | contig 10165 bp, 9 predicted proteins | sample CPB6_08_DNA_FD_94474 | JGI IMG/M metagenome (GOLD analysis project Ga0129333, IMG submission 94474) | Freshwater to marine salinity gradient microbial communities from Chesapeake Bay, USA - CPBay_Sum_0.6_0.8_DNA | ecosystem: Environmental > Aquatic > Marine > Coastal | place: USA: Chesapeake Bay...
TCACTACACCCAGGCAACGCCGTGCGCACCCGGTCGCGCGGGTCTCTACACGGGCATGTACCAGATGAATCACCGTGTCGTCGCGAACGGAACTCCGCTCGACCGACGATTCGACAACGTGGCTCTCCTCGCGAACAGATCCGGATGCACTCCCGTTCTGTTCGGATACACGGATCAAGGAATCGACCCGCGCGTCGCGACAGGTCCAAATGATCCGCGGCTGTCGACCTACGAAGAACTCCTGCCCGGATTCGAGTGGGAATTGAACCTGTCCGGCGACCACGGTCCGTGGGTGGAGCACCTGCGCGATCTCGGATTCGACGTATCGGGCGGCCACCTGCACCTGCTGTCGACCGAACACACGCGGCCCGCCGAGCACGGAGTGTCGGCATTCACCACCGATCGCATCATCGACTGGATGCGATCGCATCGGGACGATGATGCTCCGTGGTTCGTCCACGCCAGCTATCTGAGGCCGCACCCTCCCTACAGCGCGCCTGGATCGTTCCGCACGAAGTACGCACCGGAGCGAACAGGTGACGCCATCTCGCCGGTCGCAGATCGCCATCCGTTCCACGATCTGCTCCTCGAGCTCGACGCTGTGGCAGCACCGAGCGATCCCGAATCTCTTGCGCACCTTCGCAGCCAATACTTCGGTCTCATTTCAGCAGTGGACGCCGAAATGGGTCGACTGTGGGAAGCATTGCGCGAACTCGACCTATGGGACGACACGATCATCATCGTGACCGCTGACCATGGTGAGCAATTGGGAGATCACGGCCTGCGCGAGAAGGTCGGCTGGTTCGAGGAGAGTCATCACATCCCGTTGATCTGGCGCGACCCTCGACGTCGTTCCGCACACGGATCCGTCGTCGACGAGTTCACCGAGAGCGTGGATGTCATGCCCACGCTGGCCGAGTCCTGGTCGCAGCCCGTGCCCCGACAGTGCAACGGCTATCCCCTGACACCGTTCCTGAACGGGATGTCACCGCCAAGATGGCGAACCGCCGCGTCCTGGGAGTTCGACTGGAGGTACGCACTCATCCCTCATCTGGTCGAAGACTGGCCGTGGAATCGCTCACTCGACGAGAACCATCTCGCCGTCCACCGCACTCGGGACACCGCCTACGTTCAATTCGGAGACGGGAGTTCACTCTGCTTCGATCTCGAAGCCGATCCGACGTGGCGCACCCTCGTCGAAGATCCGAAGCGCATTCTCGACATGGCCCAGCGGATGCTCCTCTGGAGAAGTCGCAACACCGACAGAACCCATTCGGATCTGCTGTTGCGAAACGGAGGCGTCGGCACGTGGCCCGACGACTTGTCGTGGTAGAACTCGGGTGACGTGTCGGTCGCTCTCGCGAGTCGTCGAACAGGAGGAACCATGTCGAATCCAGCCCGCCACGAACGCCAAGTGATGTGCGACGTCTTCCAGGAATTCGGTCCGGATGCACCCACACTGTGCGAAGGATGGAATGCACGGGACCTCGCCGCCCATCTGATCGTGCGTGAAACTCGACCAGACGCGGCAATCGGCATTCTCGTCAAGAAGGCTGAGCCGTATTCGGAAAAAGTGCGTCGTTCGGTGGCGGACAAGCAGTGGTCGGACCTGATCGACACCATTCGAAAAGGCCCTCCGAAAGTCTCACCGATGCGTCTGTCGGCGCTGGATCGTATTGCGAACACTCTCGAGTTCTTCGTTCACGTCGAAGACGTTCGACGAGCGCAGCCATCCTGGTCTCCGCGCGAACTCGCACCCGAGGTCGATGCCCAATTGCGGGCCATGCTGCAACGCGGAGCGAAGCTTCTCGCACGAAAGTCGCCGTGCGGTCTGGAGCTCGAGATCACGAACGGCAGTGGCTCGCCAACACACGTCACTGCCAAGAAGGGCGACCCGTCAGTCACCCTTCGCGGTCCGGCTGCCGAGATCGTCCTCTTCCTCTACGGGCGCCAAGCCCATGCCAAGGTCGAGCTCTCGGGACCCGAGGACCAGGTTGCAGCGGTTCGCAATGCCAAGTTCGGCGTGTGACGGCGAACCGTTGCTCCCATGCGTGACATCGACCAGCTGACCGCGGAACTGTCCGTCGACGAAAGGGCGCTCCTCACGACAGGTGCGTCGATGTGGACGACGCACGGCATCGAACGGGTCGGCATACCGTCGGTCACCGTGACGGACGGACCCGCAGGCGCACGCGGTCCGACACTGCCGGGCATCGGACCTCAAGTGCCCACACTGTGCATCCCGTGCGGATCCGCCCTCGGAGCAACCTTCGATGTCGAAATGCTGAACGAACTCGGCGAGGCCCTCGGTCATCAGACCCGAACACGCGGTGCGCGAGTTCTCCTCGCACCAACGGTGAATCTGCATCGATCCCCCCTGTCCGGCCGCAACTTCGAGTGCTACTCGGAAGATCCTCTGCTCTCGGGCCGCCTCGCAGCCGCATTCATTCGAGGTGTGCAGGCACACGGTGTCGCAACAACGGTCAAGCATCTCGTCGGCAACGAGACCGAGTTCGAGCGAATGACGATCGACACGATCATCGACGAGCGCACGTTGCGCGAGGTCTATTTGCTGCCATTCGAGCTCGCGGTTCGCGAAGGACGCTCACTCGGCATCATGACGTCGTACAACCGAGTGAATGGCGCCTACTGCACCGAATCCCGCTGGCTCCTCGAGGACATCGTCCGCAGGGAATGGGGGTTCGAGGGCTTCTTCGTCACCGACTGGTTCGCTGGTGCAACCACTGAAATCGCCGCCCGTGCGGGCCTCGATCTCGAGATGCCGGCGCCTCCGCGCGCGTACGGAAAGTTTCTTGCCGATGCGGTGAAGGATGGTCGAGTCGACGAAGCCGATCTCGATCGCGCGGTCCGGACTCTCCTGCGAACCTACGACCATCTCGGCGCGCTGGACGACGAACCCACTCCGTCTCATCCCATCGATCTCCCCGAACATCGCGATCTTGCGCGACGGGCAGCCGCTGCTTCGATCGTGCTGCTGCGCAACGAACCAATCGATGGCACGCCGCTTCTCCCGCTCAAGGTGTCCGAATTGGGGCGCGTTGCCGTCATCGGACCGAATGCGGAGCGGGCGCGCATCATGGGCGGCGGTTCCGCGGAGGTGCGCCCGCATCACCGCACCCCGATTCTGTCGACACTCGTCTCTCGCCTCGGTGAGTCGGTCGAGGTCCGACACGAAAGCGGCGGATCGATCGACAAGACGACGCCGATGATCGATCCGAATGATGTCGTGAACGACACCGGATCTCCGGGTTTCTTCGTTCGTGTCTTCGACGGCGATCCGGGAAGCGGGGTCGAGCTCACATCGTTCGAACGACCGGATGGTCGATTGCTCCTTGCCGGGCGAAACGAACCCGGAGTTCCAACATCGGGATTCCATTTCACCGCAGACGGTCTGGTGTCGGTTTCGCACTCGGGTGACTACACCGTCTCTCTCGTCCAAGTGAGTCCCTGCACGTTGTCGGTCGACGGACAGCTCGTGATCGACGGAGTCGCTTCAGCACCTCCCCGAGGCGAGGCCTTCTTCGGAATGGGCAGCGAGGAGATCACGGCAGTCGTCCGCCTCGAAGCCGATCGTCCGCATCGATTCGTCCTCGAATGCGATGCGGCGAACAAGCAGTGGGTTCACGGAGCCCAGATCGGACTCGCTCCTGTCGAATACGGGGATCCCATCGAACGAGCCGTCGAATTGGCTCGCACCAGCGATGTCGCCGTCGTCGTCGTGGGCACCACGAACGACTGGGAGAGCGAGGGACACAATCGCCGGACGCTCGATCTCCCCGGGCGACAGGACGAATTGATCCGCAAAGTCGCAGCTGCGAATCCGCGCACAGTCGTTCTCGTCAATACGGGAGCACCCGTGTCGATGGACTGGGTCGAGGAGGTTCCTGCAGCGATGCAGATCTGGTTCGGCGGACAGGAGATGGGCAGCGCTGTTGCAGATGTCCTCCTCGGCGACCAGGACCCGGGAGGTCGTCTGCCGATGACGATTCCCGAGCGCATCGAACACACGCCTGCGTTCGGGAACTTTCCCGGTGAACACGGGCAGATCCGCTATGGCGAAGGCCTGCTGATCGGCCATCGCTGGTACGAGGCGCGACATCTGCCGGTTCGCTTTCCGTTCGGTCACGGATTGTCGTACGCATCGTTCGAGATCGGCGAGCCGCACCTCGACCGGCTCGAGATCACGACGAATGGAACCGTCGACTCGACCGAATCGCTCTCCATCACCGTTCCCGTGACGAACACGAGCGACCGAGCGGGTTCACACGTCATCCAGATCTACGTCTCGCCGGTAGCACCGAACGTGCACCGCCCTCCCCAGGAACTGAAAGCGTTCGCCAAGGTGCACCTCGATGCAGGACAGACGACGAACGTTGCACTTCGGCTCGACCCGCGCGATTTCGCGTACTGGGATCCGGGCGACAGCTACCGGATCGCACTGCAGCCCGAAGTCACCGGGGAGCGGTCGATTCGGGAACTCTCCGAGACGGGCCGATGGGTCATCGATCCTGGTCTCTACGACATTCGCATCGCGTCGTCATCGGCCATGATCGACCACATCGTGACGGTGACGATCCACCAGCCGTGACCGGCGCCATTCGCAACAGTGTCGATCGCAGGTTCCAAGAAATTCTTCGTGACCCGATCTCAACGATCGATGCGCAACGTCCACACCGGAGTGGCATCCGGTCTGACGGGGAGCACGATCTCGTTCCCGTTTCGAACGAGTGGCGTGTCGTGACCGAGGAGGTGCACGCCGCCTGAGGGCAGTTCGTCGATGACGATCGAGCGCTCGTCGGGTCGACCGCACACCATGGCGTACACGGCTCCGTCACGACCGCGGGTGAGACGGACGTCGATGCCGTCCCGAGTCGTGAGCCGGGATGTTTCAAAGGGTCGACTCCCATAGATCGCAGCACCATTGACGTCGAGCCATTGACCCATGGCCAGGATTCTCAGCTGCTGAGCCCAAGGAACCTCGCCGCCGGGCATTGCGCCGAAGTTGAGCAGCAGGTTCCCGCCGTCAGCAACGATGTTCACGAACATGCGGATCAGATCGTCGATCGGCATGTACGTATGCTCACCCTCGGCCTGCGCGTAGCCGAAGCTCGTGCCGATGCCGCGGCAGACTTCGAACATCTTCGATGAATCATCGGATTCGGTCGTGTACTCGGGCGTGCGAAAGTCCGCATGTGCAGTTCCGCCCATCACCCCGAGTACGTCGAAGCGGTCGTTCACCACACCGTCGGGATTGCCGTTGTAGAAGTCGGCGATCACCGAAGCTGCACCCGCACCGAAACCCGGATACCCGATGTCGTTCCACAGCACGTCGGGCTGATAGCGGGCGATCAACTCTCGCCAATGCGTGTCCGCGTACTCGTGATACACGTCGTCTTGGGGGATGGCGGCGAACAACGAACGCCAATTGGAGATTCCGATGCCCTGGAAGGTCCAGTCGATGCCACCCGAGTAGTAGACGCCGAAACGAAGTCCGGCGCCTCGTGCTGCCTGAGCACATTCACCGACGAGGTCGCGCTGGCTCGACCAGGCTTCCCCCCGGTGGGGATTGGGCGTATCCGACGGCCACAGCAGAACTCCGTCATGGTGCTTGGTGACCGCAACGCAGTAGCGAGCACCCGACCGCGCCATGAGATCCTGCCAACGTCGAGGATTCCATCCGCGTGCTGCATCGAAGAATCGCTCCACGAATACCGAGTAGTCGCAGTCTCCCCAGACCCGAGCATGGTGTTCGGCCGCAGGCGATCCTGGTATGTGGACCGAGTTCCAGTACCACTCGGCATATGGCGTGTGGCTGAAAGCCTTCTCTTCGCCCTCTTCACGCGCAAGAGTGAACGGGTCCTTTCCCACAGGCGCGAACGATGGCACCGAGCCGACCGTCCAATGTGAGAACAGACCGAATTTCGCATCCTGGAACCAGGATGGAACTCGATGCTGCGACAGTGACTCGTATGTTGCTTCGTACATCTCCACGACCCCCACCGTGTGATTCGATTCGTGCCCTCAGGTGTCCTGTGCGGACAGTCGTTCTTCGGTTCTGCGGACGATTGTCTCACGTTCCGCTGAGGTGAGAGGACGAGCCGTGCGAACTCGCAACTCGAGATGCTCGTCATCGTTCGAAAATCCAGCGGTCTCGATGTCGTCCACGAGGACAACACCCGTCAGATGCTGCGAGCCTGCCAGTTCGCGGATCGTCTCGGCAGCCTTCACTGCGGCCTCGGCATTCTCCGTCTCGACCGGAATCTGAATCGAGAGTTTCGTCTCTGCTGGTTCCTGGCTGAGGTTGCGGACCGAAATGAGGGCTCCGTGGGAGAGGTGAATCGTGCTGTATCCGTCACGGATACGCGTGGAGACCAGCCCGATGTGCTCGACGACTCCCCTCAGATTGCTGGAGAGAGTCCCGACGATCTCGACTTCGTCTCCGACGCCATATCTGTCCTCGAGCAGGACCGACAGACCCGTGAGATAGTCGTTGACTTTGTGCTGGCCGCCGATCGCAACGGCAGCTCCGATGAATCCGGCGCTCGACAGGAAGAACGCCGCATCGAGTTCGAGGATGTGGAAGACGGCAATGATCACGCCGATCCAGAGAACGACAGCAAAAAGATGATGCAGCATGCGGGCCGCTGCATCGACTCGCTGACGCTGGCGGTTCTCCGTGATGCTCTGTTCTTCGTGTTCACCGTATCGAGAACGTGTTCTCCACCACTGACTCGGACGGGCGAGACTCCGATTGGCGATGTACCGAACGACCCTGCGGATGAGCACGTGCGAGAGGCGGGTGACGACGAACGCCCCGAGGACCACGAAGAGAACGATGAGCGGTCGAGAGATCGCCTCACCAGCCGATACTGGTTCTTCCGGACTCGGTGTGAGAGTGGTGGAGAAGAGATGCGCGATCAGTCGGCTCATGTCGATGCGTGGAAAGTCTACGGGTGGTCGCGCATTCGCTCCAGCCACTCGGGAAGGTCACGAAGACTTGCCAATTCGAAGTAGCGATCACTCACGGGAGGATGTTCGACGTGTTCGAGATCCCAAATCGTCGGATACGGGATGTGAACCGCGTGACCACCGAGTTCGAGAATCGGCAGTGCATCGCTCTTGATCGAATTTCCCACCATGCACACGCGACTCGGGTCGACTTCCAGCTCGTCGAAGACGCGACGGTAGGTGGGAACATCCTTTTCGAGAACGATCTCCACATGGTCGAAGAGATACTCGAGGCCGCTCGTGGCCAGTTTGCGGGTCTGGTGAACGAGATCGCCTTTGGTCACGAGAATGATCCGGAACGATGCCGCCACGTCCCCGAGAACTTCAGGGACATGATCCATGAGCCGGGCTGGGGCCATGAGCAGATCGCGGACGATGTCGATCAATCGCACCAGGACATCGGAAGGCACCCTGCCCTGGCTGAGTGTCAGAGCAGCTTCCATCATCGACAGTCCGAAAGCCTTGACGCCGTATCCGTAGACATGGAGATTCGCTCGCTCGGTAGCGACCAGCGCCGAGGCGATGTCCACGCCCTGGGGAACGTGCGGTGCGAGAAGATTCCGGAAGGCAGTTTCGGCAGCATCGAAACCGTCCTGGCTGTGCCACAGCGTGTCGTCCGCATCGAACGCGATCAGATCGAAAGGAGCCATCGAGGACCGTTCTACCCGATCTGGGCACATTCCCGAACTTGGCGAGTCCCGAACCTGGCACGGTCTCGAACCCGACGTAGTCTGATTCGCCATGGGCCCCTTCGTATCGGAAGAGAAGACGTTGGTTTCCCGGCGATCGACCTCATGGGTCGGGGGCCTTCGAGGGATTGCCCTGTGTGCGACCCTGATCGCAGCGGCAAGTTGCTCCGGTTCGAATTCTGAGGGAGCAGCGGCAGGGACCAGTCCCGATTCGTCATCCACCATTGCTTCGACATCGCCCGCATCGACAACGACATCCACCTCGACGACGACGACCACGACATCGCCCCCCATGGGGATACCGACGTACAGCGTGCCGCCCGTCGTGCCCGTGGACGGAAAAGCGGCGTTGATTCGCAAGGTGGACACCACGGATCGCGTCGTGTTCCTGACGATCGATGACGGAATCGTCAAGGATCCGAAGGCCATGGATTTCATCGTCGAGAACCGCTGGCCGGTGACGCTGTTCCTCGTCTCTGGTGAGCTGAACGAGAATCCCGAGTTCTTCGCACGTGTTCTCGAAGTCGGGGGCACGATCAGCTCGCATACGCTCTCCCACCCAGCGCTCAAAGGCATGTCGGTCGATGCTCAGGAGCGCGAGATCTGCGGAATGGTCGACGTCATTCGAGATCGGGTGGGTGTCGCCGGACACTTCATGCGTCCGCCGTATGGTTCGCATGATGAGAACACTCGCCGTGCTGCAGCAGCCTGCGGACTGAATGCCGTCGTACTCTGGAACTCGTCACTGTGGGAAGGCAACATCGACATCATGCACCGCCCCTCACTCGAACCTGGCGACATCCTTCTCACACACTTCCGGAGCGACCTCTACGACAACCTGTTGACGCTCAACTACCAGCTCTACAAGGACGGCTTCCGCCTCGGCCGGCTGCAGGACTATCTGCCGATGTCCTGAGTGAACATCTCAGCGATGCAGTGCGTTGAGATAGTTGTAGACGGTGATGCGCGAGACGGCCATTGCGTCTGCGACGTCTTCGACAGCGCGCCGAAGGGTGAATGCACCACGCTCGTCGAGCAATCGAATGGCTCGTTGCTTCTGCTCGCGATTCATCTGCGCGAGACGACATCCGAGTTCGGACTCCACGGCCTCGATCAAGCGATCGAGCGCGCCATGAAGTGCCGGTGGACGGACACCGGCGACGACTTCACCTGAGAACTGGATCGGAATGTCCGACGCTTCCATGTTCACGGGAGAGACGATCGAGCAGCCGAGGGCATTCACGAGCGGCTGCAACATGGCAACGATCTCGTCGTTCACCGGACTGCGTTGCGTCACGAACGACCCTCCGAATCAGAAGGATCCACGGCGCGTTCGACATGGATCGCCACTCGTGTCGCACCGCTCTCATACGCATCACGAATGAGCGCCTCGATGGCAGATGCAACCCTCGATTCGTCGCCGGAGAACGACGTGGCGAACGGGCCGAATTCGACGATGAACCCACGCGCTTCGACTGCGGCGATGGCAGCACGAACATGCGGGCCGGGTCGACCCTCGACGAATGGCTCGACGGTGAACTCTGCTCTCAGCACGACCTCAGCGTACGGGTCGAAAACGAGGGATCGACGACTTCAGGCGTCAGCGCAGACCCATGACCCGTCGCAGCTCATCAGCTCGCACCACACAATCCCGGCCTGCGAGGTCGAAGGCCTCGGACAACTTGGACAGCACGGTTCGGAACGACGTGGTCCACTCGTTCTCGAAGGACTGCCGGGCAGGTCCGACCCACATGGTTCCCGACAACGATTGAGTCACGGTGGTGACGATCGCCTCGACGGAATCTCGTTGACGGCTCAACGTCGCTCCGAGGTTCGACAGCTGGTCCGGGTCTGCCCCGATCATTCCTCCGACGCTCATCGTTCATCTCCCTGCTCATCGTTCTTCCCTGGTGGTGACGATCATCTCGATCCGAACCACTGAGGGAATGAGGACTGCCGCGCGGACCTCAGGTTTCGGTCAATGATCGTCCGGCTTCATGGAAGTGAGAGGACGCGATCGAGCAACAGGGCTGAGCTGTCCGGCAGGAAACGTTCGGTTCGGGTCAATTCCTCGAGCTCGCGAATCGGCACCCACCATGCGTCGGAGACTTCGCCGTCTCGAAACGTGAAGGGGCCTGCGTGCTCCAGGAGGAAGCATCGCCCGAGCAGGCTGACGTGGTCATCGTCGTACGAACGAGCTTCGCCGTCGTCGAAGGTCGCCAATTCGGCGGCGTCGATCCCGATCTCCTCGGCCACCTCGCGCAGAGCTCCCACCTCGTACGATTCGCCCGGTCGCAACACGCCTCCGACCGCGAAATCGAGCCAGCCGGGCCAGATGTCCTTGTTCGGTGATCGGCGATGAACGAGGACGCTGTTGCCGTGATCGATCACGACGATGAATACGGCCCGATGCCGCAGTACATTTCTGCGCATCTCGGCTCGCGTCA
>Ga0129333_10007695_pt1 | contig 10164 bp, 12 predicted proteins | sample CPB6_08_DNA_FD_94474 | JGI IMG/M metagenome (GOLD analysis project Ga0129333, IMG submission 94474) | Freshwater to marine salinity gradient microbial communities from Chesapeake Bay, USA - CPBay_Sum_0.6_0.8_DNA | ecosystem: Environmental > Aquatic > Marine > Coastal | place: USA: Chesapeake...
GTCCCAGTCCTTAGTAGCCTGATAGGACTCCCGTATCTTTTCCAGGCTCTTTTTATAGGATCCATACCTGGAGACTATATCCCGTATAATATCAGGATTATTTACCAGGTCTGTAAGACCGTAAGCGATACTCATAGCCCTGCTTTTTACAGCCGATCCTGTTGGATCGTTAAATATCGCCTCCTCCCAGTTATACCCCCTTAAGAGATACTTTATTACATCCGCTACAGCCTGATCCAGATCCCCCTCCTCTACTCCGTGCTTAAGTAGTAGACCCCTAAGCTGCTCCTCTGTCATCTTGCCTATTATACTCATAGCTTTTTCAAGTTCTGTAATGTAATGTTTATAGAGGTAGAGGAGTAGCTGGGACTCTGGTAGACTCTAAAAAGCTCAGGAGGTTAGCCCTTGTGATCAGGATAGGTCTACCTATCCGCTGACTCTTGAGCCTACCGCTTTTAGCCCAGCCCCGTACTGTCTGAGGAGTCACCCCCAGGGCTGTAGCCGTCTCCCGTACTGTGTAAAACTGGATCCCCTCTATAATCATTGCCTTATCTTTTAGGTACTGGCTTTATTGATCCGTTAGCCTCCTCCCAGCTCTCTATAGCCCCGCTCAGGGCTGAGTCCATAAACTGTTTTATAGTCAGCCGATCCCAGTAGGCTATAGCCTTGATCTTGTCCAGTAGATCCTCCCTGATAATAAAGGTAGCCCTGGTCTCATTAAGTCTGACTCCCTCCTGAGAGCTTTTAGTAATCTCCCTAAAGTTAGTCCTGGGTCTGCCCCGTCTTGGCTGCTGTGGCTGATCGCCTAGTATAGAGCTAAGCCCTCCCGCAAAAGATTTTTTCATAGTACAAAATTAAAGGTTATTAAGTAATAAAGGTAAACTGTGTTTATTGTTTAATCAGGATCTCCCGACAGAGGTTGAGGTAGTCCTCAGCTGCTTTACTCTTAGGGCTGTATCTAAAGATATCCAGTCCCTGTACCGGAGCCTCAGCTAGGGCTATAGTGTCCCTGAGCCTGGTCTTAAAGACCTTGTCCTTAAAGTAGGCTGATATAGCCGTCTCTATATCCCTGCTCAGTACTTTTCTGCTGTTGTATTGTGTGATATAGACCCCGCCTACAGTCAGCCCAGGATTAAGCCTCCTGGAGATCTTGTCCACTACCTCCGTAATCTTAGCGACCCCCTGTAGGGCTAAGTATTGAGCTTGTAAAGGGATATAAATCTCCTGAGAGGCTACCAGGGAGTTAATCGTTAAAAGCCCCAGGCTGGGAGGAGTGTCTATCAGGATAAAGTCATACTGACCCCTGACCCGATCTATAGCCTCCTTAAGGATCATCTCCCGCCCCGCCTCATTGATCAGCTCTACCTCAGCCCCTGACAGATCCAGGGTAGAGGGGACTACATCCAGCCTGTCCTGTATAGAGATAGGGCTTAGAGGATAGTCTCCCTTTAGTGTCCCGTAGATCGTCCTGTCCTGATCAGCCCTAAGCCCCAGGCTTATACTGAGGTTAGCCTGAGGATCCAGGTCTATCAGTAAGACCCGCTGACCTAAGAGGCTCAGCCCCGCCCCGATATTGATAGCGCTGGTAGTCTTACCGACCCCCCCCTTATGATTACTGACTGATATTACCTTACCCATATATCGCTGTTAGTTTAGTGATTATGATATCTCCGTGACAGGCTACAGACAGGCTACAGCTACAGGCTATATCCTTTCCTTTTAGTGGCGCTAAAAAGTCAGGATCCTGCTGGATCTTGCTGTCCAGGTATAGACTAAAAAGCCTAAGGCTCTCCTCCCTGGAGTAGTCAGTAAGCCTGTAAGGATTGCCCCATACAGTCCCCCTGTCTACCCTGGCTGTATTGTCAGGGAGCCTACCCTTGTACCTATTCCAGCTTACCCTCTTGCTCATCCCCTGACTGGCTCCTGTTGGTCTGTTATACTGTTGCTGATCTGTCCTGAGGATCCGTTAAAGCGTAGCTTGGCTGACCCGCCTACCTCTCCAGCCCTGTTTTTTAGGATCGTAGCATAGAGCTGATTAGGCTCACAGGATCCCAGCTCAGATATCCTGTCCCGCTCAGCGTCCGTCTGCATATTTAGGGGAGGAGTAAAATTACCGTTCCAAAAAGCTACTATCAGATTAGCTACCCGCTCTATATCCCCCGCCTCCCCGATCCTTAGCGCTGACATCCTCTCAGGATTACAGACCTCCCTGTTAAACTGAGCGCCCAGGATAATAGGGAGTCCTGTCTCTACTGATATCTCCTTTAGCTCCATACAGATTTCCTTTACCTCCTCTTGCCTGGAGTAGGTCTTAAACTTACCAGACCTGACCCTTAGTAGCTGGAGGTAGTCTATACAGATCGCCCCTGGATTAGCCGTCTTACTTAGGTGCCTGATCGCCCCTATCAGAGTGTCTGAGTCATACGTACTGTAGTGGATAGACAGCCGACCAGTCTCTATCAGATCCTTGTAAAAGGAGGTCTTAAGCTCTACAAACTCATCCCGACATCCTCTCTTTACCTTGTCCAGGGATCCAGTCTTATAGACATCCCTTATACTCCTGCGATTATTAGCGCTGATCTCCCCCAGGTAGATACTTAAAGCGCTGATCAGTACGCTGTCCCTATCCTCCTCATAGCTAAAAAAGTAGACCTCTTTATCTGGGTATTTTAGGGATATATCTAAGCTCAGATTAAGTAAAAAGCTGGTCTTGCCGTGACTGGTAGGGGCTACTATGATAGACAGCGCCCCCGCTGGGATCATTAGGGGCTGGTAGCCCTCCCGCTGTGTGCTAAAGAGATAGCTGGTCTCTAAGCTATTGGGCTGCTCAGATAGCCTGTCTACTATCTCCTGCTCAGAGGGAGGGATCGTCAGCTTACTGTACTCCGCTGTCCCGCTCTTGAGCCTGGCTTTAGAGACTCCCTCCTGGAGGAGGCTTATTACCTCATCAGACTGACCCAGGGACTGGAGCTTACCAGCCTCAGCTATCAGTCTACCCAGCTCCTTACGCTGTGCCTCCTTATCCTTATTGTCCTGGAGCCTGTCTACTGTCATCTCCAGGCTCTCCTGTGTGATCCCTAAAGCCTTGACTCCATCCAGATCTATAAAGGCTTTTAGGTACCTGACCCTATCTACAGGGCTGCTGATCTTGGTAGCTGACAGCTGGATCTCCTCTAGGAGCCTGTCCTGATCCTTAGCTCCCAGCTCCCCCTTTTCCTCTTGGATCCGTCCGTACTTGCTGATCGTCTGCTGTAGCCAAAATAGATAGTAAGGTAGACAGGTCTCAGAGTCGCTGAGGATCCGCTTAAAGGACTCTACTCCCTGGGTCTTGATCAGGCTATCAGGATCCGATTTTACCCCGTCCTCTATCTCTGGTAGTGTTACTGTATAGATCCTATCTACCCCCTGCTCCAGGATTAGATCTATACCCCGCTGCACTCCATCAGCCCCCGCCCCGTCTCCATCCAGACAGATAGTAAAGCTCTTAGCTCCCCTCCTGATTGCGTCCTGTATCTGCTCAGCTGTCAGCCTAGCTGCTCCCAGTCCTACTACATTGTCTATACCGTTTACCTCGCTGATTAAAGCGTCTAGGTAGCCCTCTACTATGATCAGATCCTTATCCCCCTTTAGTGGGCTGATATTGAAAAAAGCCTCCCCCCGCTTTAGACCGGTACTGACCAGATACTTAGGCTCTGCCCCTGATATCGTCCTCACTACAAAGCCCTGGAGCGTCCCCCCTGCCCTAAAAGGGATAGTCAGTCTGTGTGTGTCTCCTATCCCCTTGTTTAGGCTGATAGACTCCTGGATCTGTTCCTGGCTGTAGCCCCTGTCCTTTAGGTGCCTGATTAAATCTTGCTGATTAGGAGCGTAGCCCAGTCCCATATCTTGTATCTCCTGCTCCGTATAGCCCCGCTGATCCCTCAGATAGTCCCTGAGTCCCTGCGCTGCTGGATCGTCCCGTAGGAGGGCTGTAAAGTGGCTATTACAGGACTCCAGGACTGAGGCTTTAGTCTGCTGCCTCTTGTAGCCCTCAGGATCGTAATCAGACCCTTTAGGGAGCTGTAGTCCTGCTGCTGAGGCTAAGGTCTTGACAGCGTCTATAAAAGAGACAGAGTCCCGCCTCATTACATAATCTACCAGGCTGATATTATCCCCGCCCTGCTCCAGGATCCGACCTGGGGCTTTTTTAGTAATTACTGTTTTTTCTGCTCTCTTGTGCTTAGTCCCATCTAGGTAGGCGCTGCTCATCCAGTCCCCCCCCCTGCTGCGCTTAAAGCTATGCTCAGGGAGGGCTGTGTCTATGTAGTCATACAGGATAGGGTAAAGCTCCTGTCTGATCCAGTCTGTTATATCGCTCATATCCTGCTGTTTATATCCCTTACCAGCTCCTCTATAAAGCTCATCCTGAGACTATCATCCCTGACCTCCTTACCTGCTACTATTGCCGTCTTTACATCTGGTAGGTCTTTATATTTCCAGTCCAGCCTCTGGGATCCTTGGTATACTGTGACCTTGGTATACTCCCCCCTCTGATAGGTCTGGATCTTGACCTCCTGACTAAAATCCTCTACACTTGCTAAGCTGTTAAATAGACTCTTAGCGACCCCTGAGCTGTAGCTCAGCGCTAAGCTATACAGGATCCTGTCATCTGTCAGGATATCTACATACCAGTACTTTACTACTACCCCCTTAAAGGGTCTGTCCCTTAGCTCGACCCCTGTAAGGTAGCCCTGGATATAATCGTAGCCCTCCCGACCTTGATAGATCCGCCCTTGTTTTACATTGAGGTAGACCTTGTCTTGTTTATTGCCTAAGCCCATATTACGCTGTTTATATTGTTTACTGATATTACTAAAAAGGAGTAGACCAGGATAGATAATAGTGATCAGCCCTTAGGGTCTGGCTCAGGATCCCTGTCTTGATCATATCCCCCAGGATCGCCCTGGCTTGGTCTATTGCTGTAGAGGTAGTCCTAGAGATCAGGGAGATTATCTCAGCCCCTGGGTAGGCTCTCTGATCTTGTAGCGCTGCCCCCGCTAAGCCCTTAAGATCAGGCTGGGGAGGGAGCCTCAGCGTCCCGCTGACCCCGACCAGATCTAAAGTCTCTACCAGTCGCTGGATCGCTGGGTAGGATCCTACCAGGCTGCTGTAGCTGCGCTCCTGATAGCTATAAATCGTCCTAGTCTGAGGATCAGGATCCCTCCTAATTACGATCTCCCCCCTGCTGGGTCTCTGTACCCTGACCCCTGATAGGGCTAAGGGCTGGGGCTTTACCTGTGCTTGTGATAGGCTCATCTATCGTAAATTTTACGTTAGAATAAACCGTCCAGTAAAGCCTCCCCGCTGTTGGCTAGTCTGCGCTCCTCTGTCAGCGTAGCTGTGTATATTTGAGTAGTCGCTGGATTACTGTGTCTCAGGGTAAACTGAGCCGTCTCCAGGCTGCCCCCTGCCCTCAGGATATTGACAGCTGTAGTGTGCCTGAGGCTGTGCGCTGTAAAGGATCTCTCATCCAGTCCTATAGCCCTGAGTCCCTGCTTAGCTATCCCTGATATCGTCCTGGTAGACAGCCTCTCCCCGCTGCTGTTGTTGCTGACTGAGGTAAAGAGAGGATCTGACCCTTTGACCCTGCCCCTGCTCTTGAGGTAGTCCTCTAAGGGCTTGTAAGCCTTGTCTGTCAGGAGAACAAAGTTATCCCGCTCGTCCCGTCCCTTGCCGTGTACCAAAAGGATCCGCTGGGATCCCTTGTAAGTGATATCCTCTACATTAGCCCTGATCGCCTCTACTGTCCTTAGCCCTGTCCTCAGGAGGAGGTTAATTACAGCGTAGTCCCGTCCTGTCCCTCCCTGGTAGTGATCCAGTAGAGCCGTAGCTTGATCAGGCTTTAGGGGCTGCTTTTTAAATTGCTGCCTCCTCTTAGGAGTCTTGATCCCCTTAGCGACATTAGGGTAAAACTTGTTAGCCTCTGCCCACTCGTAAAAGCGTCTTACCGCTGTAATATAGGATCCTACCGTTAGGCTGCTCATCCCAGCGGATAGTAGATCCTCTTTATACCTCAGGATCTCTGTCCTGGTGATCATAGACAGACTGTAGGCGCTGCGATTTACCCAGCTGAGATATTGCTTAAGCGTCCTCCGATAAAGGGCTTTAGAGCTGGGCTTTACATCCTGAGCCTGGATAAAGCTGTCTACCAGATCCTGGATCCTGTCAGGAGCTGTAATCAGGATCTCCTGAGGCTGTCTTACGCTGATTTCCATAGAGCGCTATTTTAGTGTTTACCTGCACAAATATACAGGTATTATCTATATTACCGCCCCTTACTATTATTTTTATGTTTACTCTAATTACCTTGACAGATTTATACGCTGATCCTGGTCTGTCTGTCCTGCTATTCTTGTAATAGAGGATTTTTCTTAAAATTCTTGAATAACTTTAAAAGCTCCCTCTCCCTGCGCTCAGCTGTCCTCATCTCAAAGTGAGAGACCTCTAGTAAGGACTCATAGATCTTTACTCTAAAGGTAAAAAAATCCTCCGTAAGCGCTGATAGCTCCGCCCTCGCCTCTGTTAGCTCCGCCCTAAGCTGATTGATCTGATCCTGGTCTGTCATAGTAGTTAGTTTATACCTACAATATAAAGATTTTAATCATACCCTGGTCTACTCCTAGCCTACTTTTATCCTCCCTGGCTGCGCCCATCCTGTGACCCCGGCTCCTGTCTGCCCCGCTGATCAGCGCTACTGTGCGACCCTGAGGAGGTGAAAAAGAGAGGAAAACTACCCCCTAAAGGGTAGCTTTTCCCTTTAAATATCTTTAAAGATATTTAAACAACTATAACCCTTTTTGACCCTCCCCGTAAATCGCTGTCTATCATACAGTTAGGGGCTATTTTCAAGTAGTGAAATTGCACTCAAGTACGTAATCGCTGCACTCAAGTACGTAATCGCTGCACTCAAGTACGTAAAAAGAGCTAAAAATTGCACTCAAGTACGTAGTCCAGACTGTAGCTGACTCCCTGCTATCTCCAGTCTTTATTTAGATAAAATCTGATCATAGACTCCCCTGTTTTTTCATTAGGGTAGGTCTCCCAGCTTGTAATGATCCCCAGGGCTTTAGCTGTCCTTAGGGCTTTATCTGTAAAGTCCCTGACCTTTTTTTTACGCTTTTCACCCATATACTTTTCCGCTATTGTGTGATAAAGCCTCTCCAGCGTTATTACGCTTGTCCAGTCCTTAGCCCTGTCCTGTGCCTTGTAGCTGTGCGCCCTGATCAGGTAGTCCCTGAGCTTTAAGGTAGCCTCTGATATCCTGTCACCCCCGTAGGCTATAACCGTCCTCTTAAGTAGATCCTCTGGTACCTTGATAAATTTAGAGTCTATCTGTCTGATAAAAATAGGGTGCATCCTGATCAGGATCTCCTGTTCGCTACTTAGCTGCTGGTCTGTAGCGCTGTACTCCTGTTGGCTGATCTTAAGTATACTGATCAGAGGGCTGTACCCTTGTACTGTCTTTACTACATAGTTACCGCTCTGTTTATAGGTCTTTTCCTCGTAGATCATTAGGTGCCTCCGCTCATCCAGGGCTAAGAGAGCCTGTCTTACGTTTTCCATATCCTTACCGCTGACAGCTCCTAGACCCCCGCTGTACTCCTTAGTCAGCTCATACAGGGTAAAGCCCAGCTTGGGAGCTGGGACAGCCCCTAAGCCCTCTATAACTACTGGCTCAGTCCCCTGATTGCCTGTATAGTAATCTTTAGCTTTAGGATCCTCTGTCTGGCTTTTCCTGTGGAGGAGGACACAGAGGCTGTCTACTATCTTGATCTCTGTAGGGGACAGCTTGACCCCGACCTCCGCCCACTCCCTGGTCTCTACCCTTAGGATCCTATCTTGTATATCCTCGCTAAGCTGATCAAATAGGGTAGGCTTTCTCTTGTACTTGGTGATCAGGCTCAGATCCATCAGGTGTCCTGATCTCTTGATAGTAGGGCTATTGAGGATCGCTGTAGACCCTGAGGATAGAGTCTGACCCAGACCAGGTAATAAGCCCCCGCCCAGTCCCTGATCTGCTGCTGGGCTTATCCTCCCGCCCAGCCCTCGTCTTTTAGGCTTATTACTAGGCTTTCTCATTTTTTAGGATCTCCCTCCTATAAAAGTCATACTCCTGCTGACTAAAGCCCTTTAGATTGATACTTAGATCATATTTCTTAATCAGCCTCTCCAGTCTGCTCTTATTGCTATAAAAGTCATCTACCTTACCGATATACTTATACCAGCCTACAGGGAGATCCCTTATCAGTAGATCTATCTTTTTTATCTGATTGTAATAGGTCTGGATATCGTAGCCTCCCTCAGACATATAGTCCAGGATCGCCCTCCTGTAGCTCATATACGTTACTACCGTGCTATTAGCTAGGTCTCTGATCCTAGATAGCCGATCCATCAGGCTTATATCCTGATCCTCGTCTACCTCCTGGTCTGTTGGCTTGGAGTCTACCAGAAACTGTATAAAGCCCTCCTGATCTATCCTGGTAGGAGTGTAAAGTAGATAGTGCTTATTATCCGCTACCTTAGATATCCTCTTGCGCTCGTCTACATCCTTTACCTGGAGGAGGAGGGAGTTAGCTAGGATCTCCGCCTCCTCTGTGCAATACCAGACAAAGATTAGCCCTTTCATATTTTCATAGTGTACCTGTAGGGCTAAGTAGACCTCCCTCAGATTAAAGATCCCCGTCATTATGTTCTGATCCGCTTTTACGAAACTGTTATGGATCTGGATCTCAGCCTTGGTCTTAAAGCTCTTACTCAGCTTGATTACTTGACTGTCTGTCAGGAGCCTGTCCAGTCTAAACTTACCCCTAGCCTCATCCTCAGATAGGAGTAACATCTTTTGAGCTGGAGTCCCGCTGATCAGGATCTGATCTATATTTAGCTTTCCCATATTACCCTGTAGTTAGTGTACTCTCTATCAGACTAAGCCTCTGCTCTAAGTCTGTCAGCTCTATAGCCTTTAGGACTGAGTTTAGTAAGACCGTCTCCCTCATAGCCTGGCTCTCTGTGATTGATCCCCGCTGATATCTAGCGTAGACCCTAAGGAGGAGCCTCTTTACATCCTTGGCGCTGATATCCGTTTTACTTGTATACATTGCTTACCCTGTTTATCGTTATTACCCTGCTTTAAGCCTCCTCCTGTGATTAAGGGCTGGGGCTGTAGCCTCCTCCAGGATTTCCCTGTCCTGCTGATCCTCCAGGATCTCCTGGCTGCTCATAAAGTTAGGCTCTACTACCTCCTCCCTTAGGCGCTCAAAGTACATCAGATACAGCTCCAGGAGCCGACCTGTAGGTACCTTGGTAAAGTCCCGCTGCTGTAGCTCCTCTGTCATCTTGCCCAGGATCGCCCCGTATCGCTTGACCTTTTCCTCCTTAAGGAGGCTATAAGCCTCATACAGCGCCTCCAGCTCTAAAGCCCTCCTCTGGGCTATTACCTCCTGGAGATCCTTAGACCAGTCTACTAAGGTCTGCTTAGCTTTCCCCAGCTCCTTACTGATCCGATCAAAGCTGTAGCCCTTAGCCCTCAGCTCTATAAATCTTTCCTTTATATCCAGGGTCTCCACTAAGTTAGTATCGCTGGGCTGATAAAAAAGCGTCTAAGAGGACAGAGTAGGGAGCCTGTAGATCGTCTGCTATTGTCCTGATATCAGGTAATAGAGCGCTAAAGCTGGTCTCATTAAGACAGTAATCGCTGATCAGCGCCTCTCTGATAATTTCACCCTGTATACTGACAGGGAGCTGGTAGCTCTCAGGATCCAGGCTAAGGAGATCTTGGTAGCTCCCCCCCGTCCTGATCAGCTGACTGAGTCCCCTCTTATACCTGCTGATCCTACAGTTATGTAAGGTCTCAGATAGTCCCTCCAGGCTTTCCTGTGTGATCCCTGTTAGATCTTGTAGCTGCTCAGCGCTCAGGATCTTGACCTGATACAGCGTCTCTACCAGGTCTATAAAAGCCTCCTGGCTCTGATTATCATCTGAGTAGACTACAGTAGTAATTACGCTGTCCCAGTCCTTAGTAGCCTGATAGGACTCCCGTATCTTTTCCAGGCTCTTTTTATAGGATCCATACCTGGAGACTATATCCCGTATAATATCAGGATTATTTACCAGGTCTGTAAGACCGTA
>Ga0129333_10007697_pt1 | contig 10163 bp, 16 predicted proteins | sample CPB6_08_DNA_FD_94474 | JGI IMG/M metagenome (GOLD analysis project Ga0129333, IMG submission 94474) | Freshwater to marine salinity gradient microbial communities from Chesapeake Bay, USA - CPBay_Sum_0.6_0.8_DNA | ecosystem: Environmental > Aquatic > Marine > Coastal | place: USA: Chesapeake...
GAGCTAAAGCCTGACATGAGCGCAGAGGAAGTGAAAGCCCTGCGTGAAGCTGCTCAGAAGCACGAAGAGTTCAAGATCGAGCAAGCCAACAAGAACACGGCTGACGCTCGGGCCATGCAGGTAGCGGCATTGCAACAGGACGACAAGTTTGCGAAGAGGTATGTCATGTACCTCGCTACGTTCTGGTCAGTGACTGCGGTTGTCTATATCTTCCTGATCACCTTCACCTTCATCCCTGAGATGAACGTCCGTTTCGCCGACACGATCCTCGGGTTTCTTCTTGGCACTGTCGTTGCCACCATCCTGAATTTCTTTCTCGGCTCTAGCGCAAGTAGCAAAGAGAAGACAGAAGTTCTGGCTGCTGAACTCAAAGAACAGAAGAGGTAATCATGGCTAAGACTCCTGCATGGCAGAGAGCTGAAGGCAAGAACCCCAAGGGGGGTTTGAATGCCAAAGGCCGAGCCAGTTACAACGCAGCCAATCCGGGGAAGCCGGGTCTCAAGCCTCCGCAGCCTGAAGGCGGCAAACGCCGCGATTCCTTCTGTGCTCGGATGGAAGGGATGAAGAAGAAACTCACTTCCGCTAAGACGGCTAAAGATCCAAACAGCCGTATCAATAAATCTCTTCGGGCGTGGAACTGCTAATATGACTAACAACACTCATGAGACAACTAAGCTTGTCCTTGATGGGGTGTCAGTAGTTACTGTTGTAGGTACGCTCGTAGATATGTTGCCTTCTGTAGCTGCTTTATTTACCATCATTTGGACTGGCATTCGTATTTGGGAAACAGATACAATCCAACGAATGTTAAGGCGTAAAAGTGCCAAGCAAGACAAAATCCCAACACAATCTGATGGCGTTGGTCGCGAATAACCCCGCCGCAGCTAAGCGCCTTGGCATCCCTCAAAAGGTTGGCAAGGAATTCATGGAGGCCGATAAAGGCCGTAAATTTGCTAAAGGTGGTGAAATGAAAGAGTCCAAAGCAATGATGGGTAAAGAGATCGCCTTCATGAAAAAGAAAGGCGCTCCGAAGTCTATGGTTAAGCATGAGATGGCTGAAGCCAAGGGCATGAAGCATGGCGGTAAAGCCTATGCTGCTGGTGGTTACGTACGTGCTGCTGACGGTGTTGCCAGTAAAGGCAAAACCAAAGCCAAGCAGATCACGATGCGTAAAGGCGGTATGTGCTGAAAGGCATAAATCATGAAAAAGAAGATGAAGCGGTTTGCTGAAGGCGGCGGTGTTGGCAACGATGTTCGTCAGCGGGCCGCTTTTTATGCGGCTTTAGCTGATAAAAGCGACGAAAATGCCGCGCAGAAGGACTTTATACGTAGAGTCCGTGAAGCCCAACAGGCTGAGGCTGAAGAGTCTGACCGCAAGCGAACCGCTTCTGCGCCTTCTCGCCCCGCTTCCGCTCCCACGCCTCCTCGCCCTACCGTCTCTCAAAACCGCCCTGCCTATCCCACCGCTAGCCGAGTAGCTGACGCTATGGGGGAGGAAAGTGATCGCCGCGAACGAGAGCGGCAAGAAGCGGAAGAGCGTGAGCGTAAACCAACGGCTAGCTCTGCTCCCGCTTCTCGCCCCGCTTCTTCCGCTCCCGCTTCTCGCCCCGCTTCTGCCCCTGCCCCTGCCCCTGCCCCTGCTTCCACGCCTCCTCGCCCCGCTCCCGCTCCCACGCCTCCTCGCCCCGCTTCCGCGCCTTCGCCTTCGCGTTCAGATGATGACGAAGACGCTAATACCGGACGCGCTATACGCGAGAATATACGGGCTGCTATGCAGCGACGGCAAGAAAAGGAGGAAGAAGATACTGGTAGGGATATGAAGAATGCGCCTATTCGTTCTAGGATTATCCCTAATAAACCTACCGCTGTTGATATTAACGATGAGGAAGAAGGTAAAAACTACCGGCGAGCACAGGCGGCACGGGGTACAGCATATGTCTCTGGTTCTGAAGGTGAGGATCGCGGCCCCAGCACTAAGCAAATTCAACAACGAATCCGAGAGCAAGGTATTGAAACAGCCTTTCCCGAGGGTTTTCTCATAGGAGCAGCACCTCTTGCTGCTCGGGGCGTTCAAGCTGCCGCTACCGGACTGACTAGATCTATTGCGGAGCGAGCCGCTGCAAGAGAATCTGCAAGAGAATCTGCAAGAGAAGCTGCAAGGGCAGCAGCCGCTGAAAGGGAAGCTGCAAGGGCAGCAGCCGCTAGGGAAATAATCGCTAGGAGAACTGCATCTAGTCAACAAGATGCTAGAGCCGCAGCAACTTCAGCTAGACCGATTGACTTAGAAGCCCGCGCTGCTGCTGCACGGCAAAGTGCAGCAGAGCGTGTCGCGGCTGCTCGACAGGCTTCACTTGATCGAGAAGCAGCGCGGGCTGGTCCTCCAACCCCGCCTACTTCTGTACCGCAGACTGGGGGACAACAACAGATGATTACCGGCCCGTCAGCGGCGGATTTAGCGCGTAGTGAACAGGCCGCTATTGCGCGTCAACGAGCGGTTGAAGGCGAGGCTAGAGCAAGTCAAGCAGCGGCTCAACGGCGTGAGGCGCTTCTTCGTTCTGAAGCAGAGGCTAGGACAACTACTACCGCCGCCGAAACGGCTGCGGCTCAACAAGCAGCCGCTCGACGCGCAGCAGCTTTACGAAGTGAAGAAGGCGGTAGGACAGCCGCTGCTACTGCTGAAACGGCTGCTAGACGAGCTGCGGCACCGGCTCCTAGCGGTGCGGCTGCAAGCGGTGCGGCTGCAAGATCGCCTAAGCCTAGCGGTGCGGCTGCAAGCGGTGCGGCTGCAAGATCGCCTAAGCCTAGTAAAGCGGGTAAGGGTGGACCAAGCAGACCCCGTAGATCCGCTAAGCCAGAAGAGCCTACAGCTAAAAAACGCGGCGGTATGATTCGTTATGCTGCTGGCGGTAAAGTTGGTGCTTCTCGCGGTGATGGTATTGCTCAACGCGGTAAAACCAGAGGTAAATATTTATGATGCCGTCACGCGGGATGGGCGCTATCAGCCCATCCAAGATGCCCGGTGGCAAGCGTAAAGCCCGTAGGGATAGCACCGCATTTACTCAATATGCTGAAGGTGGGGAAGTCAGCAAAGTAAATGAGGCTGGGAACTATACCAAGCCGGGTATGCGTAAAGCATTATTTAATCGCATCAAAAATTCCGCGACTCAAGGAACGGCTGCTGGGCAATGGTCGGCCCGTAAAGCGCAGCTATTGGCAAAGCAATATAAAGCCAAGGGCGGGGGGTACAGGGATTGAAGGCTCCTCAGCAAAGTCTAAAGGCTTGGACTGACCAGAAGTGGCGAACGAAGAGTGGAAAACCATCCTCCAAGACTGGTGAACGCTACCTTCCTGAAGCTGCTATCAAGGCTCTCAGCCCTGCCGAGTATGCTGCTACGACCCGTGCGAAACGCGCTGGCAAGGCTCAAGGAAAGCAGTTTGTTAGTCAACCTAAAGGTATCGCCCAGAAAACGGCAAGATACCGATAGCAGAAACTCTTAAAGGATTTAACAAATGAACTATGCGCTTTTAATTAGCTGTGTAAAAGTTACCATCGACGCCCAGTTAGGTGTGCATGGCGCTGTTGATCCCGCTCTTAAAGATTTACTTTTTGAGTTAGAGATGACGGCAACTTCAGATAATTTAGCCCCTGCTGAAGAAGCTCCCGCTGAAGAAGCTCCGGTGGTTGAAGAAGCTCCCGCTGAAGAGGCTCCCGCAAATGAGTGAAAAAGGTATTAATCCATTTGAGCATCTTGCCGCTGAAAACCTGCTCATCACGCTAGATGCCGTGCGTACTCATGCGGCTATGCAAGAGCGGCTGTTCGGTGCGGTGAGTGGTTATCTTAAAGATGCCCTCAATGCGCTTGAGCAAGTGGCTACGGCTAGAAACATTACCACTGAGTAATCATGGCAACGTCCGGTACGAATAGTTTTGCTCTTGATCTCAATGACATCATTGAGGAAGCCTACGAACGTACAGGCATCGAGGTGCGTACGGGCTATCAGTACCGGACGGCCAGACGCTCATTTAATCTATTGACTATCGAATGGGCTAATCGCGGAATCAACCTGTGGACGATTGAGCAGGGGCAAATCGTCATGAACACAGGACAGATCACCTATCCCATTCCGATTGACACGATTGATCTTTTAGATCATGTTGTCCGTACGGGTTCTGACACGACGCAGATCGATATCAATATCAATCGAGTGTCTGAGTCTACCTACTCGACTTACCCCAATAAGAACGCTACTGGTAGGCCGATCCAAGTCTGGATCAACCGTCAGACTGGCTCTTCATATGTGACTTCTATCACATTGGCGAGCACGATTCTTTCGACTGATACTACGATCACACTGAGCAGCACTAACGGTCTTCCAGCAACTGGTTTCATTACGCTAGATAATGAAGTCATACTTTATCAAAACGTATCTGGGAATCAGTTGTTAAATTGCTTTCGTGGGCAAAACAACACCACTGCGGCAGGACACTCGTCCGGTGCTGTAGTGACGGTGAACAATCTACCCTCGATCAATGTGTGGCCTTCGCCCAATGCGCCGGGTAATCAGTACACGTTTGTCTACTGGCGACTTCGTAGACTCCAAGATGCTGGAGACGGGACGAACACGCCTGACATCCCGTTTCGACTGGTCCCGTGTCTTGTTGCTGGGCTGGCGTATTATCTAGGTGTGAAAAGCCCAGAAGTACCGCCTGATCGAATCGGAATGCTTAAAGCAGACTACGAGCAGCAGTGGGAGTTTGCTTCTACTGAAGACAGAGAGAAAGCCGCTAATCGGTATGTCCCCCGGATGGTTTTGTACTAAGGTGAACCATGCCCTCCAAGTACGCCTCCGGGAAATACTCAATCGCAGAGTGCGACAGATGCGGCCAGCGATACAAGTTGAAGGAGCTGAAGAAGCTTGTAGTCAAGACTAAGTTGACTAATATCAAGGTCTGTAGTGCCTGTTGGGATCCGGATCACCCGCAGTTGCAGTTGGGCCTTTATCCGGTCAATGATCCGCAAGCTGTTAGTGAGCCGCGTCCCGATGTGAGTTATCAGGCTTCTGGTACGAGCGGTCTTCAGACAATCACAAATAGTCCGTCTGGTTTTTACGGTGTGGGTACTCCAGAAGCTGGTAGCCGCATCTTTCAATGGGGATGGAACCCTGTGGGTGGCGCAAGTGGAGTTGATGCTGGGTTAACTCCAAATAACTTGGCGCTTTCAATCCAACTTGGTACAGTAACGGTAGTGACTACCTGAAGGAGTCCGTAATGGACAAGAAAGTTATGAAAGGTGTGGCCGACAAAGCAGTTAAGGCCCATGAAAAGCGTATGCATACCAAAGGTATGAAAGCTGGCGGGGTGACCGGTCAAGCAATGCGTAAAATGGGTCGTAACATGGCCCGCGTCATGAATCAGCGGGGTGGTTGAGATGGCTACCAAACCCGCTAAAAGCAAAGATCCGAATACGCTGACGGCTCCTCAGATGGAGCCGGGTAATATGTTGCCCCGTGTCAGTACGGGTAATCCGGCTAACACGAACGTAAAAACCACGGGCATCAAGATGCGTGGTACTGGTGCTGCCACTAAAGGCGTCATGAGCCGAGGCCCGATGGCATGAACTACTCCGAGCTTGTACAAGCTATTCAGACTTATACGGAAAACCAATTTCCGTTGGTTACGCTCGCTGATGGGTCTACGGTCAATGCTACGACTCAGATCAATCGTTTTATTGAGCAAGCTGAACAGCGTATCTACAACTCGATTCAGTTCCCTTCGTTGCGTAAAAACGTAACCGGGACTCTTACCATTGGCACTCCGTATCTTTCTACTCCTACTGACTTTCTCGCGCCGTATTCGTTTGCTGTGATTGACGCATCTGGTAGGTATAACTATCTACTGAACAAAGATGTGAACTTTATCCGTGAGGCGTACCCTAACCCGGCTACCACGGCGCTTCCGAAGTATTACGCTTTGTTTGGGCCGACTGTTCTTGTTGGTACGATTACGAACGAACTTTCTTTCATTATCGGCCCTACGCCCGATGCGGCCTATACGGTTGAGCTTCATTACTACTATTATCCCGAGTCCATCGTTACGGCGACTACCACTTGGCTTGGGGATAACTTTGATACGGTTTTGCTTTACGGTTGTCTTGTTGAGGCGTACACGTTCATGAAGGGTGATGCAGATCTCTTAACTCTTTACGACGGGAAGTATAAAGAAGCCATCGCCCTTGCTAAGCGTCTTGGTGATGGTCTTGAGCGTCAAGATGCATATCGCTCGGGTCAATTCAGACAACCGGTGATGTAATGGCTTTTACTGGTAACTACACTTGTAATACGTTCAAGACGGGGCTGCTAAATGGTAGCTTCGACTTTACGTTTGGCTCATTCTACATTGCGCTCTACACCAACAACGCTACGTTGGATGCGAACACTACTGCCTATACTTCTGTAGGCGAGTCGTCGGGCGGCAGCTACGTGGCTCCCGGTCAGATTTTGGTGGTGACTCAGGTTCCAACTATTGGCCCGTCTGGCACTACTGCTTATATTTCGTTTGCCAATGCTACTTGGACTGGCTCAATTACAGCTCGCGGGGCGTTGATCTACAAACCCGGAGTCAATGGGGCGGTTTGCGTTTTGGATTTTGGAAACGATAAAACTTCTAGCACTACGTTCACTGTGCAGTTTCCGGTGGCTAGCGCTACTACTGCGATCCTTCGGTTGGGCTAATCATGCCTTGGACACCGATCAACACGAACCAAAACGCCGGATGGTCGGTTATCAGCACTGCTCAGTATGGTAATTGGGGAAATATCAATTCAGCCAGTCCAACTTTTCGCGCTGGGGTGTCCGGTGTTGGCGTATCAGAAGTGGCTGTATCAGGATCTACAGATGCACCGCCTGACTGGACTCTAATTGAGGCTCAATAAATGCCACTCGTAGTCAAAGATCGGGTCCGTGAGACCACAGCTTCTTCTGGCATTGGGCCGATGGTGCTGGCTGGCCCTGTTCTTGGCTATCAGGCGTTTTCGGTAATCGGTAACGCTAATACTGTCTACTACTGTATTGCAGGACAGTTTACTTCAGAGTGGGAAGTCGGGCTTGGGACGTACACGGCGGCTACCAACAGTCTTACTCGTACCAGCGTTTTTGCTTCTAGTAACGGCGGCGCTGCCGTATCTTTTTCTTCTGGGGTTAAAGATATTTTTGCGGTGGCACCACCTGCGGACCGGTTCGTAGACAGCCAAGGCAACTTTGCTACGGGCACTTGGGGTATCAGTATCTCTGGTAACGCCGCAACAGCGACAAGCGCGACGAGTGCAACCAACGCTACGAACGCTACGAATCTTTTTGGTGGGGTGCTCTATAACACCGAAGAGATCGCTACGATTTCAGCTACGCAAGCTACTGGAACCATTGCGTACGACTTACTAACGCAAAGCATTCTTTTTTATACCGCTAATGCCTTTAGCAACTGGTCCGTAAATTTTCGTGGCGACGGCAGCACGACGCTTAACTCGATCCTCCCTGTAGGGCGTTCCATTACTGCGGTATTTTTGGTGACGCAAGGTGCTACGGCGTACATTCCTACTGGGGTTCAAGTAGACGGTACGGCGGTAGGTCTTACTACGCGGTGGCAGGGCGGTTCAGCTCCGACTTCCGGTAATGTAAATAGCGTTGATGTGTATACCTACAGCATTATCAAGACTGCGGCCACGCCTACCTACGCTGTATTTGCCAGCCAAACAAGGTTTGCCTAAGCCATGCCGCTGCTAGGAACAAGGGGTTCTGTAGCTGCCCGAAGTTTTGGCTTATTTGGTCAAGTACAATTGCCACAGCCTACAGTGTTAATTAGCACTAATAATGCTTTGGCTGTCACTAGCATAATTGTAACCACCCCAGTGGGTACTGTAAACGGAGACATGCTAGTTGCTCTTATAACAGCTACTACAACTAGAAATGCTTTTTCATCCGCTGGTTGGACGGAAGCTTTTGGCAGCGGGGCTTTTACTGGTGGGTTTGCTAGGCTAACTTGTTTGTATAGAAAACTTACCGCTGCACCGAGTGCTAGCTATACGTTTTCTACCAATTTATCTGCGGATGTTACGGTAGCTTTACTCGCTGTACGCCCGTACACTACATACGGTGGGAACGTTATCAAAACTTTTTCTACCGTGGCATCCACTACGCATACAATACCCTCTAGCAATCTTAGTACTCCAGCGCTTATGGTAAGCGGGTTTGGTTTTGACAGAAGTGCTACTGCTGGGATGACGGCGACAGACCCAGCTGGATCTACAAGAGCCGCGTATGTCACCGGGGGCAATACGAGTGTCTATCGAGCTACCCTTGCTACGTACAGAGTATTCCCGGCTGTCACCACTGGAAGCATAGTGGCTACGACATCTCAGTCTGTACAGTCTTTTGACGGCTATGTATTATTGACGCTTTAAGGAACAATAATGAGCACCCCTTCATCAATTCTTCGCCTTGAGCTGCTGGGCGATGGCGAACAGCCGGGTACGTGGGGGCAGACCACCAATACCAATCTCGGTACGTTGCTTGAGGCTGCGATTGCTGGTTTGGTTTCGGTTTCCGTTACTTCCGCAAACCAAGCTTTAACTATTGCTAACTACGCACCTGATCAAGCGCGTAGAGCCATAATTAGTCTTTCTACGACGACTGGCGCTAACTTTAACGTTTACGCCCCGCCGGTTTCAAAAACATACATTATTCAGAATACTTCGGCGTACACGGCGACGATTTACAACTCTACGGTTGCCGGTAACACTACTGCTGCGGGATCTGGAGTTGCTATTCCTGCCGGTGGGGTTGCTTACGTATTTAGTAACGGCACTAATTTCTATTCTTTTAATTCGTTGTATGGCGGTTCGTCCATAGCTATACGCGCTGATTCGTCTGGCAACGTAGGAGTTGGACCCGCTACCACCATACAAGGTAAATTTAATGTAGCGTCAGGTAGAGCGTTTTTTGGCGCAAATAGTGAACTATTTTCAATAGGTGTGGGTTATACGCAAGCAAGGGTAAATAGTAACGAAACTTACTATATTGGTGCGTCTGACAGTGCTACACCGGACTTAGTATTTAGTAATTCCGCTGGTCTTGAGCGGGTTCGTTTTGACACTTCCGGTAACGTCGGTGTTGGTACTACCGCACCACAAACCAGAGTACATGTTCAGCAGACAAGCGCTACGACTAACGCAGTCACGCAAGTCCTTCGTCTTGACAGCCAATCGTCCGGTACGCCAGCAATTGGTATTGGCGTCGGTATGGAGTTTGCCGCTGAGACTTCGGCGGGTAATACCGAAGTTGGTGTGGTGTTGGAAGCTGTAACAACTGATGTTATCGCCGCGTCAGAAGATTTTGACTTGGTCTTTAAGACAATGCAAAACGGCGCTGCGGCTACTGAGCGTGTCCGCCTCACCGCCGCTGGTAATGTAGGCATTGGCACTAGTAACCCAAGCACTATTCTTTCGCTCTCCCGTTCTAGCGCTTGCGTAGCCCAATTTGATAACGGTACAGCTACCGCTCAGGTCGGCGCGTTCGGCACCAACGTCGCAGCGTTTGGCTCTAGTACTAATCACCCCACTCGTTTTTTAATCAACGGAAATATTCAAGCTGGTATTGAAACGTCGGGCGCTTTTCAGTTCAACAGCGGCTACGGTTCTTCAGCAACCGCTTTTGGTTGCCGTGCGTGGATTAACTTTAACGGTACTGGTACACCGGCAATTAGAGGTAGTGGCAACGTCACTAGTATTACCGATAACGGCGTAGCCGACTATACAGTGAATTTCACAAATGCTATGCCAGACACTAACTACGCTGCACTGGCAACGGTCACCTACCAATCAGGTTACGATCCTAGCGTTGTATTTTTTGCGAGCGAATACGCGAGGACTACGGGTACTATTTCGTTCTATACAGGTTACGTATCGGGCACCGCTGCATTTAGTTATCGAGCTAATATCGATGTAACTACCGTTAATGTCGCAATCTTCAGGTGACCAACATGAACCAACGAGTCATTTACCCAAAGCCGAATGGCGGCGTAGCGATCTTGATGCCGATCCCAGACTGCGGGTTGACGCTGGAAGAGATCATCGCCAAAGACGTGCCTCCCGGTGTGCCGTATAAGATCA
>Ga0129333_10007699_pt1 | contig 10161 bp, 11 predicted proteins | sample CPB6_08_DNA_FD_94474 | JGI IMG/M metagenome (GOLD analysis project Ga0129333, IMG submission 94474) | Freshwater to marine salinity gradient microbial communities from Chesapeake Bay, USA - CPBay_Sum_0.6_0.8_DNA | ecosystem: Environmental > Aquatic > Marine > Coastal | place: USA: Chesapeake...
TACACCGGAACGATTGACCTGTTACTGAAAGATCGTGACGGTCACATCTGGTTAGTTGACCACAAGACCACAAACGCTATCGACATCTATGAAAAGAACAGCGAAATGGATCGCCAGATCAGCCGTTACTGGGCGGCGCTAGAGTTAGGCGGACGTAAGATTCACGGATTCATTTATAACATCATCCTCAAAGATTATCCGGTTCCACCGAAAGTGCTGAAGTCCGGGGCGCTATCTAAAGACAAGTCACAGAAAACAACGTATGAGTTATACAGCAAAGCGATTGTTGAGCATGACCTAAAGGAAGAGGACTACGCTGACTTCCTTCAGTTGTTGCAAGATCAGCCTAAAGAGTTCTTCCGGCGGACAAAGGTGGAGCGCTCACAAGCAGAACGCGATGCGGCAATTGCAGAGTTGGAGCAGGTCATCGAAGATATCCAGATTAACACCGAGCGCATGGTTCCAAAGTGGTACCGCAACATTACGAAAGACTGCTCATGGGACTGTCCATTCAAGTCGCTGTGCGTGGCAGAGATGGACGGCTCCAACGCTGACCACATCCGTAACGAACTGTTTCAGGTAAAGGAGGAGCAAGAATGAGTAATCCAACGATTGAACAATTACAGAGTGCGAAGGAACGCATTACGAAGATGATGGAGAACGAACCACACCTACAATACGATGCCGAACATACACTCAAGTGGCTTGATAAAATGATTGCCAACACGTTGATAGCTATAGCCACAATGCCGAAGGAATGGCAACAATGATCGAAGTTAGAGCAACGTTGAATGTTGTGTTCCGAACAGACGCTGTAACTAAATCGGTTTTTGATTTTTCTACAATCAAAACACAGACGCAAAAAGTTGTTGATGCAATAGTGGAGGGCGACACGCTGTCAGTTGAGTTAGATAGCGTGTCCTGTAAGACAGTTAACTTCAGAAACTGTGGTGGATGCAGTAAGCAGTTGTTTGAAGAAGACGAGTGCCATAAGTTAGTGTTTACTGGTGCTGTTTGTTTTTGTTCTAAAGATTGTTTGACCACTTTTGTATCTAGAAACTTTAGGATATGTAAGGTCAAGGATATTCAAGATGAAGATGAGTAGACCGGAATCCGAGTTCTTCAGAGACTTTCCCGGCGCTGAGATTAAGGAAAGCAAAATGACGCAGGATGAGTGGTTCATGAAGACATTCATGACCATCCCAAAGCCAATTGAAAGGGAGTATACAGATGTTAAAGATCACAAAGCCAGCAGAAATTACTGAGGGGTTCCACGGAATCCTGTACGGTAAGCCGAAAGTAGGAAAGACTTCCACAGCAGATGATCCGAAGTTTAAGACGTTGCTGATCGACATGGAGGGCGGCTCTGCCGTCCTCTCCCAAGCAAAGAACGTTGACCGAGTTGCAGTTGAAGACTTCAAGGACTTTATCGAAATTACTGACAGCGTTAAGCGCGGTTATTTCCAAATTGGAAATGAGAAAGTGCTATGTGACTATGACCTGTACGTCATTGATTCCATCTCCGCTTTGCAAGAACTAATCAAAGTGTATGTCGCAACGGTATACGCACCATCACGCAGACGAGAAATCACAGGCAAGTTCGGAGCGATGGCGGATTGGGGCGACTTGCGTGACATCATCACACGAACAACGAAAGCATGGCATCAACTAACAAAGCGCAACGAGGATTCCATTCATTGCATGTGGATCGCACATGAACAAGTCATCAAAGACGAAACCACAGAACAGGCAGTAGGCACAAAGGTTCAGCTTCAAGGTAAAGACACCGCAGACATTGTAATGGCGCACGTTGATGGTATCTTCTATATGTTCAACCGCCAGAACAAAGAGACAAAGGAATTAGAGCGCGGTTTACTGACACAGACGACAGGGATTTATGCGGCAGGTGTGCGACAATCCAAACACGCAAAGCCTTTAGATGCGCAGATTATTAACCCGGTCTGGTCAGATATTTTTGAAACATTGGGGTACGTTCGGAAATAAATTTTCCGAACCCCCTTGTTGAAATAAAGTTTCAAGGTTATTATCGAGAACATGACAGGAGATGATGAGTTGGAAGACGAACTGGTATCGATTAAACTGATGTACGCAGATGGGGTTATGGAGGATGTGCGTAGTGGTATGGTTATGGTAAAGCATGATGAAACCATGTCCTATGCCGCAAAGAATATGTTGCCGCACCACCAGATGCTTCTGTGTGCAATCACACTTCACCAGCTTTACCTGGAGTACCTGCAAGGATTTAATGAGGATGCGGACAAAGAGTTTGCATCTGTCCTTATGTCCTTCATCAAAGGTTTGCTAGATGTACGAAAACTAGACAAGGGAGATGTGTTACAATGAGTTTCTTGAAGGTCAACCACGAGCAGGCAGGCGGCAATGAGTTTGAACTGATCGCAGAGGGCGAGTACGAGTGCGTAATCGCTGACGCAGAAATTGCAGAAAGCAAAAGCGGATACCCGATGTTGAAACTGACGGTGACTGTGCGCAACGATGTGAAGCAACCACACCGCAAACAAAAGCTGTGGGATTACCTCGTGGCATCTGAGAAAGCAATGTTCAAATTCCACCAGGTAGCGAAAGCAGTTGGCTTGCCGAACGGTAAAGACTTCGGAACAATGGAAGACTATCGCAACGCGATTCTGTACAAAGCGGTGCGTGTGAAAGTGGTTCACGAGGAGAACGAGTACAACGGTGAGAAGCGCACACAAGCGCGGATCAAAACGTACAGCTTGGCAACGGTGGAATACGCAACAGCATCAAGCGCTGATCCATTTGCGTCAGGTGCCGCAGACAACGCAACTGACTTCCTGTAAGACTAACGAGAGCCGATTGTGGATGCAGTCGGCTTTCCCTTTGGGGGTAAAACTGTATGGCAGGTGAGTTCTTTAGTTGGTACTTCAATAGTCCAACGCTGAAGACAAACGGTGAAGCAAATGTCCTCTGTCCGTTCGAGCACGACAAAGGACAAGATACAAGACCTAGCGCACATATTAACATGGACAAAGGTGTGTTTCATTGTAAGACCTGTCATGCAGAAGGTCGGCACACCGGGATGTCAGAGGTAGGGTTTATCTCTCAGCTTTATGGTATTACTTATGAAAGCGCTATAGCATATCTTGGTAAATTTTCAGACTATGAGGAATTGCCTGACGCTTGGGAAATTACAACAGATGCTTTACTACAGACAGAGTACGCAGATTACCTAAGAAACGAAAGGGGGCTGACAGATGAAACCATTAGACACTACAAACTTGGCTACGCAGGTGACGGTATTCGATATCCCATTCTGGTTCACGGACAGCTTTGTGATGTTCGAACCTACCAACCTGACGGACAGCCGAAGATGCGAAGTAGAAAGGGTGCTTCAGCACTTTTGTTCCCTTTCGATGAATGGTATGCAGATACTCGCGACACTTTGTTATGCGCAGGCGAAAATGATTGCTTACTTGCCCGACAAAGTGGATTTAATGCACTATGCGTTACAGGCGGCGAGGGTTCTTTTCCCGATGTATTTCTCTACCTCTTCAAAGGTCGAACAGTAAATGTATGTTACGACATGGACGGTGCAGGGGTAAGTGCAAGTAAACTTGTTGCATTCAAACTGCATCAAGCAGGTGCTTCGGTACGTTTAGTTACTCTTTCGGGTCTTTCTGGGGAGAAATCGGATAAAGATATTACCGATGCTTTGGTTGTGCGAAAGTTACCGACAAGTTACCTAAAGGATTGCGTTGATAGCGCAACTCCGTTCGATGAAGATATGGCGAAGCAACAGAAGAATAAGTCTTATCCGGTTGTGAATCTGTGGGATGTTCCGCATGGACGGAACCATAACCGAGACTTATCATGCCGGGTCATTTCTTCAGGTCAGTATGATATGCCGATGCGTACACCGTCTGCGATTGAATGGACTTGTCATGGTGCGGTTGATGGTAACAAGACTTGTGAGGTTTGTCCGCTTAAGAATAGGCATGGGTATTGGACGTTGGATGAAACGAACCTGCACACCGTTCTTGAGTTGATTGATGTGAACCACGATCAGCAGCGTAAGGCGATCCATAAGTTTATCCACTTGCCTATGAAGTGTCCGAACGGAAGTTATACCGTTATGGCAAGGCAAGAAGTACGCAAGATGATCTTCACTCCAGACGTTGAGACAGAGTTTCGGGACGTTGAGCAATACGCTTATGTAGTTGGTCATAACTTAGAGGACGGTATGCGGTATCGTGTTTTCTTTAGGTCGTACGCACATCCTTTAGATGACCAACGAGTGTTCATGGTTGTCCATCGTTCCGATGTGTCGGATAACGCACTCAACACATTCAAGATGACAGATGAACTAAAGCAATCGCTTCAGGTGTTTCAGGGCGATCCGTTTATGAAGATGCGAGAACGTGTAGAACAGGCTCACGCACTCACAAAAACTTATTATCCGCCGGACATGATTGTTCATGCGGTGAATATCATTTATCATTCCCCACTTCGGTTTGTCTTAAACGACAGCCACAAAGGTTTCTGTGAAGGTTTGATTGTCGGTGAATCGAGAACAGGTAAATCAGAGACAGCCCGAAAGCTACAGCAGCATTACGGTATCGGAAATATGGTTGCAGTAAAAGGTGCAACAACAGCAGGACTTTTAGGCGGTGCGGAGAAAGCAGTACATGGTGGATTCCGGATCGCGTGGGGGACCATCCCACGAAACAACAAAGGACTGCTGATTCTTGATGAGTTGTCCGGTATGTCGAGAGAAGTAATGGCATCACTTACTGATATGCGTTCTTCAGGTGTGGCTACGGTTCATAAGATTCATTCCGGTAAAGCCCCGGCACATACGCGAATGTTGTGGCTGTCGAATCCGCGAGTGCAAAATAACGGCACATCTAAAGACATTAGAGAGTATCCTTCCGGTGTCGATGTGATATTGGATTTGGTCGGATCAGATGAAGATATCGCCAGGTTCGACTTCTGTGTGTTAGTTGTCCGAGAAGAAGGTGCCGCACTAAAACCTTTAGATACACCTAAAGAAGAAGTGCTTCCGTCTGAATTGTACCGAAGTTTGATTTACTGGATATGGTCACGCGAACCGGAGCAGATTGTTATTTCAGAAGATGTGGCAGGATATCTTGTCCAGATCGCTAACAAGTTGAACCAACAGTTTGATTCTCGGATTAAGTTTTTAGGTACGGAAGCGTGGAAGAAACTTGCACGAATTGCTGTAGCGTGTGCCGGATGTACATTCAGTACAGATGATGGTGAGTTGTTAATCGTTCAGCGAAGTCATGTGGATTGGGCGGCAGAGTTTTTATGTAAGTGTTATGACAACGACATCTTCCGACTACGCGAGTATGCAAAAGAACGCAGGATGTTGGATGAAACAAATGAATCGGTTAACCAGTTGATGCAATCCTTTATGCGTAATCATAAAGTCATGGTCAATGCGATTCACCAAGCGACTACACCTGTACCGATGTTCAATCTTCAGGCGATGTCCGGACTTGATCGAGATAAGTTCAACTCCGTTATCAACACATTGTCTGCGAACTATCTAATCAAAGTTACTAAAGATGGTGTAGAAGCCACTCGTCGGTTCCGACAAGCAATGGACATCGTAAAACGTACAGGTGAGAAACTGTATCTGAAACCTCTCTCACAGGAGTGCATCGAATGAGCGCATATGTTAAACCTACAGATGGCTTGGAATATAAGCAGATTGTATTTGATCCACATTCATTTACTTATTCAAGCGATGATAAAGTTTGCATTATTGACGGTGATGGAAGTCCTAATTTCCCTAACTTAGCATTACAAAAAATAAGTGCTTGGGAAAAAAGGAATAATGTAAAAAATGTTAGTTTAATCAAACTGAAGCATCGCAGAGTAAAAGGAGTACTTAGGATTGATGAAGAATCATTAAAACAACTAAACGAAGTAATAAACTTTGATAGAGTGTATGCAAGTTTCATATTTACTAGGTCTAAAAGCATTATTGAGCAATTGTCACATTTAGGTATTAAAAATTTATTTATTGGTGGAACAGGTTCGGACGAATATTTTGAGATGCTTCCAACTGATAAAAGGGCAAAACCAAAAAGAATTACACAGCTTCATGAGTTGATCGAGAATATGTACCCAGACCATACACTATATGAATCTGAAAGTGCAGACGCAAACATATCTTTTTGGTCGAATACATCTGCGCATCACGTTGTAAAAAAGTACAAAAAAGAAGCTGAAGACTATTTGATACCACCAGCTGATGTTTTTTATGAAACTTGCGAATCACAGGATGATCATAATGTCATAGTTCGTTTTGAAAAATTTTGGAATAATAATGGATATGCTGACGGAAAAACATATCGTGGATCAACTCGTGGAAATGGATACAGTAGCAAAGGATGTCCACGGAAATGCACATTTTGCGTTGTTCCAATCATACAAGGTGATATCCAACCTATGTATTATGGTCTTCTAGGGGTTATAAATTGGGTATTGCCAATCGGATTTTATCCGACAATGAGTGAAATTATAGTACTGTATAAGCAAAAAAAGTTGTTTATGCGACCTCATGTTTTCTTTGACCCGAAAGGAAAAGTAGAAAGAATTAGTCCATTCTTAACAATATCAGATAACAATTTTCCTGCTGACCCAACTTGCTTAGAAAAGATGGATTATATGATACAAAATAATATCGCTGTAAATCTAAATCAAGGAATGGATGCTAGGCTACTTACAGCAAAAGAAAGGTACGACAGTTGTGGAACAAGATACCCAAGCGGTGACGAAATTTGCCAAAGACTTAGTAAGCTGTATTTTATAAATTTTACAGGTACATCTAGGCAAATGCACTTTAGTTGGGATTACATCGGTGTAGGTCGTATTGTAATCGAAGGGTTGAAAAAGTTAGTTGAGCAGTACGGACTTCGGTATTCTAACTTTACGGTATATTGTTTAAGTGGATTTAATACATCGTTCGATGAAGATTATTTACGAGTAATGACGCTTAAAAAATTAAAGGTTGACCCTTACATCATGCTTTTTAGAAATGTTGATGGAAGTGAGGGTACAAAAATTGATGGATCACCGCAAGATTGGCGACTAAAACATTTGACTAGATGGGTAAACAACAAAATCATATTTAGAGTAACACCGTTTGAGAAGTATGATATGTATCTAAAAGAACTTTCTGCAAGAAATAATTCACAAGATGTTGATGATTTGAATCAGACGGCATCTTTGGAGTGTTTTGATTGGCTTACGCAAGAATATATAAAATTTGCATAGCCGGGGTGCTAAATGATTATCGAAATGGCTAAACAAGAGTTTGATGTACAGTTTGTCGATGACACTACAAAGGTCACGCTAGAAATCCATAATGATAAACCTGCGTTCATTACCTTCGATACGGAAACAGATGGGCTTCATATCAAGAAAGCTCGTCCGTTCCTAGCGGCGGTATGTTGGAACAACAAGGTTCGTGTATTCGAACCAAGTTACGGAAACCTAAGTGAACTGAAGCGTTGGTCAGAGATAGTCAAAAGGATCGTTGCACACAATGCTACTTACGATATGCACATGGTCGCCAATGTTGTGGATGCACCCTTTGTTGCTGCTCTGAAGTGGGGCGACACAATGTGCCTTGCTCGTCTTGCTTTTGAAGCCGTTTCGATTCGTGACGGTGGTGATTCGTTAGCTTTGAAACACATCAGTAAAAAGTACATCGACCCTAAATCAGACCAGTACGAAAAGGATGTGAAAGCATGGCTGAAATCAAAGGAAGCAATGGACAAAAAAGTTCTGATCGCGATGCTCAAAGGAATCGGTTGGAACCTGAAGAGGATGCAAAACGCACTAGATGGGAGCGAAGACTTGCCGCAGGAGGTGGTAGAAATATGGAACAGTTGGAACAAAAATTATCCGAAACCAACGTACAAAGACATTCCCCTTATGACGATGGTTCCTTACCTTGCTGTAGACGTAATCCTGACCTCGATTCTTGTATCAAAGGCTCTCCCTGTAGTTGTGGAGCGACAACAGACGAGCGTTATGACAAGAGAGTTTGACCTTCTTCCTGTCGTCTTCAAGATGGAGCGACAAGGAATAAAGGTAGATCGAGAGTATCTAAATCAAGCAAACTACAAACTAGAGCAGTACATACAAGACTTGAAGATACTGTCACACCAGCTTGCAGGAACGTCGTTCAACGTAGGTCAGCACAAGTTAATCAAACAAATATATGCAGAACGCTTAGGTCACGAACCGAAGTCCACAGACAAACAGTTCCTTGTGAAGCAAGGGCGCGAAGGTGATGAGTTGGCTCAGGTCATCTCTAAACTTCGTAGGTTAGAGAAGTGGAAAGAGACGTACATCGAACGGATTCTTGAAGCATCGGAGTATGATGGACGCTTCTATACTGGTATGAATCAGTTCAATCCCATCTCCGGACGCTTTAGTGGAGACGCTCAACAGTTTCCAAAGGATAAAATCACAGATGAAAATGGTGAAGAAATCTTTCATCCGCGCAGGGCTTTTACTACTTCAAGTGATTACCTGTACTTCATCGACTTTAGTCAGATTGAACTTCGTGTACAGGCACACTACACAATTCCATTCGGTGGTGACTTAAACCTGTGCCGTGCGTACTTCCCATTCAAGTGTAAGCACTACATTGGTGGATTCGAGTTCGATGACCTAAATGATTGGAACGAGAAGCAAGCTGACGGATCGTCAGCGTGGATCATGGAGAACGGCAAACCGTGGACACCGACAGATGTTCATGCCGCAACAGCTAACAAAGCACTCGAAGCGATGAACCTTACGGCTGAAGGTGCAGAGTTTAAGAAGTGGCGCGACATTGGTAAACGATTCAACTTCATGCGCAACTACGGCGGTGGTGATGCGAAAGCCGCAGAAGTGCTAGAGATTGAACTGGAGCAAGCTAAAGCAATGAATCGCGGTTACACCGAAGCGTTTCCTTTAGTTGTGCAGTATCAGAAGTGGGTTGAATCAGTTATGGAGAAGCAGGGCTATATCGAAAACCTATATCGCCGCCGTTACTACATCAGTAATCCTAACCGATTCTACAAGTGCGCCAACTACCTGATTCAAGGTAGCTGTGCCGATATGCTGAAAGAAAAAATGATCGAGATTGACCGATTCATCGTGTCGAAAGGTTTACAAACACGACTTGTGCTTTGTGTTCATGACGAATTGATCTTTAATGTACCTAAAGGAGAAGAAGGTTTCATCGAACAGATTAAACAGATGATGGAACACGCTCCGATTGTGCAAGTACCCATTGTAGCGGAAGTGGAGAGAACGACTAAAACATGGGCGGATAAGGGGAAATCGTGATGAGAAAGTTTATATTCGTATTCTTATTACTGATATGTTCAATGATCGTGACAAGTATTCAAGCAACACCACAAGATGCTGAAGCATACATCTTTAGTAAAACAAGTTATCGGTTCGAACAGATCACCAATCTGCAAAACGGATACCGTGTCGGTGTCTCAGGTCTTGGTACAATGAACACATCGCTGATTGGGGTGTACGTTGCTACGAATAGCGGTGTCCAAGTCCTGAACACCAAGAACTCTAAGAGCAAATTGAAGTCGGTCAAAATATCATACGTCACCACAGGATTCTTTGTAGTTGGAACAACATTAGGCACGATGTTCCGTAAACTACATGATGAAATATCAGCAACGTGCGGTGATATTGGTTACAGCGTATGTACTGTTAATGGAAGTAAAAGCATACCCGGAGGGGTTGCTGTACCTTCAGCGCATCTTCGAGTAGATGTAGTGTTCAACGATGGAAGCTACACGATTTATCCAAACCGCACAAGTTCTATCGTTGCGACAGGGCGGTGACAATATGAACAAGGCACAACTAAAAGCGAAAGATAAACGCAGGGAACGCAGGGAGATTGAACAGTTCCAGATGCAAGGTGCGAAGTACGCTTTGAAGGTTTATCGCGAAGCTGTGCAGATCGTGATGGGGTTAGGCGAAAAGCGCCTAGCCCGGATTGATGATAAGTTCATGGAGTTATTGCGCTACGATGAAGAGTTGCAAAGGAGGAAACTTCGTGCGAATCTTAACACTCGATCCGTCCGGTAACTTCAGCAAGCGTGAAGGAGA
>Ga0129333_10007700_pt1 | contig 10161 bp, 11 predicted proteins | sample CPB6_08_DNA_FD_94474 | JGI IMG/M metagenome (GOLD analysis project Ga0129333, IMG submission 94474) | Freshwater to marine salinity gradient microbial communities from Chesapeake Bay, USA - CPBay_Sum_0.6_0.8_DNA | ecosystem: Environmental > Aquatic > Marine > Coastal | place: USA: Chesapeake...
GTCATGCAAGTAGATGCTGCAGTTCAGAGCTTTGAAAAGTTCAAGAAGCGGCCAACCTACGAAGTCAGGGGTCGTGGTGGTACACACATGCCACTGATTTTTGATTACCTCAACGAACATCCCGAAATTTCTGCAAAAGTAGTAGTTGTTTGTACGGATGGTTACACAGATTATCCAAGCCGAGAACAGGTTAAAGGCCGAAAAGTTCTTTGGGTAATTACATCCAAAGAAATGGCTAACAGGTTCCCGGCAGACACCAGCATTGGTAGAGCCATTTGGCTTGACCCAAATCAAGGTTAGTGGTGTTCGGGTAGCTACCAGCTACCCGAACCTACAGCTTCCGTGTTGTAAACGTTATTGGTACGCCAAGTCTCAAGGGCCAACAAATACCTAAACCACTTCACAGCATGTTCTGGGCCCTTGAGCCAAACAATGGGATAGGCCTTGCTTCCACCAACAGTAAGTGTCACACTAGGGATCTCACGGGTAATAATACCCATGAGGTGAGTTTCGTAGTTTGTGGGGTTTTCAATTATGTCTACCCACATACCAGTCTTTGTGCAATAACCGCTCATCTGCCAAACCTACCTAAGAGGAAATAACAATGCCTGATTCATTTGTAGCACCAGATCGAAATAAATTAAACCGTAGATTTGTAATTTTAGGTCGTTTAATTCTCGATATTCAGCGAGAAAAGGCAGGAGCAGAGTTTACGACCACTGACAAAGCCTACCCTGATAGAGAAACTCTTCGTAAGCTAGGTCTTTCTGCTTTGGGTGAACTACATTCACCTGAGCTTTTAGAAATTGTCCAAGAAGCAGCTCGTCGCGATACAGGTGTAAAGCAACTTATCAATCGTATTCTAAGCAGTGTTCAAACACAATCACAGCCCAGTGACGTTTCAGAACCTGCTGAGGAACCTTCTCAGGAAAACGAATGAATGTCTTAGATGTACTCGATTTAGTCGAGCAAACACCCGGCAAGATAGACAAACGTAATTTACTTGCCCAAAACGATAGTCCAGCTCTTAGAAAGCTTCTTATTTACGCTGTAAGTCCGTATATCAACTTCAACTTGCAAAAGACCGATTTTGATGTATCCGTAGGACAGGGCGTAGCTTTAGAAACGTTCTTCGAGCTTGCTGACAAACTTGCCAGTCGGCAAATTACCGGCAATGCAAAAACACACGCAATCCATGGATTGCTTGTTCAAAGCAATGAGCAACAGCAAAAATGGTTTCTTCGAGTGCTTACAAAGAATTTACGAGCAGGCGTAGATACTGCTGTAAACGATGTATGGCCAGGGTCTATTCCTGAGTTCAACCCAGCACTTGCAGAAGACTATTTCAAGTCTGTTGCAACCCCAAAGAAAGCTGAAAAGAACAACAGGTTTCCAAAGCTACAGTCGGTAAAACTTGATGGTATGCGGGCTATTGCCATACACGACAAGTCATGGGGATTGTTTTCCCGAGAGGGTCGACCTATTACTGGAATGCCCCATATTATTGATGCACTTGACTTGTACGGTAACAAAGACAAGGTATACGACGGTGAGTTGTATAGCCACCAAGTAATTCTGGAAAAAGGTTTTCCATTTTTAACAGGATTACTCAAGCGGCAAACTTGGGATCTTGATGAATTCAAAGGCAAAGAACGAGATCGTATCTCAGGTCTTTTACCTTGGCGGGACAAAATTGAATATCATATTTTCGATTGGGTAACAAAAAGTGGCTGGGATAATCAGGCATTTGAAAAGACCCAATTTGAAAGACTAAAAGAACTAAAGATCGAAATCACCAATATGTGGGTGGAAAACTGTATTTATCTGCAGTATGTCCCACATCATGTCGTAAAAGATATTGATGAAGCTGTAAATCACAACACAGAATATTTGCTACAGGGGTTTGAAGGTTCAATGCTTAAAGACCCCAATGCACTCTACAAGTTTGGTAGAGGAGCGCAGTGGCAGAAATACAAGTTGTTCCAGGATTCGGAATTTGTCATTACTGGAACATACGAAGGTGAAGGAAAGTGGGAAAACAGCCTAGGCGGTTTCAATATGGTTACTGCCGATGGCAAGTCGTTTGATTGCGGCGGTGGTCGCATCTCAAAAGACGAGCGAGATATTCTATGGTCAACCCGTAACAGCCTGATTGGGCAAAAAGCAACCGTAAGATATTTCGAGCTATCTCCCGATGGCGTTCCCCGTTTTCCTATTTTTCATGGTATTCGTGAACCCGGCACCTAGCCGGGTTCACCCCTAATCGTCCCACCACAGCTGCTTTTGGCGAGAATGCCATTAAGCACATTCCCAGGAGAATGCGATGAGCTCCAGCACTGCTGATATCATCATGCCCACCAAGGGCGCAATGGTTCCCAAGACCTATCATATTGCCGATCTTCCGGACCCTAGCATGGTTTACGCCGAAGCCATGCAGCTGTTCCCTACCAACCATCACCAGCGGCTGATTCATTACAGCCGGCACTGCACCTACCGTAACCTGGCTCTTGGTCGTGACCCTGCCATGGCTCCTGTGGACCTGATCGGTGCACACGGCGAAGGCAAGACTGCTATCACCAAGGACTACGTTCTCAAGTGTGCTGGGGTAAACCCTGCTGTTGATGGTCCAGAAGCAGTTCATCACGCCCTTACTACCCATTATGCAAAGATTGACGCAGGCGGTCTCGTCGACCTTGCTGACATTACGGGCCTCAAGTTCATCGACCGTGAGACCAAGACTACAAAGCTTGCTCGTTCCAACATGCTTGGCGAGACCGACAGCTCTTGGCGGCTTGTTCTCATTGACGACTGGACTCGTGCACTTCGCCATATTCGTCAGGGTCTCATGCAGATCTTGAACACGGGTCGGCATAGCGATTACTGGATTGGTACAGGTGCATTTATCGTGGCTACTCGTAACCCTGAGGGTGACGATTACGACGTTGATGGTATCGATGCTGCCCAGTTCTCGCGTACGATTCCCATTGTCTACAACACCAGCGAGAAGATCTTCTTCGAGCAGCTACAGGCACAGCGGATTGATCCTGACATGATCAACTTCTGGATGAGCCACAAGGAACTTTGCAAGCCCAAGCAGATCAAGATTGAAGCCCTTCAGGAAGCACAGAGCTCCCGTTTCAGGATGCTTTGGTCCCAGATCTATGAGTTCGCCAAGTACGACCAGCCCGTGCTCAACGATATTGCTACCAGTATGTTTGGAAGCCAGTTCCTCAGCATGCTCATGGCAGATCGTCGTGCACAGCAGCCCATTCCTCCGCACGAAATCCTGCAGAACTGGAGCCCCGAGCTCGAGAAGCGGGTTGAAGAGTACTCGAAGGGTCACCAGGATGTCCTGGCAGTCACTTCACAGCGTATGGCTTACTACCTGAATGACCGGGATACCAAGACTACCGATGCCCAGATTGCCAATCTGGTTCGGTTCATGTCCAAGCTACCTCAGGACTCGGCATTTGCCCTGTCCAAGCTATTGGTTGACCAGGGACAGCCCCGTGCTGATCACTATGCAACCAAGATTGCTTCCATCTCCAAGATGTTCCCGGATGACCAGAACATCGTAAAGATGACGGTAGCACTACGTAGCAACATCAACAGCAAGCTCAAGCAGGCTGGAATCTAAGGCAAGGAGGGGGCCCGGCTTGTCCGGGTCCCCTAAACCTCATGAATTCTACCTTTACGCTTCCTTACAGCCTTGAAGAATTACGGCAGACAGCTATTGGTCAAGAAGTCTTGCCTGCAAATTTTGTGAAGCCACTGGAAATTGCAACCAAAGGTCGCTATTATGGACACACCATTCTTGACCTTGGTGTAGTATCGATCTTTTTCAACAACGATCCTAGGTCCTGCACAACTCGTTGTAACAAAACCTTGAAAATCCACAAAATGCTGAATGATAAAACTGTATCTTCAGCACTGCTGGATATTGACGTATACAACTTACCACTTACGCTAGACATCTATCCAAAGACGATTACCAGGAGGTAGTAATGCTCTCGACCGGCACTAGCTACAAATACATTTCAATTCCCAGCCACTTGGAATACTGTTTGAATGATCTTGGCCGGTATACAGAGATTGCTATCGACACCGAAACATACCAAGACCCTGCTAAGCCTTCTACCAATTATGGGTTTGCAGACCCCTTTACCAACAAAGTAAGGCTTATTCAACTTAAAGCCAAGGGGTCTGCAACCTATATTATTGATCTTCAACAGTTTCATATTAACGAACTTGTAGCACTCAAGAAGTTCTTGAATAATCCAGAAATTCTTTGGGTAGGACACAACATCAAGTTCGACTACAAAATGCTTAAAGCTAACCTTGGTGTGAGCTTACACCAAGTTTGGGATCCAATGATTGCAAGCCAAATGATTGGTCATGCTTGTGGAACCAACTTTGGAAAAGCTCGCGGGCATGGGCTCAAGTACACAGCCAAAGACTTTCTAGGTATTGAAGTAAACAAGCATGAACAAATCAGTTACTGGGGAGGAAGCCTTACGGAACAGCAGCTAAACTATGCTGCCAATGACGTAGAGCATTTACTTGAACTAAAGACCAAGCTTCATACTGCACTCACAACCTCTTATCCTGAAGGGTTTGGCATGACTTCATGCATGCAAGATGAGATGGACCTTATTCCAGTACTTGGTGATATGGAGCTTAATGGTGTCGGATTCGACCTAGAAATGTTCCGTGTCGTACAAGCTGCAGCAAAGGCTGCCATTCCTGGACTTGTAGAACGAATTTGCAATAGTTTTGGTATTGGCATTCAACGAGGTTTCATGGGAATTCAGCCAGCTATCAACCTTGATAGCCCCAAGCAACTTCTTGAAATGCTTGCAAAGAACGGTATTGAAGTTGAGTCTACAGAAGCAGACGTACTCGAAGAAGCCGCAAAGCTTTATCCTCAACTTGAAGACCTTATTGAATACAAGAAACTGCAAAAAGCTTTGAAGTTTCCCTATGACGAGTGGGTTCATCCAATAACTCATAGAATTCACCCAAGCTACAATCAGCTAGGTGCAGGTACTTATCGACTATCTTGCAATGATCCAAACTTGCAACAAGTTCCAAAGCTTATGTTGCGGATTCCTGACAAGCTTGTTGATACAAACAAACACAGTAAGTATTTGGACCAAAATCTGACAAACAAAGTTGGCAAGAATGTTTATCTTGTTAGTTACCGCTGCTGCTTTGTATCAAAGTCTGGTCATCACATGATTGGTTCTGATTTCTCAGGACAGGAACTGTGTATTGCTGCATCTTTGTCGGGTGACCCTCTGATGTGTAATATTCTCAGCCAACCCGACAAGCTACCAGACGGTAGTAAAAATCCTGATGCCGACTTGCACAGTATTGCCGCAAACGGGATGTTTCCAGAGGTTAGTATTGCAGAAATTGCCGAAGGTGCAAAAGATGCAAAAGGCATGAAGTATCGTGACTATGGAAAGATCTTGAACTTCTCGACAATTTACGGCAAAACCGCAGAAGGTTACGCCAAAGATTGGGGAATACCTGTACAACAAGCAAGAACTATTCTAAAAGGCTATGCAAAGAAATTTTCAGTTCTTTGGGATTGGCTTGAAAGACTAAGTTCCGAAGGAGAAGCTACCAGACTATCTTTGTTTCCTGAAACATTTCCGGAAGCCAGATATCGGTTCTTGAATGACAACGGCAAGGGTGATGCGGGTGCAATTTCAAGAGCAGCAAAAAATACACCAGTACAAGGCACTGGAGCTATCATGGTCAAAAAGTCTTTGATAAGGTTACACCGTGAAATGAAAGGTTCTAATTGTTTTCTGATCCTTACAGTTCATGATGAAATTGGTTCCGAAGCTCCTGTTGACGAAGCACCAGAGTGGACAAGTAAGATAAGAAGTTCCATGGAAGAAGTTGCCAACTACTTCCTGCAAGGACGTGTCCCGGGTCGAGCAGACGCTCGATTTGGTCCCAGTTGGCACGAAACCCATTAGAGAAAGTGCACCATGAAGAATAATTTTGGATTCAAGATTGTTTTGCCTGAGCGCAAGATAAACGTCAGTACTTTAAAGCAAATGTGGAAGTACATGACAACTGAGTCAATCTTTCAGGATAATATTATTTATTCCGAAGAGAGCTCAAAGTCTTTAGATACCATCAGCATCATTGCACAGTTTGGTCCTGTGGTACTACCTGTAAAAATTACTGAAAGATCTCACTATCTTCATTTTGATACAGTAGTTACCAATCTTCCAGAAACTCCTGCTACAGTGCTTCAAACGCATATGTGGACAAAACCTGTAAGTACTGGATTAGTTTACCCATTTCCTCTTCAACAAGAAGATGGGTCAATTACTTTTACAGTTTCCGGGGGCATTCCAAAAAGCAAGCTCCAGAAGTCATTTATTGATGACTTCTTGAATGAGTTTGTAAACACCAGCATGTTCGTACTCAGCTGTTACTACGAACTGGGACCCCAAGGTCCAAACAATAAAGCTCAAGCTCCCTCATGGGTTTCAAAGCTTGCAAAGACTGAAGCAGAAGGACCTAGATCTTCTGAATTCAATCTTGACAAGAAAGACGAACCTCCTAGCCCACCCGAGGAATAGACGTGATCATACGTGTCAATAGTGTCGAAGAATTACGTAACCCTGTAAACCGCTGTAGGGCAGCCGTCAACAAGGGTGACGGAGTAAACGCGCTACAAGCCTGCATGCTGTTTGAAGCCACTACAGACGGTCTTACAGGCCGTCTGTCCATTACAGCCCTGGACCAACGCTCTCATCAGCTCACTCTCTGTATTCCTGATGGTGTAGTTGATGTTCAAGAACCAGGGGTAGCATTAGTACCCCATGACTTCTTGCCTGATGTATTGAACAAGCTGCCAGCAAGTGAAGCTATTACGCTTGAAGTTGATACAAACGGAAAGATGGTTGTAAAGTGCAATCACGATATCTTTGATGTGTTCCTGCATCAAGGAAACCCTGATGATTTTAGAATTGCAATGGTTACCGAAGACCAGCTTCCTGAACAGGTCTGTTCTGTAAATGGTTCAAGCCTGACACAGCTTATTGCAGATAGTATTCCGATTATTTCCGATCAGGAAGACTTCAAGCTTGTGGGTGAAGGTACGGTATTGCATGCATTTGCCCACGATCGTAACAGCAGCATTGTTTCACACGTTGCAGTAGAAGCTCAGGACCAGTCTGAAGATTGGTCTGTAAGTCTTGTTAGCAAGCTACCAAAGCTTATTAACAAGTATTGGCTTGATACAGTTTCGATACATCTCAAGCTTGCGGATAACACCAGCGGCCCAATGCTGGCTTTCAAGTGCAACCATGACTACTTTGTTGTTCGTCAGTTGATGACCGATATTGATGTCAGCATGCTTCAAGATGCTCTTGCAAAAGATAAAGTTGGAAGTTTTATTGTTGACGGAGCTCTACTCAAGAATAAAGCCAAGATGCTTGATCTTGCAAAAAGTGATATCAACATTGAAGTAGCCAAGAACACTTTACGGTTCTATTCCAGCTATGCTTCTCGCGGCAACAACGATGTAAAGGTCATCTTGGATTCCATGGATGATTCACAGCCTCAAGAAAAGTTCCTCAGGGATCTTCTCAAGAGAGCAATTGGTGCACTTGATGTAGCAAAAGTACAAGGCGAATGGGTACCCTTTGATGAAGAAGGGACCAACCATTTCCTTCGATTGGTAGACGCAGATCTTCCTGAATTCAAACAGGTACTCGTCACACCAATCCAGTAACACCGTAGGGACCGGGGAAACCCGGTCCCTCTGTTTTTGGAGTGACGATGACTACAACTTCCACGATTCCTAACCGTAAGTTAGGCACTATTGTTGACCAAACAACCCCTAATGGTGGAGAGACCACCGAGCTTAGCCGATGGCTTCGCGAACGCCGACTGACACTTAATCTCAAAGCCAGTGAGATTTCCAGGCAACTGGGGTATCACGGTAGCTGGTGGGGTCTGCACGAGATTGCCCACGGAAGTGCCAAGTTCAACCGGATTACCGGAAAACGCGGACCATTTGTACCTACGATTAGAACCATTCAAATGGTTGCCCCCATTCTTCAAGTTTCTTATAGCAATTTGGCCAAGATTTGTGGTAGACCTATTGGTGAGCCTACAGGATTCCAAGGACTTGAAATCAAGCAACTTCGTGAGCGTATTGATGACCTTGAGTCAGAGCTCATTGCTCTCACAGCAGCAAAGTCCTGTGATCACGAAGAGCTGATCAAAGCTGTAAAAACAATCGTTGACTACTTTCAAGATACCTAGAGGTACAAAATGTCACGGCCATCTCGTAAGCCTACCCTTGAACAGGTAAGCATAGAAAACCAAGCAAACAAATCTGCAAGCGAACGCAGCAAGTTTGTCCACATGCCTGGTGCACCTGTTGATACACCTGTAAACAACTTGATGAGGTGTCGCGGGAAAGTACCTTTTGCTTGTTCTCGGTGCATGTACCCGCTACAGGTACTTCAAAGCCATGTTCTAGGAAAAGGCAAAGAGACATCCGTAATGTGCCTTGGGACTTGCTACGACGCTATCAAAGGCAACAATGCGGCCCTTGTTGAGCTAGGCCTGCAATCTCGGGAAACGCTGTACAATGTTTTCAGTATTCCTGACACAATAATTGCTGATGCTTTAGGCATAGATCTGGAAAAGAAGAAGGAGATTCCTAGCAATGCTGCCGGTAACCTGGATGAGGGAACCATTGTTCCTGAAAGTCCGGAAGAAGCTGCCGTTTTGGCTGAACACGGACTTTTTGAATCTGTCCCTGCACTTGTTCGGGACGGAGAATCTGTCGTATGAACAACTTACTCAGTTCATAGCTGAACTAAAGAAGCCTGGTGTAACACCACCGGGCGGGTTAGTTGCACGAGACCCTGTTATTGTCATGAAAGACAATACAGGTAAATACACAAATACCGATAAAAACCGTATCTATCTGTCAAAGAATACTATCGGTATTCAGTTTTCAAGTACCAAAACCAGCCTTAACTGGGCTTACAGACTTATGGTAAAAACTGGCTTACCTTGGGAACGTGCAATTTACAAGTTTCAATCTGAAAACATGAGGATTGCGTATTTTCATGAGATATGGGAAAAGAAACTGAATCTTGCTGGTCTCTGCGGGCTATCTACAGAAACAATTGAACTTGATTCACAGCTTCTGCAGTTTCTTAAAAAGAAGAGTCGGGAGTGGAACCACATGACAACACCTTACCCTGACTCAACACCTATTGTTAGGGCTTATCATAGCCTTGGCAAAGGAGACCATCTCATAGGGCCAGATCAACAGCTGTGGCAAGTCATTGAAAGTAAACCACAACTAAATGGTCCTCCGCATATTGCAGTAGAACCGGTCGGTGAAACTGATGGGTAATTGTGCAAGGTGCGAGTTTAGTGCGCTAGTTAAAGAAGTTCCTGGTAAAGTTCCAGATCGTCCTTTAGCTGCAGTTATTGGAAATTATCCAAACGCAGAAGATGAGCGCAACGTTAGTCCGTTTTCAGATCAAAACGGTACTTTATTACGACTTGCGCTTAAAAACCAAGGTTTAGATGAAAATGATATTATTTTCCTCTATGCCCTAAGATGCGCTCCTAAAGGTAAATCTGTAAAAGATATACACCTAAATGCTTGTCGTAACTGGGTAGACGTAGATCTAAAGAAACTTAGAGATCTTCCAGAGAAACTAGTACTTATTTGCGGTACAGAGCCTATGGAAAGTCTTCTTAATGAGCTAGATCTAGACGGCGGGTATACTGCAAACAGAGGACAGTGGATTGAACACAAAGGTACAAGTTATCTGATTACGTTTCCTCCAAAATACGTAGCAGATATGTGTCCTTTTAGAAAAGATGCTCCAGGACAGTGGTGGTTACCGCCCGGTTCTGTGGGACAATTCTGGTTTAGCGACCTTGCCAAGTTCGGTAAACGTGTTCGTGAGCTAAAAGAAAGAATGTCATGAAGAAACGACCTAAACTTCCCGAGTTACAGTCTTTTGGTGGAAATCTTACTCCAAAAGCTCTTACAGAAAATGTAAAGCCTCAAGAACATCCTGATGATGCATTCATTACACCTCAGCAAGCTATTCTTGAAGAGGCTCAAGCATACGGTGGACTTCAGAACATCAA
>Ga0129333_10007701_pt1 | contig 10160 bp, 11 predicted proteins | sample CPB6_08_DNA_FD_94474 | JGI IMG/M metagenome (GOLD analysis project Ga0129333, IMG submission 94474) | Freshwater to marine salinity gradient microbial communities from Chesapeake Bay, USA - CPBay_Sum_0.6_0.8_DNA | ecosystem: Environmental > Aquatic > Marine > Coastal | place: USA: Chesapeake...
CGCATGTTCGACACCCACCCTCCGCTCGACGAGAGAATCGCACTGCTGAAGGAGATCTGACATGAAGCGCTTCACGCTGCCCGTCGTCCTCACGTTCGTCGGCCTGTCGGCGTGTGGTGGTGGCGACTCGTCGACCGAGGCCGTCGTCGCCGCCACGACCACCGCTCCGGCGACCACCACGACGGCCGTGCCGGTGACCACGACCCAACCACCGGCCACGACCACCACCGCCGCGCCACTTCCCACTGCTCCGCTGAGTGGACTTCCCGTCTCCGACGCGTCGCTCATCGACCGACCGGCCCTGATCGTCAAGATCGACAACGCGCCGGGAGCTTGGCCCCAGACCGGTCTCAATCAAGCCGACATCGTCTATGAGGAGAACGTGGAGGGCTGGACCCGATTCGCAGCCGTTTTCCACTCCCAAGGGTCCGACCCGGTCGGCCCCGTTCGATCCGGGCGAACGCAGGACATCAGCCTCGGCACGAGTCTCGATCGCCCGCTTCTCGTCTGGAGCGGTGGAAACGCCACGACGACGAACCTCATCAACAAGTCGGATCTCGTCAACATGAGCGTTTCGGCCGCCGGCCCGAATGGCGGCTACTACCGCTCGTCCGACCAGCGCGCCCCGCACAACTTGTTCACGAAGACCTCGAGCATCTGGGCGCTCGACGAAGGACGCGGTGGACGACCCGGACCCCAATTCGAGTACCGCGCGGCCGATGCCGACGTCGGAGGAACCGGGGTCACCGGCGTGAAGTTGCGCATGGACGGAAGCATGCGGGCTTCATGGGAGTGGAACGCAACCGACGGGATCTTCGAACGCTCGCACGACCAGGACCCTCATCTTCTCTCCGACGGTTCTCGAGTGTCGGCCCACAACGTCCTCGTGCTCGAGTGCGAATACAAGACCAGTGTCGCCGACAGTCGCAGCCCCGAGGCGCAGACCACCGGGTCGGGGAAGGCCTGGATCTTCACCGGGGGAGCCGTGATCGAAGGCACCTGGAGTCGAGCCGACCAGAGTTCACCCTGGACGTTGACGACCGAGGACGGCTCGGTGATCGCCCTCACTCCTGGACGCACCTGGGTCTCGCTGATCCGTGAGGGTCAAGCGGTCGTCGTGACAGCCGACCAGTCCATTTCGGACGTCGACTGGCCCTGACCCGCCATTAGCCTCACCTGCATGACGTCGTCGCATTCCTCCACCGGAACGTTCCCGGTCAAGCGTGGTCTGGCCGAAATGTTGAAGGGCGGGGTGATCATGGACGTGGTCACCCCGGAGCAGGCCAAGATCGCCGAAGACGCCGGCGCGTGCGCCGTGATGGCTCTCGAGCGCGTCCCGGCCGACATCCGTCGTGACGGTGGTGTGGCTCGGATGAGCGACCCCGACATGATCGAAGGAATTCAGCGCGCAGTGTCGATTCCGGTGATGGCCAAGGCCCGCATCGGACACTTCGTGGAAGCACAGATCCTCCAGGCACTCGGAGTCGACTTCGTCGACGAGAGCGAGGTCCTCACACCTGCCGACGAGGCTCATCACATCGACAAGTACAAGTTCACGGTTCCGTTCGTGTGCGGTGCCACCAATCTCGGTGAAGCCCTACGTCGCATCTCCGAGGGGGCGGCGATGATTCGTTCCAAGGGTGAAGCAGGGACGGGCAACGTCGTCGAAGCGGTGCGTCACCTCCGATCGATCCTGGGCGACATTCGTCGCATCGGAACCGCCGATTCGGCCGAGTTGTTCGATTGGGCCAAGCGCTTGCAGGCCCCGCTGCCCCTCGTTCAGGAACTCGCCGAGACCGGCAAGCTTCCCGTTCCGTTGTTCTGCGCGGGAGGCCTGGCCACTCCGGCCGACGCCGCATTCGCGATGCAGCTCGGTGCCGAGGCGGTGTTCGTCGGTTCCGGAATCTTCAAGAGCGACAACCCGGCCAAACGAGCCCGAGCCATCGTGGAAGCGACGACTCATTTCGAAGACGCCGACATCCTCGTGAAGGTGAGCCGCGATCTCGGAGCCCCCATGACCGGCATCGGCATGGACGAGATCAACCAGCGGTACGCCGAACGGGGTTGGTGATGTCCGACGGGAGGCCGCCAGGTGGCCCCGCGCATCGGAATCCTCGCCCTCCAAGGGGCATTCGCCGCCCATCGTGAGGCGTTGTCGGAACTCGGGGCCGAGTGCCGCCTCGTACGACTTCCCGAGCATCTGAGCGGCCTCGACGGTCTCGTCATCCCGGGTGGAGAAAGCACCACCATGAGCAATCTGGTGCAGTCCTCCGGCCTGACCGATCCGCTGCGCACGGCGCTCGACGAGGGTCTGCCGGTGTTCGGCACCTGCGCCGGAATGATTCTTCTCGCCTCTCGGATCGAGGACGGACGAGACGATCAGATCCATCTCGATGCGATGTCGTTGTCGGTCCGACGCAACGCGTACGGACGTCAAGTCGACTCCTTCGAGACCGATCTCGACATCGACGGCCTCGACGGCGAGTTCCACGCCGTGTTCATCCGAGCCCCTCTGGTGACGTCGATGGGCCCCGAGGTGCGGGTGTTGGCCACGCACGGCGACCATGCTGTTCTGGTGGCCGAGGGCAACCGTATGGCATGTTCGTTCCATCCCGAGCTCACGGCCGATCGCCGAGTGCACCGTCTCTTTCTCGACCACCTGTCCGCTTCCATTCCACTCACGAGGTGAACCATGTCCGGCCATTCCAAATGGGCGACGATCAAACACAAGAAGGGTGCCGCCGACAAGGCACGCGGAAAGTTGTTCGCCAAGATCGCGCGGCAACTCGAAGTCGCGTCACGCGAGGGAGGACCCGACCCCGCCTCGAACGCGTCGTTGCGTGGGGTGGTCCAGAAAGCCAAAGCCGCTCAGATGACGAACGACGCGATCGACCGGGCCATCAAACGTGGAGCCGGCCAGAACGACGGTGAGTCGTACGAATCGATCGTCTACGAGGGATACGCACCCGGGGGTGTGGCACTGATGGTCGACACTCTCACCGACAACCGCAATCGCACGGGCGGCGAGATCCGCAACATCTTCAGCAAGATGGGAGGATCGATGGCCGAACCCGGAGCCGTCGGCTGGCAGTTCAGCCGTCGTGGCGTCGTGCTCGTGGCGGGTGGGCCCTCCGAGGACGACGTGATGATGGCGGCTCTCGATGCCGGCGCCGACGACGTGAGCAAGGACGGCGATTCCTGGCGCGTCACGTGCGAACCGAATCTCGTCTTCGATGTCAAGGCCGCCCTCGAATCAGCAGGTCTCGTCGTGTCCTCGGCGGACTCGACCATGGTCTCGTCCACGTCCATCGAAGTCACCGACGTCGACACGGCCAAGAAGATTCTCAAGATCATGGAAGCTCTCGAGGACAACGACGACGTCCAGGACGTCTATGCGAATTTCGACATCAGTGACGACATCATGGAAACGGCGGTCTGACATGGCACTCTCGGTTGGCGACACAGCTCCCGACTTCGAACTTCCCGGCACGGGGGGTCGCTCGTATCGGCTCTCCGATTACCGAGGACGCAACGTCGTGCTCGTCTTCTACCCCGGGGACGACACTCCGGTGTGCACGCGGCAGTTGAACGCCTACAACGACGAATTGGCCCAATTCGATCGGCTCGACGCCACGGTTCTGGCGATCTCCGCCCAGGACATGACGAGTCACGAACAGTTCTCCGACAAGCACGGGTTCGCCTTTCCTCTTCTCGCCGACGTCGAGAAGAAGGTCGCCGGTGCGTACGGCGTGCTCGGACCGCTCGGGTTCGTTCGTCGCAGTGTGGTCATCGTCGACGGCTCCGGAATCGTCCGGTACGTGCACCGAGCCCTGGCCGGGCTGACCTACCGTTCGGTCGACGATCTGACGGCAGCCCTCTCCGGCCTGACGTGATCCAGCCTGACATGATCCAGCCTTGATCCGGGCTGGCTGATCCGCCTGCTGGAATGGGCCGGTGGGGTAGGATCGTACGCATGTTCGCCTCGCCCGGACCGATCCTCGGGATCGACCCCGGCCTCACTCGCTGCGGCTACGCGGTTCTGGCATCGACGGCGGCCGGCGAGCCCGAGGCGGTGTCCCTCGGTGTGATCCGGACCTCACCGGACCAGGACCCGGCTCATCGTCTCGCTCTGCTCCAGGTCGAGATCGAGTCGCTGCTCGACGAGTTCTCCCCGTCATCGGTGGCCATCGAGCGGGTCTTCTTCCAGGTCAACGTGCGCACGGCCATGAGTGTCGGGCAGGCGAGTGGCGTGGTTCTCGCCGCCACGGCTCGACGCGGGCTGCCGATCGAGCAGTACACGCCCACCCAGGTGAAGTCGGCGGTCACCGGGTACGGGAACGCGACCAAAGAGCAGATCCAGCGGATGGTTCAGGTGCGCCTTCGACTCTCACGGCCACCGAGTCCGGCCGATGCCGCCGACGCCGCGGCGATCGCTCTGTGCCACGCCGCGCTCGCTCCCATGCGACGCCACGTCCGACAAGCCACCGGGGGGCGGACGTGATCGGCTCCTTGCGTGGTGTCGTCATCGAACGCCATCCCGACGGATGGGCATTGCTCGAAGTCGGGGGCGTCGGTTACGTGGTGCACGTGACACCCCGCGCGTTGGCCGAACTCGAGCCGTCGTCGTCGGCCTTCCTGTACGTCCATCATCACTTTCGAGAAGACCTGCAGACGTTGTACGCCTTCTTCACGCGCGACGAACGTCAGGCCTTTCAGAATCTCATCGCGGCTCACGGCGTCGGACCGTCGCTCGCCATGGCAATCCTCGCCACTCACCAACCGGCGGACCTGGTCGACATCGTCGCCCAAGGTGATGTCGCTTCGCTCACGTTGGTCCCCGGCGTCGGCAAGAAGACGGCCGAGCGACTACTGATCGAACTCAAGGGTCGGCTCGATCTTCCGACCGTCGAGCGTGTCGCCGACTCGGGTCGTCTGTCCGACGTTCGCGAGGCACTCACCGGGCTCGGCTACTCCGACATCGAGATCCGCGACGTCTTGCGCGACATCCCCGACGAGGTCCGAGCCGGATCCGATTCCGAGTCGTTGTTGCGCCTCGCTCTGACCCACCTGGGGGCGCGACGTGCGTGACGAATTCCTCGATCCGGGCTCGGCTCCGTCCGACGACGTCGAAGAGGCCGGTCTGCGGCCGCGTCGACTCGACGAGTTCGTCGGCCAGAGGGAGCTACGCGAGAAATTGTCGATCGTTCTCGAAGCGGCGCGACGACGTGGGGAAGCGGTCGACCATCTCTTGTTCGCCGGACCTCCAGGTCTTGGCAAGACCACGTTGTCGGTGATCATCGCCGCCGAGATGGGCACCCGTCTTCACGTGACGTCCGGCCCGGCGCTCGAACGGGCCGGAGATCTGGCCGCCATCCTCACCAAACTCGAGACCGGTGACGTCTTGTTCATCGACGAGATCCATCGACTCGGCCGCACCGTCGAAGAAATCCTCTATCCCGCGATGGAGGATTTCCAGATCGACATCGTCGTCGGCAAGGGTCCGGCCGCGTCGAGCATTCGCCTCACGCTGCCGCGGTTCACTCTCGTCGGTGCCACCACCCGAACCGGCATGATCACCGGCCCGTTGCGCGATCGATTCGGCTTGGTCGCCCGACTCGACTACTACGACACCGACGAACTCACCTCCATCGTGACGCGAGCGGCCTCGATTCTCGAGATACCGATCACGCCTGACGGCGCCCATGAAATCGCCCGTCGAAGTCGAGGCACGCCTCGAATCGCCAACCGCCTGCTGCGTCGAGTGCGTGATTTCGCTCAAGTGAACGGGCACGAGGCGATCGACGGTCCGGTCGCCGACGCTGGTCTGGCCGTGTTCGGTGTCGACGGAGTCGGACTCGACAAGGTCGATCGTCAGATCTTGTCGCACATCTGTCAGCAGTTCTCCGGCGGACCGGTCGGACTGTCGACTCTGGCCATAGCCGTCGGAGAGCAACCCGAGACCGTCGAGGACGTGTACGAACCTTTCTTGATCCAGCAAGGTCTGATCGCACGAACGCCCCGTGGACGAGTCGCCCTCGCCGGAGCCTGGACCCACCTCGGTCTCACGGCACCCGACACACCGCCTCGTCTGCTCTGATCGGTCGACTCTCGTGCGACTCTCGGATTTCGACTACGACCTTCCCGACGCGCGCATCGCCCAGGTTCCCTGCGAACCTCGCGACACCGCTCGTCTTCTCGTCGATCGTGGATCCCACGCTCCGGAACATCGTCGGGTTCTCGATCTGCCCGATCTGCTCGTTCCCGGAGATCTTCTCGTTCTCAACGACACCCGAGTCATTCCGGCTCGCCTGCATCTCCGTCGTCGTTCGGGTGGTCACGTCGAAGCGCTCGTCCTCGAGGAGATCGACGAGCGGCGCTGGACGGCCCTCGTACGTCCCGGTGGTCGGCTCCGACCGGGTGAGGTGCTCCTCGACGAATCCGGTGGAGAGCGATTGGTCTTTCGCGGACGATCCGACGATCCCGACACGTTCGTCGTCGAGTTCGTCGGCGACCGTGCCGTTCTCGATGTTCTCGGCGAACTGGGGGAGATGCCTCTGCCCCCGTACATCGCCGCTCGTCTCGACGACGCCGATCGCTACCAGACCGTGTACTCACGCCGGCCGGCGTCAGCGGCCGCACCGACGGCCGGCCTGCATTTCACGCCGGCTCTCTTCGACCGTCTGCGCGAGCGGGGCGTGGATATCGCTCACGTGGAGCTCGTGGTCGGTCTCGACACCTTCCGTCCGGTACAAGCCGACGATCCACGCGATCACGTGATGCACACCGAATCCTTCCGGGTCGAGCCGGCCACGATGGACCGCATCCTCGCGGCGCGACGAGTCGTGGCGGTCGGCACGACGAGTGTTCGAACGATCGAGTCGGCCCTCGCGACCGGTCGACTCGAAGGCCGAACCGATCTCTTCGTTCATCGAGGTTTCGACTGGCGACGCGTCGACGTGATGATGACCAACTTCCACATGCCGAGAACGACTCTCCTCATGATGATCGATGCCTTCATCGGGGATCGTTGGCGCCGTCTGTACGATGAGGCCCTCGCCGGCGACTATCGATTCCTCTCTTTCGGTGACGCCATGCTCCTCGATCGGCACGCCTCCTGATGCATCCCGTCCTCTTCACCGAAACCGGCCGCGACGGTTCGGCGCGAACCGGAGTGGCGCACACCGCGCGGGGCACGTACACCACACCTTGTTTCATGCCGGTCGGAACGCGTGGGGCCATCAAGTATCTGAGTGCGGCTGATTACGAGGCGCTCGGTGCCCAGATCGTGTTGGGGAACACGTACCACTTGATGTTGCGACCGGGTGCCGACACCGTCGCCCGTTTCGGCGGTCTCGGACGATTCGCCGGCTGGTCGGGCCTCACCCTCACCGATTCCGGCGGCTTCCAGATCTTCTCGCTCGAGCCCAAGGTCGACGACGACGGGGCGACCTTCACCAGCACCTACGACGGCAGTCGGCATCGTTTCACTCCCGAACTCGCGGTGGAAACGCAGGAGAAGCTGGGCGCAGACATCCAGATGGTGCTGGACGTCTGCCCGCCTCTTCCGTCCGCCGATCACGTGGTTCGACTGGCCGTCGATCGAACTCATGCATGGGCGGCACGGGCACGTGTCGCCCATCGACGCGACGATCAATCCTTGTTCGGCATCGTGCAAGGAGGAATCGATCCGTCCCTTCGACGCGAGAGTGCACTCACCGTTTCCGATCTCGACTTCGACGGATACGGCATCGGAGGTCTGTCGGTCGGTGAGACACGAGCCGAAATGGTTCCCGCGCTGGCCGCGGCGCTCGAACATCTGCCCACTGATCGACCGCGTTATCTCATGGGCGTCGGCGATCCGGCGTCGCTCGTCGAAGCGGTCGGGCTCGGAGTCGACCAGTTCGATTGCGTCATGCAGACCCGACTCGGTCGACACGGTACGGCCATGACCTCGAGTGGTCGTGTGCACGTGAAGAACGCCCGGCACGCTCTCTCCGAGGACCCGCTCGATCCGACGTGCCCGTGTGACGTGTGCCGTCGACACAGCCTCGGCTACCTACGCCACCTCTTCCAGGTCAACGAGCCGACTGCCTCACGACTCGTCTCGTGGCACAACATCGCCTGGACGTTCCACCTGGTCGATTCCATGCGTCAGGCCATCGTCGAGCACCGGTACGAGTCCTTGCGGCGATCGATTCTGGACGTCTGGGGCTGAGGTGAGCTCGCCCTCCAGTCGATGAAACGTCGGCGAGCAGGGGGCGGGGAGTAGCATCTCCCAGGTCGTTTCCCCCAGCCGGAGAGCTCTCATGCCCCTTGTCTCGTACCTTCAGAACGCGTCCGAATCCACCGAGAATTCCGGTGGCAGCTTCGTGTTCACCTTGGTGTTCTTCGCCCTGATCGGCGCCGCCATGTACTTCCTCATGATCCGACCGCAACGTCGGCGCATGCGCCAGACCGCCGATCTTCAGAAGTCGATCGGGGAGGGTGACGAGATCGTGACCACGTCGGGGATGTACGGGTTCGTGACGGCGATCGACGGTGACACCGTGTGGTTGTCGATCGCCGACGACGTCGAGATTCGCATCTCTCGCGCCGCGGTCGCCCGCAAGATCACCGCTCAGGAAACCGCCGGCGAAACCTCCGACGGCGGCGACGCACCGGCGTCATGACCCGCCGACTCGTCGGCTCGGTCGCCGGCATCATCACCGTCGTCGTCCTCGCACTCCTCGGGAATCTGGCGGCTGGTAACGAAATCGCTCTCGGTCTCGACCTCCAAGGTGGCGTGTCGGTCACCCAGGAGCCGGTCGGTGACTTCAACTCCGAAAGCCTCGACGTGGCCGTGGAGCGAATTCGCGAACGAGTCGATTCGCTCGGTGTGGCCGAGCCCGAGATCATTCGTCAGGGCGACGCCATCGTCGTCAACTTGCCCGGCGTCGAGAATCAGGACGAAGCCATTCGTCTCGTCCAGGTCACCGGAGCGGTACTCCTTCGACCCGTCCTGAGCGCCACGCCCCTCGACCCGTCGGGAACACCGGCTCCGGTCGACTCGAGTGTGCCGGTCGATCCGTCGTCGTCGATCGCCGATTCACTGCCGACGGACTCCACGGTCGCGATCGAGTCGAGCGTGCCCGCCGTCAGCAGCGTCCCGGCCTCCGTCGTGGTGTCCACCACCGCGGCCCCCGGCCCGTCACGTTCGATCGTCGGGGCCTCGACTCCGCCGACCACGGTCGTGACGTCGACATCGGTCCCCGTCACCGACTCCAGCGCGCCGGTCGTCACCGAACCGGCGGTGCCCGGCACCGACGTCGTTCCGGACGCCTCCATCGCCGATCTACCCGAAGGTGTCGGTTCCGAGTTGGCCGATCTGGCCGCTCAGCCCATCTCGTCCGACCCCAACGACCCGAACGGCACGATCATCGTGCAGAACATCGACGGCACCGAGTTGTACCAACTCGGACCGGCCTTCGCCACCGGCGAAGTCTTCAACTCCGACGCTGCGGCCGACATCATCCAGGGCGGTTGGGGCGTTCGGGTCACGTTGAAGGGTGGATCGGCCGGCGAAGACCTCTGGAACATCGGTGCGTCGCAGTGTTACAGCGGTACCAGTTCGTGTCCCACGCGTCGAATGGCGATCGTGCTCGACGGCGTGGTTCAGTCGGCTCCCACGGTGAATCAGCCGTCGTTCAGCGGCGGAGTCGACATCACCGGCAACTTCAAGGAGTCCGAAGCCAAGGATCTGGCGCGAGTGCTGAAGAGCGGTGCCCTTCCGGTTCGACTCGAGGTCCAGGCCGTGCAGACGGTGTCGCCGACCCTGGGTGACGATTCGCTGCAAGCGACTCTCGTCGCCGGCTTGATCGGCATCGGACTCGTCCTGATCTTCATGATCCTCTACTACCGAGCCCTCGCGCTGATCGTCGTGGCCGGTCTCGTCGTGTCGGGCGGAATCCTCTGGAACGTCATGACCTTCTTGTCCGATGCGAGCGGACTGGCCCTCAGCCTGTCGGGTGCGGCCGGAATCATCGTGTCGGTCGGCGTCACCGTCGACTCGTACGTCGTGTTCTTCGAGAAGTTGAAAGACGAGATCAAAGCCGGGCGAAGTCTGCGCAACTCGGCCGAGCGTGGCTTCAAGTCGACGTGGCGCACGATCGTCGCCGCCGACA
>Ga0129333_10007703_pt1 | contig 10159 bp, 9 predicted proteins | sample CPB6_08_DNA_FD_94474 | JGI IMG/M metagenome (GOLD analysis project Ga0129333, IMG submission 94474) | Freshwater to marine salinity gradient microbial communities from Chesapeake Bay, USA - CPBay_Sum_0.6_0.8_DNA | ecosystem: Environmental > Aquatic > Marine > Coastal | place: USA: Chesapeake Bay...
ATTTTGAGTATCCGGATTGCCTGCCTTGCCTATCGCTGCGATACGGCCGTGCTTAATCCCAATATCGGCCTTCACAATGCCCCAATAGTCGATGATCAAGGCATTAGTGATCACCGTGTCAACCGCCACGGTTGACCCTTCCTGGGACTGTCCCATGCCATCGCGGATGACTTTGCCGCCTCCAAATTTGACTTCTTCGCCATAACGCGTGAAGTCTTTCTCAACCTGCACCCATAGCGCGGTGTCTGCAAGCCGGACACGGTCTCCCGTGGTTGGCCCATAGTGTTCAGCATAGGCTTTTCGGCTAATGTTCACACTCATGCCTGAGCCCCTTGATCAGATGGAAAGACTAAGTGATCTCGTGTGGGATCGCGTTGATCAGAAGAGGCAATCAACGATCCACCTCCCGAGTCGCTTTGCTTGGAAGCTGAGTCGGGGGCATCAAGCGCACCCATTACCTCACCGCGAAAACCAAACACTTTGCGCCTGCCTCCAAAGGGAATCAACTGCACCGAACGCGACTGGCCTGGTTCAAACCGAACCGCAGTGCCTGCTGCAATATCGAGCCTGCAACCTCTGGCAAGCTGGCGATCGAACGCAAGTGCTGGATTCGCCTCTGCAAAGTGATAGTGCGAACCCACCTGAATCGGACGGTCACCGGTGTTGCTCACGCTGAGTCTAAGGACCGACGCACCAGCGTTTAGCTCAATGTCACCTTCTTGGGTAAAAATTTCGCCTGGAATCATGGAGCGCTCACTGATGCAATGGGTTGGTGCACGGTCACCAATTTGGTGCCATCGGGAAAGGTTGCCTCGATCTGTATTTCCGGGATCATGTCGGATACACCCTCCATGACATCGTCGACTTTGAGCAATTGCTTGCCGTAACTCATCAGCGAAGCCACGCTCTGGCCATCTCGGGCAGCCTCGAGTAAAGCCGCAGAAAGATAGGCCACTGCCTCCGGGTAATTGAGCTTAAGTCCTCGGGCTTTGCGGCGTTCAGCCAATAGCCCTGCGGTGAAAATGAGCAACTTGTCCTTTTCTCGAGGTGTTAAATCCATGCTTGCTACCTTTGCTGTTGGTGTTCGTTCTGATGTTCTGCCGGACTCAAGTTGCCCAGATTCTCGGCATATGTGTCTTGGTTTGGTTTAACCAGGGTCTAAGCAAACTCCAGGCCTGTTGCAAATGCCGACGCAAGGACTCCGGATCATCGCCTATCGATCGGACGATTAGCATCCCATTGCCCAAACAACTCGCGCCCGCAAGAACACCGGGAAATGCATTTGCAGCCTCAATACTTGCGAGCGCCTGATCAAGCCTCTCAGCACTGCTCGTCGCAAGCCTGCCACGCAAAAGCGGCGAATAAAGCCACAGGACCCCGCTCACATGCTTGCCCGCCATAACAGCCGCAGCGTTTAGCGTATGACGGCCGACGTATTGCATTGGATCACGGTAAAGCAGCTGCTGGTTCACATACACCCAACTGCTTTGATGCAAGTCAGCTGCGATATTAGATTCGCCGCTTTCCTTGCGCCCAAAAACAAGAATATCCATACTCGCCGCGAAGGCGTTTTCATCGAGGTGCCAATCGGTACTTGCCCGTATCGCTGCACCCTCAAACACCAAGGTTTCCTGGGGCAACCACTCCAGCGAGGATTGTGCGGCGAGCTTAAAACGATAAGCTTGCCGCACCGGGGTTTGCGCGCGGTACCACTTCGCAGCGCCTGGCGTGGTCATGAGTAATCCCGCGCCTGGCTCGAGCTCAAGTGAGAGCTCAAGCTCGTCCCCAGAAGCAAGACCGCCGGGCGGATGCAAAACAATGGCGTGTGCGGGGTTTGGACCTTCTGGCCACAAGAGCTTTTGTAATCGTAAAGGGCCTCGATGTTCCTGATCTAAGACAACGCAACGTCCTCGCCGAAGCCCAAGTCGAAGCGAAAGCGCAGCTTGCCATGCTCCGCCGTAAGCCAGAATTTCAGGCTCGCAAGCAGGCGATGCGATCGATGGCTGAAATGAGAGCATGTCGGACATTGGCGAGGCAGGCTTGAAGTGTTGCACAATCGCAAGCATGGCTCATGCCTCGTTCACCCACAATCTCGCCTTTTTAAAGCGCGTACCGCTCTTTTACGGTCTGGAAGAGAGCGCACTTGAACGCCTGGCGACCTCGAGCACGCGTCGCAGCTTTTCTAAGGGCAAAGTGGTCGTCAAGGAAGGCGAACAATCACAGGGGATGTATGTGATGCTCTCCGGGCGAGCCAAGGTTCAACGAGCCGACGACGAAGGTAAGGAGGTGATTCTCGCCGTGCTCGGGCCAGGAGAGTTTTTCGGTGAAATGAGCCTGATTGATGAGGAACCCCGTTCGGCCACGGTTGTCACGCTTGACCCTTGCGAATTCATCGCCATCACCAAGGAAGCCTTCCAATTTTTGATTGCTCAAAACAACGAAGTCTGTTTGCGCATCATGCGTAGTCTGGTTCAAAGACTTCGTGAAGCAGATCGACGGATCGAAACCCTGGCCCTACTTGACGTTTACGGCCGGGTTGCCCAGGTCTTGCTAGAGTTTGCGGAAACAGACGCCGGCACCTATGTCGTCAAGGATCGGATTGCGCGGCAGGACATTGCGAAAATGGTTGGTGCCTCGCGAGAGATGGTGTCAAGAGTCATGAAGGCTCTCGAAACCGAGGGCTATATCGAATCAATGCCCGAAGGCCGTCTACGACTTCACGAGCGACTCCGCTTACTCGCCAGTTCTTAACATGGGGCTGTGGCGCGTACCCCTTTTCATTGGCTTGGCGGGTAGTTTGCTGAGCTTACTGCTTGCCAGTGGCCTTCCCTGGCCGAGCACGCTGCAACGAGCTGCAAATTTACTCGGTGACCAATGGCATCGCATGAGCGCCAGTGACAGCCTTGAATCCCGGGTCGTCATCGTTGATATCGATGAAGCAAGCCTCAAGGCTCTTGGCGCCTGGCCATGGGAGCGAAAAACCCTTGCGAATTTACTGACGCAACTTTTTGAAACACATCAAGTCGCTGCAATCGGTTTGGATCTTGTGCTGCCAGAACCCCGCGATAGGGAAGGCGACCACGCCATTCAGCAACTTTTAGAACGATATCCACTTGTTTTGTCGCAAGCCTTTGGTCTTGGCCAATCGCAAGCGGCTGACGCAGGCGAGGTGAGCAGTCACTGGCCAAAACATGTTCAACTTGCTTCGGGCCTCGCAATCGCGCAGGCAAGCGGGCATGTTGGACACCATGCAGGTTTACAACCGCGATGCACCGGCCATATCAGCTGGCTGCCTGAAGACGACGGTGTGGTCAGAAGGCTGCCGCCCCTTTTGCGATATCGCGATCAATGGCAGGCTACGCTGTCATTGGCGGTCTTGGCCTGCATGGGCCTGCTACCCGATCAGGTCAAGCTGGAACCCCGGTGGCCTGCTGGCCAGGTTTTGTCAACCGGCGTATTGGACTTGGCAAGCGACCCCCAGGGATTCTGGTCGATTCCCTACACACGCTCAAATCTGGCTTGGCTGAGCGTACCTTCGCACCTTGCCTTTGAGGCCCGCGAACCGATCAGCGCGCTTCGAGGCGCCCTTGTGCTGATCGGCTCCTCAGCACTTGGTGTAAGCGACCGGGTAGCAACACCGATGGCAGCTTCGCAGGCTGGGGTGGTTGTGCACGCCCAAGCGACTGCCGCTTTACTCGATATTATTTCGCAGGAAGATCCACGCACCCGCTCAAGCTGGCTTGGCGTGAAGGCCTGGCTACTCATACAGGCATTAAGCCTTTTAAGCATGGCGCTCATCGTCGTAAGTTGCCGATTTCGTCGTTACCTAAGCCTCGCGCTCATAGGTTTATTTGCCTCGGTCGGTCTTGCCTTGCTTGCCTTGATGCTGACTGACACGCATCAATTGCAATTGGTTGGCGGACCGCCAATCGCCGTCACACTTTGTGCCCTGGCGAGCCTGGCCTGGAGTCTGCGCAATGAGCGTCAGACAGCGGGACGACTGCGGCGACTTTTTGCTGACTATGTGCCACCGAAAGTCTTGGAGCATTTGCTATCGGAAGGCTCTGCCCAAACCCTTGCGCCATCACGAGAACAACTCGTTGTTATGTTTGTCGATGCAGTCGGATCAACGCGTCTTGCGCGTCAGGATAGTCCGGAGTTATTTGCGCAAAAACTCCGCACCCAACTCGATGCTTGGACGTCGATCGTTCATCAGCACGGCGGGACACTTGACAAGTACTTGGGCGATGGTTTGATGGTCTTTTGGGGTGCTCCATTGCGTGCATCAGATGATGCCGACCGGGCACTTCAAGCGGCCCTTGCGATTCAAGCTGCACCGGGACTCTCCAAAAGGATCGGCATGGCAAGTGGCGAGGCACTGGTTGGCGACCTAGGCACAACCATGCGAAGAAGCTATACCGCATTGGGCGAGGTTGTCAATCGAGCCGAGCGACTCCAACGTGAAGCGCCGGCCGATGGTATTTTGCTCGATCAACAACTCGCTGAGCGTATCAAGCACCATCAGGTTCAGGCTTGCGGTGCGCGTTCGCTACCTGGCTACGATAGGGATGTTGAGACATACCGTCCGGTTTAGGCCATAACCGCTGCATACTTGCCGCAGCGCCTTGTTGTGTACTTTGGCTCTGTAGGCGGTGAATACTGCAAAGTTGCCTTTTGCCATCCCCGTTGCGTTCAAGATGCAACACAACGTCGACCGCCGCCCGGATTTGCGAGGAAAGCATCTCTGGATGCGATTGTCCAAGGGCGATTGCGGCCATCGACGCCAGCCGTACCAAGGCATCGGCGGCCGAATTCGCATGCACTGTCCCCATCGAACCGCGGTGGCCAGTGTTGAGCGCAGCGAGCAATTCGATGACCTCGTCGCCTCGGACTTCGCCAACAATCAAGCGATCGGGCCGCATGCGAAGCGCATTGCGTAACAACATCCGCATGGTGATTTCCCCCTTGCCCTCCAGATTGGGTGGCCTTGCCTCAAGGCGGACAACATGGGGTTGCGATAGCCTCAATTCGGCAGCATCCTCAAGCGTTAAGATCCGCTCGTCACGATCAATGCAAGCTGAAAGCGCATTCAGCAGCGAGGTTTTACCAGCCCCAGTACCGCCGCTAATGATCAGGTTTGCGCGCTGGCGGACCAGATCTCCGAGCATTTCGGCCGCCTCTGTCGTCATGCTACCTGCTGACACCCAATCGGAGAGCAACCTGGGACCACCGACAAATCGGCGTATCGATAGTTGCGGACCGTCGACCGCCGCAGGCCGAACCACGGCATTGACTCTCGATCCGTCGGGCAGCCTTGCATCGGCCATTGGCGAAGACTCGTCGATTCGTCGGCCACCTCGCGAGACTAAGCGATCCATGATGCGCATGAGATGCGTCTCGTCATCAAAGCGTTGCGCACTTCGGTATAAACGCCCCTCGCGCTCGTACCAGATCGCCTCGGGACCATTCACCAAAATATCGCCGACCTTGCTATCAGCAAGCAAGGGTTCAAGTGGCCCCAAGCCCATCAACTCAGATTGGATACGGTGCAAATGTTCCGCCTGAAGTGAACCATGTTGCTCGGTCAATTGACGTGAAAGTTCACCCCGAAGCTGATCCTGTAATTGCTCGGGGCTCATTTTGGCAAGCGCTCGCGGCCCATGCTCACCGAGTAAACGCTCAATGGCGCGATGTTGGATGCTTCTATCTTCCCAGTTCATTAAAGGGCTCCTTGATGGCGGATGAGTCTGCGCGGCGTAACAACAAAGACCAATTCGCTGTGATGCTGGTGTCGATCGCTCGAACCAGCTAAACGATTCAAAAAGCTTGAATCAATCAAACCTGGAAGCCCGCGGCGACCATGCTCTTCGCCAAAATTGATGAGACCTCCAACGACGTAGCTCTCTCCATCATCAAGCGTGACGGTTGTGCTTGCCTTGCGTACTGTCACCAATGGCAAGACCGACCCGCGCTCGCCTGCACTGACCATCACGCCATCGCGGGATAACTCTGAGACCTCCGGGGCTACCTTCAACTCGATTCTCCCGTCCGCCATCAGGCGCGGCGTGAATTTGAGACTCACCCCGTACTCACGCTCATCGAGCCGAGTGCTCACGCTAATTTGCTCACCCTGACCTTGTTGAATGGATATCGGAATGAACACTTTACCCCCCGATAAGAACTGCGCTTCGCTGCCGCTTTGCGCCATGAGATTGGGTTGCGCAAGCAATCGCCACTGCGAGCGCGAGGCCTCTGCATCAATACCAAGAACCGCAGTACCGCGCATGAGCTTGACCAGAGCAGCAGCCCCCCGAGAAAAACCCGCTTGGGCGCTCCACTGGCCAAAGCCCGCTGAGTAAGGCTGCTCTTTGCCAAGCTGCCAATCGATCCCGAGCTTGTCGAGCAAACGCGAGGAAACCTCGGCAATTCGAACTTCCAACATGATTTGCTCGGCGGGTCGAACATGGATCCAATTGACTAATCGCAAACCTGAAAAGGCTTGGGATTGGATCCACTGGCCTAGCAAGGACTCGAGGGCCTGACGGTGCTCGATTTGTGCAACCTCACCTTCGATCACGATCAGCCTACCTCGAGCGCTCAGCCTGATTTGCGGTAAAGACCAGGCAGAAGTCCTCGATTCCTGCTGAAGCCAGTCGGCAATGAGCGCTTGAGCTTGTCCCAAGTCGACATCGACCACCACCCGCCAGACTTTGCAGCTTGACTGCTGAAGGTCCGAGTCTGAATCAAAGCTAAGCCTTAACTCGCTTTGACCCGGACTCTCGCCTCTGAGCAAATGGGTGTTACCTGGGCCAGCTTGAACGCTCAGCACATCGGGGCGTGCGTTCCAACGCGACTGCTCTTTTCGCGTTGACAGGCGAAACGCTTTGGGCTCGCCAAGCGCCAAGGCAATCACTTCAGAGACTTGCTCGCAATGTGTTGCGACTGGCATTGTTGCGTGCAGATCTGCTGCTTGAGCGGCCTTCACCAGCGTGTGTTGAAAAATCACAAACAAAGTAAGCGCACACAACATCAGAAAACTGGGAAATCGGCTTTGCATAGGCGGCCTCCAGAGGTTTATGAGCCGGGGTGAAACTGGGGATACTGTGGTGGGAAAGCTGGGCTTTGTGGGCTTGATTGGCATCGGGGATGATTGGCGCGGGATCCTTGACGCGTGATCGGCATGAAAAGCTGCTGAAGACGCAAACCTGGCCTTAGCCTTGTCCTTACGACATAAAGGTCATCCTTTTGGCCGATTCACTTACCCGCTGCGGTGTAAAATTTAGGTCTCGCGCCAGCAGGCGTTTACCAGCAAGGGAAAGCATGGCCGGTCATTCGAAGTGGGCCAACATTCAGCACCGGAAAGGACGTCAAGACGCCAAACGGGGTAAGCTTTTTACGCGTCTCATTCGAGAAATCACGGTCGCCGCGCGCATTGGCGGTGGAGACAGCGATACCAACCCAAGGCTTCGCTTGGCCATGGATAAGGCCTCAGAGGCCAATATGCCCAAGGACACAGTCCAACGCGCCATCGCGCGCGGGGCCGGCGGTCTTGAGGGCGCTAACTATGAAGAAATTCGCTATGAAGGTTATGGTATTGCAGGCGCAGCAATCATTGTTGATTGCATGACCGATAACCGAATTCGAACGGTAGCCGAGGTTCGTCACGCTTTCTCAAAATACGGCGGCAATCTGGGTACCGATGGTTCGGTGGCTTTTCAGTTCCGCCACTGCGGTCAGATCATTTTCGCCCCAGGCACCTCCGAGGAAAAAGTCATTGAAGTTGCGCTTGATTCGGGTGCTGATGATGTTATTCGGGGAGACGATGATTCAATCGAGGTTGTCTGTGAACCAGGCCTTTTTGAGCCGATTCGGCAAGCGCTTGATGCTGCAGGTTTGCGCAGCGACATCGCCGCCATTGTGATGAAACCCGATAATGACATCGCATTGCAAGCTGAGGATGCCGAGAAAATGCAAAAGCTGCTTGACGCACTCGAAGGCCTCGACGACGTACAAGAGGTCTACACCAATGCTTCGATGGGTGACTCGTGAAACTCCTTGTCATCGGTTCAGGCGGACGTGAACACGCCATCGCTTGGAAATTAGCACAGTCTGCAAAAGTCACTCAAGTCTATGTGGCCCCAGGTAATGGTGGTACCGCCCATGAACCCAAGGTTCAAAACCTCGACTTAAGCGAACATGCTGCGCTAGCAGACTTTGCGAAACACGAAGGGATCCGCTTTACAGTGGTTGGACCTGAGGCGCCGCTTGCCGCAGGCATTGTCGACTACTTTCAAGCCCGCAAGCTCGCCATTTTCGGACCAACGCGCGCAGCCGCACAGCTTGAATCCTCGAAAGACTTTGCCAAACAGTTCATGACCCGGATGGGCATTCCGACGGCCGCGTATCAAAGCTTTAGCGATCCCGAAGAGGCACATCGTTATGTTGATGCGCAAGGCGCACCAATTGTCGTTAAGGCTGACGGTCTGGCAGCTGGCAAAGGCGTTGTAGTTGCTCAGAGCCTTGAGGAGGCGCATCAAGCCATCGACTGGATGCTTAAAGATCAAAGTTTCGGCCAGGCTGGGGCCCGCGTGGTCATCGAGGATTTTCTTGTTGGTGAAGAAGCAAGCTTTATTGCCATGGTCGACGGTGAACACGTACTTGCGCTGGCATCGAGTCAGGACCATAAACGCTTGGGCGATGGTGACATTGGACCAAACACCGGTGGCATGGGCGCCTATTCGCCAGCGCCCATCGTGACGCCCGACGTTCACGCCTTCGTGATGCGCGAGGTGATGAATAAGGCTGTTCGGGGAATGGCCGCAGAGGGACAACGCTATTTCGGCTTTTTGTATGCAGGCTTAATGATCGACCCCAAAAAGGGCGTCCGCGTACTCGAGTTCAATTGCCGCCTCGGCGACCCGGAAACCCAGCCGCTCATGGTTCGACTCCGTAGCGATCTGGTCGATTTGATCGAGGCAGCACTTGCCGGCAAGCTCAATCAAACCGAGGCACACTGGGATCGACGGCACGCCGTCGGCGTTGTTCTCGCTTCAAAGGGCTACCCACAAGCACCCCGACTCGGCGACCCAATTCGTGGTTTATCCAACAAGGGAGCAGCCTTTAGTCTGGGACAGGCCAAACGTCTCGACAGTTCGGCAGATCATGGGCGTTTTGTGTTTCATGCCGGTACCGAGGACCAGGGAGGTGAGTTGCTTAGCAGCGGCGGCCGGGTGCTTTGTGTCGTTGGCATGGGCGATAGCGTCAAACTTGCTCAACAGCACGCCTACGAGAGCATGGCGCAAATTGGCCTTGAAGGTGGACAATATCGTAAAGACATTGCCTGGCGTGCCAGGCGAAGCAATGGCACAGGCCTATAGCACTCAGAAAGCCAACTTCAATGACAGGCATCTTGGACCAAGCAAAGCAGTACTTCCTCGGACTGCAATCGGGCATCATCGAACAGCTTGAAAAGCTCGACGGCCATCCGTTTGCATTTGACCAGTGGGACCGTCCCGAAGGCGGTGGGGGTATTTCACGAGTTATCGAAGCCGGTGCTCTTTTTGAGCGGGGAGGATGCAATTTTTCCCATGTTATGGGCGATAAACTGCCGCCCTCAGCGAGCGCGCATCGTCCAGAACTTTCAGGCCGTCGCTGGGAGGCTATGGGAGTGTCCCTGGTTTTGCATCCGCACAATCCTTATGTACCCACTGTGCATATGAACGTTCGACTTTTTATGGCCTTTGATGGAGATCATGGCCATCAAGACGCCATTGGCTGGTGCGGCGGCGGCATGGACTTAACGCCTTATTATGGTTTTGAGGACGATGCCAAACACTTTCATCAACAATGCAAAAACGCGCTCGATCCTTTTGGGACACAGTGGTACCCGCGCTTTAAGCGCTGGTGTGATGAATATTTCTTTTTGAAACATCGCAAAGAGGCTCGTGGCATTGGTGGCATTTTTTTTGACGATTTATGCGACCCAGGCATCGAAGAATCCTTTGCTTTAACCCGGTCTGTTGGTGATTCTTTTTTGAGCGCTTATGTGCCAATCGTTGAAAAACGCCGCAAGATTGACTATGGAGAACGCGAAAGGGATTTCCAGGCATACCGCCGAGGCCGCTATGTGGAATTCAACCTGGTCTTTGATCGCGGAACC
>Ga0129333_10007704_pt1 | contig 10159 bp, 6 predicted proteins | sample CPB6_08_DNA_FD_94474 | JGI IMG/M metagenome (GOLD analysis project Ga0129333, IMG submission 94474) | Freshwater to marine salinity gradient microbial communities from Chesapeake Bay, USA - CPBay_Sum_0.6_0.8_DNA | ecosystem: Environmental > Aquatic > Marine > Coastal | place: USA: Chesapeake Bay...
TAACCGGTTCGCCCAAACTGTCTCTAAATCAGCTACACCATTACCATAAAGGTTAGAGTCAGAAATAACTAGCACCTTCACGATGCCATTGACCTGCCCGGTTCCGCTCTGTGCACGGATATCTGGACCTTCTCCAATACGCCAATATATATCCCCATTATAAAACTCATGCTCACGAGACCATATAACCTTGTCGGTAACTGGCCCTGTAGCTTTATAATCTCCGACATCTCTTCTCTGTTGAACATCGAAAAATCCATCAATAGCAGGAATGTTAAGCATAACATCATCGTTGCTGGTAGGTTCGAAGCCACCTTCTCTAAGTAGTTCTCCGCTATGACCTATCTCTACTCCTACTTGCCCTACCTGTAATTTGAATTGCTCGATCGCCTTATCTATAGATTGCCTTGACTTCAGTTGGCTTTCAGCTATAACGACAGCCACGAAGCTAAATGCCATCAGTATAACAAAGGATGCTAACACTCGTGTACGAAACCCTAACCACTGATAACCAATACGAGCTAGCCTCACCCATCCTCTCTCAGCCCCTCCCTGATGAACCAAATCTTGCCCTTCTGCACTCTTTCGCGACGCTCTCTTTAACACATTATAAATTCTCCTTATCGGTACTACCTTGTAAAAAATTATTTACACAAATCCGATAGATAAAATCTATATTTAATTCTAATATAATATTGTAATTTTACGTTTTACATTAGGTTTTGTTATACACCTCACAGAACCATCACTACATAACAAACTCTTAAATCTTACGCACTTTATAAATTGTTATTAGCTACTTTATCTTAATTTTAATTGAGTGACCAAATAATTACAGCAAAAACATAAAAAGCAAAAGCTTAAATAAACACCCTTTATCCACACCCTTTATCCACACCCTTTATCCACAAACCTTATCCACAGACCTTATCCACAAACCTTATCCACAGACCTTATCCACAAACCTTATCCACAGACCTTATCCACACCCTTTATCCACAGACCTTATCCACACCCTTTATCCACAGACCTTATCCACACCCTTTATCCACACCTTTTATCCACACCCTTTATCAACAAACCTTATCCACAGACCTTATCCACACCCTTTATCCACAAACCTTATCCACAGACCTTATCTACACCCTTTATCCACAGACCTTATCTACACCCTTTATCCACAGACCTTATCCACACCCTTTATCCACACCCTTTATCCACAGACCTTATCCACACCCTTTATCCACACTTTTTAATAAAGTATTTATATGTTAAATGACCCTAATATTAATAAAATAAAACAAAAATACATATGTATAAAATAAGATAAATGTAACAATATAATTATAAGAAAATTATATAATGATAAATAAATCAACAATTAAAATAAATAAAGTAACAACCAAAACAGGCGATAGTGGCTATACTATGATAGGTGACCTTACTACAGTTAAGAAAACTATACCAAGAATAAGAGCATTAGCATCAATAGATATGGTTAGTTCAGCTCTTGCTCTTTATTTAGAATTTGGAACTGAGAAAAATAGAAGCGTTAAGAAGATATTAAAAACAATACAACACCAACTCTTTGATTTAGGAGCTGATCTATCATTACCAATTAAAAAAACTGAAAAAGGAAAAATAAGGATTGATAATAGCTATATTGAATTTCTTGAAAAAAATATAAATAAAGTAAATAAGCAACTAAAAAACATAGACTCTTTTACCTTACCGGCCTCAGGAAAAGATTCTGCATTGTTACATAATTTAAGAACTACAATTAGAGTAGCAGAGTTGGATACCTGGGCTACAATTAGCGAAAATAAAGATAGCCATAATGAGTATACAGCTATATATCTTAATAGATTATCAGATTTGGTCTATGTATTATCAAGAGCGGTAACAAAAAAAGAACAACTATGGATACCGGGATTTAAAAATGAGTAATATAATAAATGAAATAAACACAAGAAGTTTTTTAATTAATGAACTTTTAAAAGCAGAATCTCTAAAAAAAGATATTAAAGAAAAGCTCGAAAACATAGATATAACATCTAGAGAACACCATGAGACTGAATTTCAGTTAAATTATATAAATGGTTTGATTTCCGGATTAACTATCGCATTAGCCAATCAATAGTATCATAATATAGTAACACATTACAAAAAAAATAAAATAATTTATGCTAAAAAAAATAAAATAATAACAAGTATATGTAATGTAAATAAAGGAGAAAAATATGAGCCGTGTGGTAGGAATCGATTTAGGAACTACAAATAGCTGTATAGCAATATTAGAGGGAGGTGCTCCGACGGTCATCGCAAACGCTGAGGGTGCTCGAACAACACCTTCAATAGTAGCATTCGCAAAAAATGGCGAAGTACTTATAGGGGAAATAGCAAAGAGACAAGCAGTAACAAACGTTGATAGAACCATCAAATCTGTAAAAAGAGAGATGGGAACAAATTGGACAATAAATATTGACGATAAAAAATATACACCTCAAGAAATAAGTGCAAGAATACTGCAAAAATTAAAAAGAGATGGCGAAGCCTACCTAAACGAAAAAATCACAGATGTTGTTATTACGGTGCCTGCATATTTCAATGACGCTCAGAGACAAGCAACCAAGGAAGCTGGAGTAATTGCGGGTTTAAACGTGCTAAGAATAATAAATGAGCCAACTGCCGCCGCTTTAGCTTATGGCTTGGACAAAATAACAAATGATGAAAAAATATTAGTATTTGATTTAGGAGGTGGAACATTTGATGTCTCACTTCTAGAGATAGGTGATGGTGTAGTTGAAGTTAAGGCAACAAGTGGTGATAACCATTTAGGAGGCGATGACTGGGACCAGGCAATAGTAGACCATCTTATAAGTAATTTCAAAGCAAAACATGGAGTTGATCTAAGTAAAGATAAAATGGCTTTACAACGAGTAAGAGAAGCTGCTGAAAAAGCCAAAATAGAATTATCATCCGCTATGCAAACATCAATAAATCTGCCATATATCTCTGTAGATTCAGATAAAAATCCTCTCTTTCTAGACGAAACAATGACACGTGCTCAATTTGAGTCATTAACCATAGATTTACTGAACAGATGCAAGAAACCTGTAACACAAGTTCTTTCTGATGCAGCTATTAATATAAATGACTTAAATCACGTTATACTTGTTGGAGGTTCTACTAGAATGCCCGCTGTTGTCGAACTTGTAAAATCTTTAACTAATGGAAAAGAACCAAATAAATCAGTAAACCCAGATGAAGTTGTTGCATTGGGAGCTGCTCTACAAGGAGGAGTTTTAAAGGGTGATATTAAGGATGTATTGCTATTAGATGTAACACCTCTATCACTAGGGATAGAAACCTTAGGCGGAGTTATGACTAAACTAATTGAGAAAAATACTACTATACCTACTAAAAAAACGCAAATTTTCTCAACCGCAGCTGATAATCAACCTGGTGTAGATATAAATGTATTCCAAGGAGAACGAGAAATTGCTCAATATAATAAGCGTCTAGGAAACTTTGAACTAACTGGTATAGCCCCAGCTCCTAGAGGGGTGCCTCAAATTGAGGTATCATTTGACATTGATGCAAATGGTATAGTAAATGTTTCTGCTAAAGATTTAGCGACTAATAAAACACAGTCAATTACAATAACAGGTCAAAGTTCGTTAAGTAAAGAAGACATTGAAGCAATGATAAAAGATGCTGAAAAACATGCAAATGAAGATATGATAAAAAAAGAAGAAATAGCAAAAAGAAATGACGCCGAGCAGGTTTTACACTTAGCAAAAACTACAAAATCAAACTCAGCTGAACTCTCAGATGATCTGAAAACAAGACTTGATAATGCAATTATTTCTTTAGAGGGTAGCCTTGCAAAAACAGAGGTAAAAGACTATACTGAGGAAATAAAAACAATTTATTCAATACTTGAAGAAATAAACAGCTCAAATAATAATAAAACAGAAACAATAAATGACAATAATGATGTTATAGATGCCGAGGTAGTTGATAAATAAATGTCGGTATTAATTACTAGAGTATATGATAAGCTAAATGATGATAACGAACATAATCATGAGAGCCATATTATCTCCATTATTGCAAATGACGATAGTGCTATTTACTTAGGAAAAATATCTAATGAAAATATTAAAATTTATCAAAATAGTTTTGATAAAAAAATATCAAGTTTAGCAAAAGATTTATTACCTAATTCATCGCAAAATTGGACTGATTTAGCTTATCTTCTACTAAAAGATTTAATAAATAATAAATTATATATAGATACTATAAATCAGGATATAGATATAAATGTAGCAATAAAGCTTGAACAACAATTATTTGATAACGATACAGAAATGGCTACTGATGCTGTAAACGATAAATCAAAAAATGAAGAAAATTATATACTAAAAATTGCTGAATTAACAAATGATATCAAAAAGATCCAAGCAGATTACATCAACTACAAAAAAAGAGTAGAAAAAAATAGCGAACTAGTTGTTCAGAATATAACAACTGAATTAATGCTTTCAATCATCCCTCTATTAGATGATATATTTAGAATTGAAAAAAGCAATAACGATCCAATAGTAAAATCATTTAAGCTTCATTTAGAGAGTATACTTAGAAAATATAATGTTAATATTTATACAGATGAAAATAGTATTTTCGATCCTAATAGACATGAAGCCTTACATGTAGTTATAAATGAAAATTTCAATCAGCCTACTATAACAAATGTCTTTCAGCCAGGCTATATCATAAATGGTAAAGTAATAAAAGCCGCTCAGGTCGAAGTGACACAACAAAATAAGTAATAATTTTACTAATTGTAAAATAAAGTCATAGTTAAGCTATGTTAGTAGCGAAAAAGCCATTATATAAAGGGCTCTCTATACTAAAGCCTGCTAACTATATCTTTGACTCTATAATGTTAATACTTATCGGTATTTATATAATAAAAGAAAATGTTCTTACCATATCTTTAAACATTAATAAAGAGTATTTCCCTGTCGGAGAGCAAAGGATTGAACTAATAACAGGTGAAAAAATAAGCCGAGTACCTACATTTATAAAAGGTCCTTATACTAATAATCTTGATGAATATAATCTAGGGCCCATCCCTTATAATTACCCATCAGCGATAGGCTGGTTTTTACATGGTAAAGGGCCTTTTGAAGGTATCTCAAATTACTATATAACTGCTAATATACTATACTTCTCAGCACTATTAACACTATTATTATCTATTATTATAATATTTAAAAATTTTGATAAGATATATGGATACCTCTTTACTTTCTTGATATTATCCTCTTTTACAATAAGTGAAGGATCAAATTACTTTTTTCAAATCCCAAATACCATAAATCCAGGTAGCGTTTCAATATATGCAATTGCTGTATCAGCTATATTTATCTCATCATTAAAAAATAACAAACTAAGTTACATCTTACTACTAATATTTTTCTCTGGAGTATTACTTCAAAATCACCTGACGAGTATTATCTATGCAACAGCATTATTACTCTACTCTATGATAATATTATTTAAAACAAAAAAAGAAAAGAAAACTTATCTCTTATTATCTTTTGCTCTAATACCTTGGGTGCAAATTCTTGTTAATATAATAGATATATTAACAAGATATAATTTAAAAATAGATGATATAAATATGAATAGAAACAAAATTGCACTTTTTGAGAATAATATAAATCAAATATTACCATTTAATAATATAATTGATACCTATAAAATAAACGGAAGTAGTTTATCTTATATAATTTACTTATCGATATATATAATACCAATATTGAACTATTTCCTAATAAGAAAAGAAATCAATATTAGCAATTATAAGAGAAAATTATTTAAATGGGTATCTATAATTAGTACAATCGATATATTTATAAATAACTACAGCGTTCATGAGCCTCAACATAGATACTATATAGCTGGACAAATATTTTTATTTATAATATTTTTATTTGTATTTTTACAAAAGAAAATAAATAAAAAAATTATAAAAATAACAATTATAATTTTATTTATAAATTTAATAAACTCTAATATGTCTTCAGGTGCAAACCAAAACACTAATAATAAACACCTAACAAAAGCAAATGTTGAAAGATTAAAGCAATCACCTGTTATATTGGTAAACTATGACTACTATAACCAAAACACCAGCGTAACTTTAGAATTAATTTATGAACTAATCTATCATAAGATTGATTTCTGTGTGAAAAAACTAAATTATGGAGGTAAATTTGAAAAATCAGATATAGGCGATTTTTATAAAAGTTTAATATATTACGCAGATTATATCTGCACCGAAAAACAACTCAATGAAGATAGAAAAAAATTATACCTGATAGAAGATAAAGCAGAGGCACTACCAATTTATTTTAATAATGCAGTTATGTTAACTAGATTACCAAATAATTATATTTCACAAAAAGAAATATTTAAAAATGATTCAAAATATCTTAATTCAACTATAGAATGTGAAAAAGAGAGCGAAAACTATAATAATGAAAATAATTTATATGATACATCATGCCTTAATAAAAAATATCATAGTGCCTTAGTAACTAATTCCCTTTATTTAGAAAATAATGATTTAGCGAAAAATTTTATAAAAAAAATTTATGATCAAAAAAATATTTTAAATAATATTCTTTATGCTAATGAAGAAATATTTTATAATGTTAATAACTGTAAAAATTGCGTAAACAACTTAATATCTCTGGAAAAACAAGATATCATTGCAATTGAGGTTAAAGAATATTTAAAATATTATCATGATTACATATTATCAGACAACAGAGATATTACTACAGTTAATAATCAAATTGAAAGTAGTCTAGATATACTAAAAAATGATTTTTTTAGTATAAATTATGATAAAAAAATAAATATAAGTAAAGAAGAAAAACTAATTGGTGAATACACTTTATTATATAAAGATAAAATAGACAATGAAAATATAATATTAATACAAAAAGTGAAGGAAAATGAATATAATATAGTAGCAAATAAAAATTTTACTTGTAGCTATAAAGTCTATAATATTGAAAATAATATATCAATAGATACACCTATCTGTACTTTACAAAACGATTCAAAATACAACATTAGTATAAATGAGAATATAAAAAATAATGCAATCACCAAAGAAATTTATCAGATTCTATATAAAAATCTAAATATAGAGAATAGAGATAACATACTTGAAAATATTACAAACTCAACTTATTACAACTCAGATGTTATCAAATCTATAGAAATATTAGATACCAAATCAACACCGACAGAGAAAAATAATATTTTTCATAGATTCACAATTTTCCATGATCCAGAAAAGATAGAATATGAACTAAAAAATAAAATAACCTCAATAACAGTTAAAGTTAATTACCATAAAGAGATTAATAGTACTAAAACAAATCAATGCCTAGTGGAGATATTCCAACCCTGGTATTATATGATACCTAAATATCATTATATTTATATACATTCATGTAATTAGATAAAAAAAAATATAAAAAAATGCATATATAGTATAAATCATAAATAAAATAACTTACCCTGCTAGAGAGGCAGTTATGAAATACTTTAAGAAAATAATTACGTTTATTATTGCAATAACTATATTTACACCAAATTATAAAGCAAGTGCAATATTAAATCCAGATAGACCTGTATATAATAACGAAGCATTATGGACAGCTAGAATATCAGTACTAAATCCTTTTATGGGCGAAAGAGTGCACCTATGTAGTGGAGTTCTAATAAAAGAAAATCAGATTCTGACCGCAGCACACTGTGTGGATCCAGATAGCATGGATTTATTCTTTGAATCAATGAAAATTGAGTTAGGCGTACATCACTTAGATGATCCAAATAAGATAACCAGAAGACCTGTTAACATCGTATATCATAATAAATTCTTTAGAACATACCAATATAGCGAGTATGACGAAAAAGGAAATATTGTAAAAGAAGTTAAAGGGCAACTACTAAAAGGTGAGAATAGTTTCGATTCAGATATCGCGATTATAACGCTAGATAAACCAGTAATTGGAATAAAGCCGATAACACTACCAGAGCAAAATTATCAACCAGTAGGGGATCTAAGAACCTACGGTTGGGGTTTAGTCAGCGATTATGGCTCAAGTAGCGATGAACTAAGGACGGCTATCCAATATAACCTTACTAATGATGAGAAAGCTAAAAAAATATATAAAAAAACATATAAAAAAGATTTCTCAAAAGTTATTATCGCAACAGCATTTAATAACGAAAATAAAGTTATCGGAACCTGTTATGGTGACTCTGGTGGCCCACTGCTTGATAGTAATAATATACTAGTTGGCTTAACAAGTTGGGCTGATGCGGTCTCTTGTGACAATGATATACCTACAGTTTTTACTAAAGTATCGGTTTTTATAGATTGGCTTAAAGATGCTGATAAAAAAATAGCAAATATTCGAGCAGATAAATCGCTTTGCGAAACCTCAAAGCTCGCAAATAAATTTATCGAAGACGAAACTTATGCTAAAACTATAATCAGAGAAGCTAATGCATTAGCAGCATTTACTATAGATGATGATATTAAAGATCAACTAAAGGAAACCGCTAATGAAAATTACTCAAAATATGAAAATAATATATTAATTTTGCCAAATAAAAACAAATATAATGTAAAAATTAAATCTGATTATGCTGAACTAGGGAGCCTAGTGAAAGCAAAATCAAATAAGAAAATACAAATTGATAAAAAATATGATATAATTGTTTTTGGTTATGAGAAAAATATTGTTACTAAAAAAACCAAGAGTAACACAAAACCAAAAGCATACAAATCAGCAATTTGTCTAAACTACAGTAACTATAGGGAACCTAAAAAAGAAGAAATCTCTAAAAGCAAACCTGCTATACCTGATATGACTCAATTAACTGAGGAGCAGAGAGGTGAAGAAGAGTTTGATAATAGTTTACAAGTAAATAAAGAAATTAATGATCTAAGCGATCTAACTTATACTTGTTATAATAGCGTATCAAAATTTCTTTATCTTATTAATAGTGTAGAGTCAGGTCTAATACTTAATAATCAAAATGATCTTGATATAGTAAATAATTTTATCAAATCACTTTACAATGATAATTACTGTACCAAAAATGAAAAAAATTATCTATATGATAAAGTTTTTCTACCTTGGAATAATAAAGTAATTACTGAAGATAAGAAACCGCAATTAGAACCTATGCGACCTATTGAGCAAACTTACATAGAGCTCCCTGTAAAAGAAGAGTACTCTAATAACTTAGCTACTATAGAAAATAATTATAATATTATTTATACCTGTGGCTATGGTTACAATATAATCAATAAATAATCTATAAGAAGAGAGATGATAATTTCATCTCTCTTCTTTTTATTTTAATAGATTATGAACTAAGTTATTAAAGTACTCTCTATTGTTATAATGATTTATAGAAGTATTAAGATACATAGGATAAATAATACCTATCTCATGACGAGGTAAATACTGAGCAAAGTATTTACCATCAATAAAATGAAAAACTAGATTATATGAATAATTATAATTAGAATCAATTGAATTTAATAAACTAACAAGAGATACGACAAGAGAGCTAATATCATCAGATAAAATCCTGATCTCCCCTCCTACAATACCAGCTACTGGAATATAAATTATACTGCCATTTTCGCTTGATAAAACTAACCTTTCGTTATATGAAGTGCTTATATCTTGCATTATTTTATCAATATTGTAAAAACTACTTCCAATATCAGATAAATTTTCATTAACGCCAACTACTTGGCCGTGTAAATGTTCTATTGATCCTCCAGAGAATATCCCTATATTTATAAAAATTAAAACATTTTTATATATATTTTTATTAATCTGATATCGTTCAAATAACATTGATAAAAAGTTAAAATTGTCTTCATAATTTAATTTATTAATAATATTTACATGTTTATCAGCAATGATTACCTCAGCATCATCATTAAAAATACCCCATTTATTTTTGATTACAAAAGCACCGTTGTTTTTAGCTAAAATTTTATCACTATTTTGCTCTAAATTTAACTTATAAATACAAAAAA
>Ga0129333_10007705_pt1 | contig 10158 bp, 11 predicted proteins | sample CPB6_08_DNA_FD_94474 | JGI IMG/M metagenome (GOLD analysis project Ga0129333, IMG submission 94474) | Freshwater to marine salinity gradient microbial communities from Chesapeake Bay, USA - CPBay_Sum_0.6_0.8_DNA | ecosystem: Environmental > Aquatic > Marine > Coastal | place: USA: Chesapeake...
CCCAGGTGGTCAGGCAACAAGACTGATAAAGGAACCCAGAATTTTCTTATTAGTCTTTTTCTTACCCAGAACTTTAGTGAAAGCAGTTTTGATTTGTGCTTTCGTTGCATTCTCAGGGACAGTGAACTCTTCATCTTGTGCGAGAGAAGATGAAGCAATCACATTGAATTGGTCAAAACCAGTTCCATCAAATTGCACACAACCATTCTTGCGATAATCTGATTTTACTTTTTCATAATTCTCTTGCTGACCACCATACCAACGATAGCAATTCATAAAATCACGACCAGGAGTAATACGGAAGTTGATAAGGTTTACAGTTGGGAACCTATCTTTCACAGTCTGCAAAAGGACTTTGGCATAACGAGGGAAGTTATCATAATCCAGAGCAGGATAAACACGACCAGTCTTGCGGTCACGGATCGCAGTGCGATTATGCTTTGTGTGTCCAATGAATTCGGGAGAATCAGGATAACGACCCTTGCGAGAAACAGTAACCGAATTCTGATAACCCTCACCATCAGTCAGGAAGATGACATTCACTTTCTGGAGTTTATTCTTTGCCTGGAAATCAGGAATCAGAGAGTGCAGTGCCATCATACTTTCGCCGATAGGAGAACCCGAAAGGTCCAGGTGAGGAGGAACAGCACCAGCACGTTTCTGATAAGAATAGCAAGCACACCAGATATTCTTCAGTTGCTCATCCAGAACTCGATTATTCACTTTACTGGTAAAGAAGTTCATCAGACGGAAAGATGATTCGGGCGAAAGAACACCAGCAACTTTATCATACACAGGAGGATGATTTGGTTGTAGTTCCATATAAGAATGAGCATCCAGAGTGAAGGCATACACCTCAAAAGGAATATTCACCTTACGGCAGAACCAAATCAGATTTAGCAGTTGCTTGTAGGCATCAAGAATAAACTCACTCATCGAACCAGACCAGTCCAGAATGAAGATGAGACCGTGATTCTTGCCGTCAGGGACCACGGAGACCTTCTTAAACAGGTCTTCGTTAAACTTATAGGTATGGAGTTTAGTCGTGTCTAGAACACCAGTGCGAGCAGTGCTAGAGCGAGCATACTGGTCTGCAGACTTCTTACATTCAAACTCTTTTACCAGATAAGAAACTTCCTTTTCAGCGGATTTCTTGTAGGTATTATATTCCTTACAAGTGAAATCAAAAGTCTCTTTGTAATAAGTCCCACGAGTTTCATAGAACTCTTTTGCCTTTTGATGAATAAACTCATTCGGAATAATCATCGTCTCAAGATTCATCTTTGGAAGTTCCACATAATGAGTTTCCTGAGCATACTTATCCACAAGGTCTTGGGACTTTTCATCAAAAGAACGAGAAGTCTTGGAAGTAAGTTCATCTTGTCGAGACTTATTATGCTTATCACTTGCTTCCTGACCGAAACCACCGCCATTAGGTGCTTCCATAGACTTATTCATCTCATCGCCGAAAGATTCACCATCAGTTTGAGACTGACCCTGCGAATCTTGCTCCAGTTGAGATTTATTCTGTCCGTCTTGATTATCCCCATCTTGAGAAGAATCGGAAGAACCTTCTACACTATCACCAATGCCTTGAGAAGAATCACCCTCCCCTTGAGTAGGCATAGACTGAACCTCTTGCTTTTTATACTTCACATACTCAGTGATTTCACGAGCAAGTTTAAGTACTTCATCAAAAGTCTCTGTAGTGGATGCACGAGTCAGAAATTCATTCTCTTCATCGTTGAAACCAATGTTGTGAAATGCACCAATCTTAAAGTAGAGATTGATTCGGTCAATAAAGGTCAGTTCATCCAGGTTCTCGTCTTTAGTCGAAAAGAAATCATCATTGTTCAGTTCATTATAACCATTATAAAAAGTCCGAGACAGACCAGGATACTTTTTCTTCATTAGACGTTCTACACGAACATCCTCAAGAACGTTCACAAAATCTTTGGGAACTTCAGGGTATTCTTTATTCCAGTCAATATTGTCAGTAAACAGTGCGTGTCCCACTTCATGACCCACCAGAAGGTCATAGACAGTTGCAGATGCTTTATCCCAACTCGGAAGAGTCAACACACGACGGTCCACATCGAACATTGCAGTCGGAACTTTCTTGTGCTCGATAATCAGATTCTCAGTCGCCAGACATTTGGCAAGAGACCCCTTAACTTCTAGGTTGACAGACATTGGATTCATTTCGTATGAGACAATCATAAAACGAAAGGTCGCCTTTTGGGCGACCCATATGACGCTTTTTGAACTGGGCGAGTCGTGCTTTTGCTTGCCTCAGTGATTGCGGTTTAAGTTTTCGTTTCTGTTCTTTCTTGGAATGATGCTGCCAATTTGGAGTATTCATTTTAGGTTACAGACCAGTCAATAACCGTGCGAATTTGTTGATTATAGGACCATACAGATTTTAAAATACCAGAGTCAATATCGTGCGCTTCCATCTGATTTATAAGAGAATTTAAATCTTTAGGGAAACAAGTTCCACCAAAACCACGATCATTATCAATACCAGGAACTTGAGTATGTGATGTTCCAATTCTACTATCTGAGGTTACACCTGAACAGACAGTTTCATAATTCATTCCAACTGCTTGGCAAAGGTCATACATTTTATTGAAGTATGCAACTTTGCAGGCAAGAAAACTGTTTGCAAAATATTTAATTGCCTCACTCTCGTCAGATGTAGTAACTACACTAGGAATAGTTGGAAAAATTTCACTAAAGAATTCGACAAATTGATTACATAGACTTCGATTTCCACCAACCACATTTCTTTCAGAATTTCTAAAGTCCTCTACGGCATTTCGCGCAGTAAGAAATTCTGGATTATGAATAACATTATATTTTTGTGCAAACTTCTTTGTTGTGCCGATAGGCACTGTAGATTTAATAACAAAGGTTCCTTCAATTACTTTAGGCAGACTATCAAAAAAGTCATTCAAAATAGAGAGATCACACTCTCCAGTTGACCTCATAGGAGTAGGCAAACAAACAAAAATAAATTTTTGATGTAATACTTCTTCTAAAGTATTAAGAGATTTATTTTTATCTACATCAAAAACCTTACAGGAAACTTTATCCCTTAGATTTTGATACACTGCATTGCCAACAAAACCATTCCCAACGATTCCAATCATACAACCATCCTACTGAATCCTTTTACTTTTTCAAATTTAATAACACTCTCGAATCTATCTTCTAGTCCCGTCTTGTGAGAGATGACAAAAATATTTGCATCTTTAATAACATAACGGATAATTTTGAGAAACTCTTCTGTCCCAAAACCATCCAATGAACTGTCAAATACTTCATCCATAATCAGAAGGTTTGTATTCACCGAATTTTTAAACCTTGCAACTTCACGCCAAGTAAAAAGAAGTGCGAGGTCGATTCTCATCTTTTCACCTTCACTAAAAGAGGCATATGAGAAATCTTCGTGAATTGGTGACTGGACGGTTTCGTTAAACTCCTCATCAAGGGTGAAGTTAATATAGAAATCCATCATTTGCAAGTAACGGTTAACTTGCTGATTGATGAGAGGTAAGTATTTTTTGATGATTTTGGACTTTACTCCACCGTCTTTGAGCAAACTATACGAAAAATCGTAATAGTTGATTGTGTCTTTTTTAGAAGCGAGTTCGTCGTATGTAGTTTTTAAGTTGTCTTTGAAGGATTCTAACTTCTCATGTTCAGAATTTCGGTTTGCAAGGTTCTCGGTAAGAATTTGAATTTCATGTTCAAGATTTCGGATTTGTTTTTGTAATCCGCTAATCTTAATATTGTTTTGAGAAATGCCATTCGTTAGTTTTGAGATCTCCTTCGATAGAGCGGTGAATTGACGCTCTCGCTCTTCTTCCTCTTTAATTGCCTCCTCCAGTTCTTTATAACCAGATTGCAACTCCTTTGCTTTATTTTGAGCGTCGTTAATTCTATTTATTCTGAAGGTCTCTTCAATAGACTGAGTACATGTGGGGCATACCGTATTCTCCGTAAAGAACTTATGTTCTTTAGTAATAGCAGATACTTTTTGAGAGATCTTGCCTTTTAGATTTCCAAGCTTACGCAGTTTTTCTGCATACCCAACTAGTTTATCTTGCTCAAGAATATGATCTTGTAGGGGTTTCTCCGATAATGAATTTTCTTCGATCAAATATCCCACTTCTTCAGACAAAGATATTATAGAAACATTTTTATCATCAATATCTTTCTTTCCTCTGTTTTCAAGCTCTTCAATAAAACTTTCCTGCATCTTGACTTTATCAAGAAGAGATTCTTTTTTTAACTCAAGAACTTTAATATCATCTTTTGTTTGACGAATTTTTTCTTTTATTACAGTATTCATTGAAGAGAAGATCTTAATATCAAGCAGATCCTCAATAACTTCTCTACGATGAGAAGCGGAAAGTTGCATAAAAGGAACAAATGTACTTGACCCCAGGATTACAATCTGAGTAAAAGATTTATAGTTCATTTTAAGAACGTTTTGTTCCAACCACTTTTGTTGATCAAGAGCCGCTGCAGATTGATCTAACGCAGTATCATCTCTCCAGATCTCAAATAGTGCAGGTTTTATACCTCTTATAACTTTCCACTGAGTATTACCAATAGAAAACTCAACTTCTACTTTACAATCTTTCTCATTAACTGAATTAATAAGTTGTGGTTTATTGATCTTACGAAAAGGTTTTCCAAACAAAGAAAATGTTAATGCATCAAGTACTGTACTTTTTCCAGCTCCATTAGTACCAACAATAAGATTAGTTTTATTTTTCGTAAAATCAATTTCTGTATATTGATTGCCCGTACTTAAAAAATTTTTAAATCTTATTTTTTTAAATAAAATCATAATCAGTATTTGGAGGAATTACAATATCGTCAGGTGTAATAATTGTGTATTGATATCCATGCAAATCGCAAGTTTTTATCATTACTTCATTTTCAATTTCAATTACATGCATTTCTGGGTATCCATCTTCTTCTAACATCATAGCATATCGAGTTGCATCATCTTCTTCTTGAAAGAGATAAAGAATATGTTCTCCTTCATCATCAACTACGGAATACGCCCCTTCGGTTTCTCTGCCATTAATTGTTAGAATAAACATTTAAACTAATTCACATGCCTCTTGATAAATTTCTTGCATCATCTCTTGAATGATTGATTTATCAAGACTTATTTCTGCCTCCTGAATATATCTATTCAAGATAGAAATAGTATCTTCATTTTCAAAAGCTTCAAACTCCCGAGATTCACTAATATCAAAATTTTCAATAACCTTAAGTTCTGAGATATTAGAAGCATAAAGTTTATCAATAAACTTTTCAAATTTCTTAGTATCTGTCTTTTTACGAACAATAATCTTTACAATTTTATTTTCATATCTACGAGTATCAAAAGTTTGATAATCGGTATCTTCATAGTAAATGTTATAGAATAATCGATATGGATTGTTTACCGGTTCGTGAGTTATTGTTTCTGTATCAAAAATATGAAACCCTCGCGTATCACCAACATCGGTCCAGTAAATCTCATATGGATTTCCTAAATAGAAGACTGTTCCATCATTCGATCTAGTGTGATAGTGTCCCGAGTAGACCCTGGTGAACTTGCCAAATAGTTTGCTCTCCAGACCATGCTCCATGACGATCTGTTTATTAACTCTAAATCCTTGGAGTACAAGGTGCCCCATCGCACACGGGCAAGTTGTCTTTTTAATAAGTTTGAGAGTGCTTTCCTCATTTTCTTGGTTAATCCATGGAATAAAAAGAGTTGGTAGTTTTCCCAACATCACTTCTGTTGGTTCTGAATATACCGTTACATTATCATACTCACGTAAGAGCAGGTCAATTGCATTTACATTATTAGTATTCTTATAATAAGCAGTATGATTTCCTACAATCGTATGAACCTTCACTCCCATTTCCTGGAGTCGATCATAGTAATTATTTTTTGCCCAAGATAGAGCCGAGAAATCAATTCCTTTACGACTATCAAAAGTATCACCCATATCCACAACAGTAGTAATCCCATACTCTTCGAGCGTTGGGAAAAATACGTCGTTATAAAACTTTAAGAAATAATCGTGAAAGAGTTTTGAATTCTTTCTTGCCCCAAAATGCTGATCAGTAATAATAGCAATTTTCATTACGAACAGGTATCACATTCTTCTTCTTGATTTTCTTCCAAATCTTCTTCTAAATCATCTTCTTGATTTTTTTCATCAACGATTTCTTCAGTAAAATACTTTTTGAGAATTTCAAAATCTCTTACGTTGGAATACGTGATCAAATTTAATCCACCAAGAAGCACCTTTACATCTTGAAGTGATTCAATTGTATCAACATTTAATCGATAAGCTTTTACTTGTGTCATCAGTAACGAAGTTTAGAATGTACAGCATCTTTAATACTATTATAGTCGCTATAGTTGCTTCCGTCAATACTATTGTCGTCAAATACTTCTGAGAATCCAGAGCGTTCAAGAATTTTGTTTTTGATTTCTAGTTGACGCTTCTCTCTTTGAATACGGCGAAGAAAAGCATAGTGGATAATTTGAGTGAAGTAAGCAAAAGGATTTTGTGACTTTTCTGGATTGAAGTTGTGAATATATTGAACACAATTTTCAATGCCATCAGAGATCATATCCTCTTTAAACATGTAGTTGACAAAATTTGGTTTAAATGATAGATGATTAGCGATCTTCAGAAAACACTCCCCAATGTAGCGAGGGATGGGGGGTTTTGGTTTTCCTTGAATCTCTGCAATCTCTTTATCTTCACGATACTTAATCAGTGCAGCAAGAAACTCTTTATTATTGACATAGTGCTCTGACCTCTTTCTTTTGGTCATAACTGCTGTGGTTATCATAAGTTTTCATCATTATTATGTATAAATTATACCACTTATGCAAATAGTTGACAAGGTATCTAAAACCCTGTACAATAACCTTTGTCGGGGTTGAAAAGTTAGGTTTAGTTACTTTTATAAATCTTCTCTAAAATCTCTTTAGCATCATTAACGTTAGCAATATATCCCATTCTACGATTGATCTTCGATTGATTCGTTCCATCTTTTGAGGATTGTCGTACATATGTTTGGTACATCATAATCATTTCAATATCAGAAGATTCTGACAAAGTAAGAACGTCTTCTAAATTAATAATAAACATATCTTCTTTGGTTGTTTTCAGCCAAGGCTCTATTTTATATCCGACTACACCGGTTCTACCTTTTATCTCATTTACAACAATTGGATTTGACACTATTAGTATCGTTCTGTCTTCCTCTTCAGATGCAGCTACTTTAGCAAAGACTTCTTCGCCCGTTTTTAATTTGAGAGTGCAGTAAAAATCTTCTTCAATTCCCATTTTTCTTAAGTTGTACAGTGATTATTTCATAATTAAAATTTTCTTCATTATAAATTTTAATTCTTTCTATTAAATGATTTAAAGTATAATTTTTTCTTGAGTTATAAGTACAATCATCTGAGATATCATATAGTATTGCTTTTACTTTGTTTTTTCCTTTTCTTAGAACTCGTCCGATTGATTGTAGGTTTCTAACACGTGATTTGCTTGGTGATGCAAAGATAACGTTATGAAGGTTTTTGATATTGATGCCAGTAGAAAAAGTTCCATAAGATGCAACTATAATTGCATTATTTTCTCTTTCTGTAATTTCTCTAACCAATTCTCTTTCTTCAGTGTCAACTCCACCATGAATAAAAAATACTTTACGATCACCTCGCTTGATATTATTTATCTTTTCATATAAGATTGCTCCGTGTGCTTCTACACGAGAAAATAAAACAAGAGTATTTCCTTTCAAATCTAACGCAAGATTAGTTATGAATTTATTTCTTTGATCATGTGAAATTAGATATTGAATTTCATCCTCATAAGTTTCGAACTTTTGAGGAGAATGCTTTAAAACAAGGCAACGAATATCCAATTGGGAAATATGACCTTGTTGCATCAACTCATAAGTTCTTGTTACTTTATATGATGGTCCAAAGAGACCTTCAAGAACCCACTTATGAGTTTGAGTACCATCAAGAGTTCCAGTGAACCCAAAACGATATTTTGCATGATGAAGTTTGGACATAATTTCTATAAGAGACTTGCTCTTAAACAAGTGTGCTTCATCCCCAATAACTACTCCATAATCTTCAAAGAATGAACGTTCGAGTTTATAGATAGATTGCCACGTTGTAATAGTGACAGAATGTTCGTTTGTTTTTTCTCTTCCAGAATAAATACGATGGCAATATGACTCAGCATCCCAACCATAGTCTTGGAAATCCTTGTACATCTGCTCTACAAGAGATGTCGTTGGAACAACTAAAAGAATTTTTTGTCCTTTACCTACATAATACCTTACAAGGGAATAAATCATTAAGGATTTACCTGAGGCTGTGGGTGATATCAATAATTTTCTATTATGTCTTAGAGCATCGTATACTCCCTCCACTTGATACTGTCGTGGAGAATGAGCACAAATAGAAGACATGTAATCTTTTACACCTTCTTGCGAAATGCCTTCATTGACTTCAAATGGCAGTCCATAGAATTTATTTTCTTTAAATTCATACGTGTAGTTATGCAGTTTCAGTTTGTCAATAATTTTATCTAACAAACCAGCATAAATTTCTCCAGTATGAGTACTTAATAAGCGAATTTTGCCGTCCCAGTGCTTGCTTCTATACTGAGACATAAATTTTGCAGATTCGACTTCAAAAGTAAAATATGGTTGAAGATCATATAGAATATGAGGTTCACAATGTAGTTTAATGTAAACCTCATTTTTTCTTTTCAATAATTACATCACTCATAACATTATGCTTGCTATGAGTATTTATTTACCCAAGTCCAGCGTTAAATCTCATAAACTCAATTGCATTCTTTATTTGATAGGTTCTATTTTGAATCATTTTTAAAATACTTTCAATGTAAGTAAGCATTGTGTCGTAATAATCAATCTTCAAGCAAACTGTTGAAAGTTTTTCATCAGCATCAAGATACTTTTGCATGGTATCCTTGTCGCGAATCTTTTTTGGAAATGGATTTTCTACATATACTTCTGGGTCTGATTTACCAGAATAATATTCATATCTTTCGTGCCTAATGTTTCGTTTCTGCTGCTCTGCTTTTTTTCTTAAAAGAAAAATTGTATTATATAATTCAAAATATTTTGCATGAAGAACTGGAATATTTGTTGATTCCGTGTGAAGATTATCCATGTCAATTTTGGAATCTTGCTCCCACATTTTTTGAATCATATCAAGGTCTAAACTCATAAAGGATTGCCACCAAGATCTACTATATTGTAAATAGTATACTTGAAACTTACATCTGCTGTAAAGTATTGTATATCTGTTTGTGTGGCATCGAAATCCAAAGTTCCCAAAGAATATGGAAATAAGTCTTTAAAAACAATTTGAAAGTTTGGTATTGATGAACTGGTTAAAACTTGAAGAGTTCCATCGGAGTATAAACCTAATTGCTTTTGTGCTTCTATTTTTGGCGTAATATATCCAGTTTCTTGAAAATTATAAATTTGCTCCAAACTTTCTGGATATCCTAAACCTCTTATCCAGTTTTGAATTTCCATATAATTTTCAAGATTCTCATCTACAAGAAATCTTAAAGTTAGATCTCCAAAAGAAATCTTATCTCCGGGTATATCAATATCTTTAAGATAAGATGGTTGATTTGCAATACCAAGATTTAGATCTGGGATGTTTGCTGAGTTGCAGAAAAATGCAACTTTTGGCGTTCTTTTTAAAGTGAACTTAAATCCTGTTGGAGATAAAAAATTTCTATTCTCAGGTTGTCCGGCGACCATGGCATTTTTTAAATATTTAGATAAAAAAAGGGACCCTTTTGGGGTCCCTTAGACTTATGTGAAATGAATCACATGAGGTTCTTAACAGCAACTCTACGATAGTAGCGGTTCTGGTTAACATTGAGACCGCCAAGACCTTGATTAGTACCCTCAGCGAATGGGTTTGCAACCATTCCATAACGGGTCTTAAAGCCGATCTTAGGCTGGAAGCTGTTCTCACCAACGGCACGAACCATTTGGAGAGGAACATAAGGACAATAGAAGAGTCCAGCGTCATAAGGTGAAGAACCCTTATAACCG
>Ga0129333_10007706_pt1 | contig 10158 bp, 13 predicted proteins | sample CPB6_08_DNA_FD_94474 | JGI IMG/M metagenome (GOLD analysis project Ga0129333, IMG submission 94474) | Freshwater to marine salinity gradient microbial communities from Chesapeake Bay, USA - CPBay_Sum_0.6_0.8_DNA | ecosystem: Environmental > Aquatic > Marine > Coastal | place: USA: Chesapeake...
ACTGGTGCAGGCTCACTCACAATCAAGTCAGTTGTATACGGCTATGCTGCAGCAACTGCAGGTCGCTATCCAGGAGCGTTCTCAGTAATCTCAGGAACTGGTCTTGTAGCACCTACATTCTAAGTTAAATTTGCTTAGATTAGAAATTTGAAAACTAATCTATTGCAATACTTAGAGCAATCTAAGGGAAGGGCAGGTAGTGCAACCCCGACATTACCTGCTCCTTCTTAAAAAGGAACTTATGAAAAAAATTAAAAAAATTTTTAGAATTAAAAAGGAAACAGCAACTGCTTTACCTAAAATGGAAAAAGCAATGCTACCTAAATTGGAGAAGAGGAGCAAATGACTAAACCTGTTGCAGGTACACAACCAAATAATATGTACACAACTTTGGCTGATGTAAGAAATAGTCTGCAGATTGAAGATAGCATTGATGATAATGATATCCAAGCAGCCATTCTTGCTGCAAGTCGCATGATTGATGACTACTGTCAAAGAGCCTTTTATCAAGAAGGAACCCTTGCTTCTCCAGTAACTAAATATTTTACTGCTGTAAATCCGTGGTATTTAGAAATAGATGACCTTATTGAACCTACAGAATTAGCAACAAGACCAGCAATGACTGGATCATATTCAACAATATGGAATTTAAATACAGATGTTATGTATGAACCTGTAAATAACCCAGAAATGGGTAGACCAGTAACAAGATTATTGGCAGTAGGCTCATATGTATTTCCTTACTTCTTTCCACAGACAGTTAGAATAACTGGAGTTTGGGGTTATCCAGAAGTACCTTATGAAGTAGAGTTAGCCTGCAAAATTCAGGCAGCAAGATTATTTGTTAGAAAGCAGTCTCCATTTGGTATTGCTGGTTCTGTAGAATTAGGAACAGTTCGTCTTAATTCTCGCCTTGATCCAGATGTTGAGATGCTACTAAAGACATTTAGAAGAAACTTTGGATTGGCGTACTAATGATATCAAGCATAAGCGCTGTTAGAGACGGCATAAAAAGAAATCTACAGACAATTACAAACATGAGAGTATATGATCTTATTCCAGATGTTGTAGTTCCTCCATGTGCAGTAGTTGGTCAATTAGACTTTCAATTTGATGCAAGCATGGCTCGTGGATTAGATACAGCATCATGTGATATTTTTATTCTTGTTCAAAGATTTTCTGAAAGATCAGGACAAGACAAACTTGATGAGTATTTGGCTGGTGGTGGACCAAAGTCTATAAAGGCTGCTATTGAGTCAGATTTGACCTTAAACGGTTCAGTTAAAACATGTAGAGTTGTAAGTGCTGAAAGCGGTACTTATCAAACTGGAGATCAAACATATCTCTCTTATCGTTACAACCTCGCAATCTGGGGCTAAGGAGAATAAAATGGAATATACAGTAACCACAGATAAAAAAGTTTGCGGTAAGATTAAAGGTGAAAAACTTACCGTAGATGATATAATTAATGCAGGAGGAAAAGTTGAAAGACTACTTGCATTAGGACTTATCAAAGAAGCAGCAAAGACACCAAAAGTAAAAGAAGAAATACAAGAAGAAGTGCAGGAGCCAGAAGTTCCTGTTTTTAATACATATAACTATGAAGGAGATAAATAATCATGGCGTATACACCAATCGTTTTGACGAATGCGTTTGTAAGCATTGACGGAACAGATTTTTCTGATCATGTCACAAGCGTAACTCTTAACCAGAATGTTGACGCAGTTGAAACAACAGCAATGTCTTCAGCAGGAGCAAGAACTCGTGTTGGAGGTCTTAAGGACAATTCAGTAACTCTTGAATTTAACCAGGACTTCTCAGCATCAGAATTGGAAGCAACTGTTAATGATGCAGCAGCAACATGGGTAGGAAAGAACGATATCACAATTATCGTTAAGCCAGATGGTGGAACAACATCATCAACCAACCCAGCATACACATTTGATGTGTTGATTTCTGAGTGGACACCACTAAACGGCGCAGTTGGCGAACTTGCTACTGTTTCTGTTACATGGCCAGTCAACGGCGCAATTGTAAAGACAACAGCGTAAGGAAATCATGGCTGCTATAGTCTTAAAAGATGCTTTTGTCCAATTACAGGAAGTCTCCTCTGGAGTAACCTGGGATTTGTCAGATTTCGTAACTGGAATCACCATATCCACGACACATGAACTTATTGAGACTACACAACTTAACGATGTTTATAGAAAAATGATTGCAGGTTTAGGTCAGAATCAGGTCACATTTGAGTTTAATCAAGACTTTGAATCTGTCATAAATGCAACAGTGGGAGGCTTAGAATCAGTAATCTATCCTCTTATAGGTACTACAATAAGATGTAGAGTAAGACCTGTAAATGCTGCTGTTAGTGCAATCAATCCACAATATCGTTTTGACATGGTAATTTCTGAATGGACTCCTTTATCAGCGTCCGTTGGAGAATTATCAACAGCAAGTGTGACTTGGCCAATTACTGGTGAGATCACAAAAACAACATCATAACCTTGAAGGGGAATAATACAATGGATGGACTAAATATAAAGATAAAAACAAATGACGGAACAGATGGAGTTTTTCCTCTGCGTCCAAAGTCAATTGTGCAATTTGAACAAAAGTTCAATAAGGGTTTTGCTAAGTTACTTAGCGAAGACCAGAAACTTGAGCACATCTACTACCTTGCTTGGAGCGCATTGAAGGATTCTGGAAAGCCAGTTAAGCCTTTTGGTGATGCCTTCCTTGACACTTTAGACAGTGTTGAGTTGGTCGTAGACCCAAATTCAGAATCCACAGAGACAGCCTAACATATACTGTTGCGGTTATTTCTGTGGAAACTGGAGTTTCACCAGTGGCCTTGCTTGAAGCACCTGACGGTATACTTGAAGCGATGGTTATTTATCTAAAAGAAAAGAATAAGGAAGCGAGCAGGAAATGAGCCAAGATGCGATAGTGTTAACTGGAATGAAGGAAACACTTGACGCATTAAAAGAGTTTGACAAAGACGCAGTTAATGAGTTTAGGAAGGTTATTAATTCTGAACTTAAACTTGCTAAAACTGAAGCACAGTCTTTTGTTACGGCGAAACCACCTCTTAGTAAGTGGAATACTCAACCTGCTCGCAAGCCCCGCACTCGTGGTGGCGCAGGATGGCCTGCATGGGATCAGTCTATTATTAAGGCTGGAATAACATCCACGAAGGCTGAGGGTAAAGTAAGAGGCGACTACACAACCTCAGCAGGTGCATTAAAGAATATATCTGCAGCAGGTGTTATTTATGAATTGGCTGGAAGAAAGAATAAGGCTGGAGTATTCATAAGTAACCTTGAAAGAAAAGAAGGCGAAGCATCTCGCTTGGTATGGAAGTCTGTAGATAAGAATAAAGATAGAATTATTGATAATGTCTCAAAGGCATTAGATGATGCAAAAGCAAAATTACAAAAGCATTTAGATGCGAGGAGAGGGTAAAACATGGCTCAAGGAGCAGTATACGCAAGAATCATATCCCAGTACTCCGCTAAAGGTAGCAAAGAGGCTCAAAAGGATTTAAAGCGTCTTAGCCAAAACATAGATAGTTTTGCAAAAAAGGCTACAAGAGCATTTGGTATTGCTACAGCAGCAGCGACTGCCTATGCAATAAAGTTAGGTAAAGACTCTGTTCAGGCTGCTCAAGATGATATTAAAGAGCAAATTCTTCTTACCACAACATTAAGAAATGTTACAAATGCTACAGATACTCAAATTGCTGCAGTACAAAAATATATAGATGAAACAGAATTACTGACTAACCTTCAAGGTGATCAGTTAATTCCAAGTTTTAACAAATTGCTTGTGGCAACTCAAGATAGCACTACAGCAATGCTATTGCAGAGCGTTGCAATTGATACAGCAGCAGGCACAGGAAAAGATTTAGCAGCAGTTTCAGACGCAATTGCCAAAGCAGCAAATGGTAATTTTACTGCATTAAAGAAATTAGTTCCTTCGTTAGATGCTAACATTATTAAAAATAAAGATTTAGGTGCTGCTTTAATTGCTCTTGATAAGGCATATGGTGGCACAGCAAAGTCCTTGGCAGATAAAGATCCATTTGGAAAATTAGCGGTAGCAACTGAAAAATTTAAAGAGAAAATAGGTTATGCATTAATACCTGCTCTTACACAACTTGTTGTACATCTTACAGACGATGTAATTCCACAACTTGAGTACTGGTTAGAATTAAATAGAAATGGCATAGATCAAGCATTAGATTCTGCCGTTGGAAATATAAAAGAATTTACTAAGGCTTTAGGCAACATTTTTGATTATCTAAAAGCAATTAACCAGGTTTTACCTCTTGGTGTAGCAGGATATATTCAGTTAGGTGCTGCTATTTATGGATTTGGTAAGGCTATTGCCTTTGCTGGATTTGCAATAAAGTCTTATACTGCTTTTCAAAAAGCAAACACTGCCGCTAATCTTGCTGCAAAGGCACCAGTAGAAGGACTTGCAAAAATTGTTCGTGAATCACAGGACATAACAAAGCAAGGAACCAGACTGCAAAGACTCTTTAACGGAGCAATAGTTGGTGCTATTACTAACTTTAAGACATATATAATTGCTGCTCCTAAAGTTGCTTATGCAAACTCCGTGATGGCTGCAAGCCTAAGAGGACTAAGTGGAGCAGCACTTGCTGCAAATGTTGCTATAAATACTCTTAAGGGAACTATAGTAGGAATTGGTAAGTTCCTAATGAGATATTGGAAGCAAATTGCATTAATAGTAGCAGCCCTAAAGGCTTTTGACTGGATTCATAGAAAGATTACTGGTAATGACAAGGTAACTCTAAGTGCTGCAGCACAAGCAGCAGAGAATCGTATTGCTGCTCAAAACAAGTTAAATGACTCTATGGACAAGGCTCTTAACAAGTATAAAGAAGAGCGCTCAGCCATAGAAAACATGTCTGATGAAGAAAAGAAGCGTTTAAAAGACTTAGCAGCCTTAAAAGCCAAAGATGCTGCAGCCACTGCAAGACAAGAGGCAGCAGAAGCAAAGAGAGCAGCAGTATTAGCAAGACTTAAGAAAATGCAGCAGGTACCTGGAAAGGGTAAGGCTAAGGTTGGCAATCTTGTTCCTACAAGCACTCTTGAGGCAGCAGAACAAGAAGCAATTAGTTTTAGAGCAGCAGAATTACTATTAATTAAGCAAAAGGATAATGCTGAAGAACTAAAGAGACTAAAGGCTCTGCAGGAAAGAATTCAGTACCAAAAACTTGTTAATGAATTATCAATGAGATATGTTGATATTCTTCGTGTTCTTGGTGATCAAAAGATTACTGATGATGAAATTAAGGCTCTTGCTATGGGCTGGAAAGTACCAGTTGAAGCAGTAAAGGCTTATCTAATTCAGTTCCAGGCAGTTTCTGATGGAAAGATTAGTAATGACGAAATTGAAAATCTTGCTAAGACTTGGGGTTCAACCAAAGAGCAAGCAGCAATATATCTTGACTTCTTCAATGCCCTAAATGATGGTTTCCTCAGCGATGCTGAAATAAAGAAGTTAATGACCAGTTGGGGCATGACTGAGGCACAGGTAAAGCAATACGCAGATTTTGTTCAGGTAGTCAATGATGGCAAATTAGATGATTCAGAAGTAGTCAAACTACAAGAAAAATGGAAATTATCTATAGATGAGGTAGTTGACTACATTAAGAAAATTGGTTCTCCAGTTTCTTATTCAGGTACCCTCATTGATCCTGCCAAGGCAGCAGAAATTGGTTGGCTAAACGCTACAGCAGCCCTACAAAGGTACTTAGACCTGCTTGGAAAAGGCACTGGAGGCTCTACAGGAGGCTCTACGGGTGGATCTACGGGCGGATCTACTGGAGGCTCTACAGGAGGCTCTACAGGCGGTTCTACGGGTGGTTCTACAGGCACTGGTACAGGTGGTAGCAGAACAGACTCAGCAGCCTCAGCAGCAGCAGCAATTTCATATGCAATGGCTAAGGCAGCAGGAGATATGGACTCAGCAGCAAAGGCTGCAGCAAAGGTAGCCCCAAGCGTTTTAGCATCACAAGAGTCTGGAGCAATTGGAGCAGCATCTATAGCAGCACAATTAGCAAAGGCAGAGCAAGATGTAAAGAACGCAGCAACATATGCAGCGTTTAAGGCTAAGGAAGCAGCAGAAGCAGCAGCAGCATCAACAACAGTTTCAGATGCAGCAGCAGATGCAGCAGAAAGAGCAAGATTTAGAGCAATGACTGGAACTGCAAGTGCAGCATCAAATATTGGCGGTGCAAATCTAATGGCTGCTCCAATAGTAAATATAACTGTTCAGGGATCTGTAACTGCTGAGCAAGATTTAGTTCAGACAGTTAGAAATGGTCTTTTGTCAGCACAGTACAACGGAAATCAAATAACATTGTTGGCGGTGTAAAGTGACATTACCTACAATACATGTGGAGATTGACTTTGCAAACGGACCATCATTTGCTTATCCATTTATTTTAGACAGCATTGCTTATGGTATTTTAGGAACAAATGTTTTAGCAGATAATCCATCTGATATTGTAGATGTTTCTGATCAGGTTAGAAGATTATCTACTCGTAGAGGCCGTAACCGTATCCTTGCTAACTTTGAGGCTGGAACTGCGACGGTAGTGTTAAATGATCCTAATTCAGACTTTAACCCACAGAACACATCCTCACCATACTATGGTAAATTAATACCACTGCGTAAAATAAGAATTTATGCAGAAACTATTGTAGGGGCAGAAACAGTTACAGTTAATATATTTTCTGGATATATTACTTCATACGATACATCGTTTTATCAAGGAACAAATGAAGATGCCACAGTTACATTACAATGTGCTGATGGATTCCGTCTATTATCAAATGTTTCTACAGAAATACCACCAGTTCCTGGCTGTGTAGCAGGTCAAACTTCTGGTTCAAGAGTTGGATCATTATTGGAGTTTGCAACATTCCCAGAGTCAATGTGGAATTTAGAAACAGGCGATTCTACTATGCAGGTAGATCCAGGTGGAAATAGGTCTATCCTTCAGGCTATTCAGACAGTAGAACAATCTGAGTTTGGTGCTTTTTTCATGGCAAGAGACGGAAAAGCAAGATTCCTTGATCGTACAACAGTTAGTGAGTTATCAGATACACCTCCAGTAAAATATTCTGATGATCCTGTTTTGCCACCTGATACATATCCGTATTCATCTGTAGACTTTGCTTTTGATGATCAATTAGTTTTAAATGATGTTTCCATAACAATAATTGGTGGAGTTCCACAAATTGTTACAAATCAAGACAGTATAGATAAATACTTCTATAAATCAGGAAATAGAACAAACTTATTAATGCAAACAAATGCAGAAGCCTTAGATCAAGCACAAATGCTTGTTGCTTCTCGTAAAGATGCAGAACTTAGAATTGACTCAATGGTATTAAATCTAAATAGTAGTATTGATGAGATAAACACTCTTATCAACCTATCATTAGATATTTATACATTGATCAACATTACAAAGTCAATGCCTGGTGGTAGTAGTGTAACTCAAGAACTATTCGTTCAAGGAGTTAATCATGACATTTCTCCAGGAAAGTGGAATGTCACAGTTTACACTGCAGAACCAATTATTCAAGCATTTATCCTTGATTCCTCAACTCAGGGATTACTTGATGTAGATTCATTAACATACTAACATAAGGAGAAAACAATGCCTACAGGCAGTCCAAACGCAGGTTACAAGACCTTTAACACAGGCGATGTTTTAACTGCAGCGCAGGTTCAGTACCAATTGCAGAACCAAACAATCATGTTCTTTGCTGATGCTGCAGCAAGAGACGCTGCCCTTACAGCAGGTATTCGTCAAGAGGGTATGTTTGCCTACCTTGCTGATACCAACGCAACACAATATTTTGATGGTACGACATGGCAAGGCTTTGGTACTGGCGATGTGACTGGTCTGACTGCAGGAGCAGGTATTACCATCACCAACCCATCTGGACCTGTTCCAACAATTGCTCTATCAACAGGAGCAACATTAACATCACCAAAGGAAGTAGCCACAATTTCTGCAACTGCAGCAACTGGCACAGTCAACCTTGATGTATCTACATCAGCAGTATTAATATACACAACAAATGCTTCAGCAAACTGGACATTAAATGTTCGTGGAAATAACACAACAACTCTTGATTCAACTATGTCAGTTGGAGAGCAAGTATCTGTTGTATTTGAAACACCAAATGGTGCTACAGCATACTATCCAACTGGATTTACTATTGATGGATCTGCACCAACATACATTAAATGGTTAGGTGGAACAGCCCCATCTTCTGGTAACATTAACTCAAATGATGTTTATGTTTACACAATTAGAAAGACAGGAGCAGGTGCTTTTACCGTTCTTGCTTCACAGAATAAGTTTGCTTAATATTTAATAAGGAGTTATTGTGAGTCCATTAGAGCGTTTCCCAAGTGGAATAGGTGTGCATCTAAGATTAGTTCCGCCGCCACCACCACCACCTGTAACACCTCCAGTGACTCCACCTGTAACACCTCCTGTTACTCCACCTGTAACACCTCCTGTTACTCCACCTGTTACACCTCCTGTAACTCCACCACCTGTAACACCACCAGTTACTCCACCAGTCACTCCTCCTGTGACACCACCAGTGACCCCACCTCCAGTGACTCCTCCAGTTACTCCTCCAGTGACTCCTCCAGTTACTCCTCCAGTGACTCCTCCAGTGACTCCTCCTGTGACACCTCCTGTAACGCCTCCAGTTACACCACCTGTCACACCTCCTGTTACTCCTCCACCACCTATTACTATCTATTGGTCAACAGGATGTTGCGATGGAACACCAGATAATACTCAAGTAACTGGAACAAGTACATTTGCTTTATATGTAGCACAAGATAATATGCAGGCTGCATGTAATTGCTGTCCAGGAATTGTAAATAATACTCAGACTGGAAGTTATATAGATGGCCAACCATCAAATATTCCAACACTTAACTGTACACCTGCACCAGTTACTCCACCAGTAACCCCACCAGTTACTCCACCAGTAACCCCACCAGTGACACCACCAGTGACACCACCTGTTACTCCTCCAGTAACACCACCAGTGACACCACCTGTAACACCACCACCTGTTACTCCGCCAGTTACTCCGCCAGTTACTCCTCCAGTAACTCCGCCAGTAACACCACCAGTTACTCCGCCTGTTACACCGCCTGTTACACCACCAGTAACTCCGCCTGTTACACCGCCTGTTACACCACCAGTAACTCCTCCACCACCATCAAATCAGTGTGGAATTGGTTGTGCTACAGAGTTTGGTCCAGAACTATGTACAGGTCTGTGTCCAATTTAAAATTGAAACATTATCTTAATTATGTTACAATATGTTAACAAAGGAGAAAGATGTACGCTTGCCTAATTAAAAACAGTGATGGTACCTGGGATGTTCATAACACCATTCCAGGATATCCACAAAAGCCAGAAAAGCATGAAATATTTCTTACTGGCATAAACAGTGGACTTCCAATTACTGGAATGAAGACTACAGAATATCAACCTTTTGCAAATGTTGGTGCTACATGGGATGGTACATCTTTCTCTGGCGGTACAAAATCAATTCAACCTGATGACTTTGATTGGAACACAGTAGAAACATACGCATATATATGTGACAATAAAATAATTCAGGCAGGAATAGTTCAAAAAGATATTGCACCTCAAAGCATTGTTAAAAACGATATTATTTTTGATGAAGAAAATGAATTAAACATAATTGAAATTCCAGAAGGAACTGTTGTAAAAGTTGGAGATATCTGGGACGGACAAGAGTTTATTAGTATATAAAAGGAAAACGGGGCAAAATGTCTAAATGGGACGAATGGAAAAAAGCACAAGGAGAAACAAGGCCTTGGCATTTGTTAGATAGTTCAAGATATGTAAAAGATGACAAAATAGCAGAAGATAGACTTAACATCTGCAAGTCATGCCCTTTCTTAATTAAGGCTACTACTCAATGTAGTAAATGTGGTTGCTTTATGCATCTAAAGACTAAATTAGAAGCAGCAGTCTGTCCAGAAGGGAAATGGTAATGAATCTTTTAGCACCAGGAATAGCAACATTTGACAACATATTTCCAGAATCTA
>Ga0129333_10007707_pt1 | contig 10158 bp, 6 predicted proteins | sample CPB6_08_DNA_FD_94474 | JGI IMG/M metagenome (GOLD analysis project Ga0129333, IMG submission 94474) | Freshwater to marine salinity gradient microbial communities from Chesapeake Bay, USA - CPBay_Sum_0.6_0.8_DNA | ecosystem: Environmental > Aquatic > Marine > Coastal | place: USA: Chesapeake Bay...
GTAAAAGGTGCAGTCAACGTTCGCATGCCGCAGAAATATACAGGTGATAATATTGTAGGTATTGGCACCATGCACAAGAGTAATGCTGTACCTATCTTTAGTGATAAAGAAGCAAAAGAAATTAGTTCAATGCGTCGATAAATACGTACTTTATAAGAGGATTTGTGAGCAAGGAAGATTTAATTAGGATGACTGGTGTAGTAGACGAACTGCTGCCCAGCGCCATGTTTCGAGTAACACTAGAAAACAACCATCAAATTATAGCCACCATTGCTGGTCGGCTACGTCAAAATAACATACGCATATTAGCTGGTGACTCAGTAGAAATTGAAATGAGCCCATATGATTTACATCGTGGTCGCATAGTGTATCGCACTAAATAGTTAAATGCGTGATATCATTGATTTACTAGAAGAAAAGAAAAAACTAGAGTTAAAAAAGCTGCCTTACAGTGAAGGTGGCCTGGCTCCAGTAATGAGCAGCACCACAATCAAAAATCACTACGGTAAATTGGCACGTGGTTATGTGGATAGATACAACAAGGGCGAAGGCGATGCCTCTTTCAACGAAGCCGGTGCATACTTGCATAACATTTTCTTTCCGCAACTACAACCACCCAAAAACGCCAACAGTCCAACTGGTGCCAGTTTAGCATTGATCAACAGACACTTTGGTAATTTTACTGACTTCAAAAAAGACATTGAAGCCGAAGCAATGAAGCTGCAAGGCTCAAACTGGATTTATTTGAGTCGCAGTGGTCAAATCAAAACAATAAAAAATCATGCCATACGCACAGATATAGCCCTGTTGATTGACTGGTGGGAACATGCCTGGGTCAATGATTATGGTGCAGATAAAAAACGTTATTTGAAAAACATATGGCGTATTATTAATTGGGAATATGTTAATAGACGAATTTATGCAGGAGATCGAGCATGATCGATTTACAAGAAAGTGCAGTATTAAAGCTTAAAGAATTAATTGCAGAAGAAGGCAATCCTGAACTTAAACTGCGCATATTTGTTCAGGGCGGCGGCTGTTCGGGCATGCAATACGGATTCACATTCGATCAAGAACAAAACGAGGACGATTTTGATATCAATGTAGGCGGGGTAGGCCTACTTGTTGATAGTGTTAGCGCACAATACTTACAAGGTGCCAAAATAAAATACACCGAAGATGATATGGGTGCTAGTTTCAGCATAGATAATCCACAGGCTCAAACCACGTGCGGCTGCGGTAGCAGTTTTACTCCTTACTAATCCTTCCAAAACTCTATTCCTAGCAAAAGCCATAAATACCTAGTATATAGGATGATTTATGGTACAGCAAGTTATTGACGTTGGCGCTGCTGCTAGCGATGGCACAGGTGATCCGTTACGCAGTGCGTTTACTAAAATTAATGATAATTTTACCGAACTCTACTCCACAGTAGATAATGAAGGACTGACCTACGGTAACGTTGCTTCCAATGTTGCAGGAATCACTTTCAATGTTACCCGTTATACTGAAACTTATGCAGCCACCCCTGTACTACGTGGCACAGGACAGGTGGTTGGCAATGTTTATGTAATCCGCGGAAATGTTCTTGGCGGCTCAACTCCACTAAATGATGTGCTATTAACAGTTACTACTTTGGCCAATGCCACTGTTGGTAACGTTGCCACTGTATCTGCAACAGGTGTGCCAATCGCTCCTGTACTGCGTGTTAACGGTTTGACCGGAAATGTGACACTTACAGTAAACAATATCACCGGTGCTGCAAGTAAAGCTTATGTAAATGCAGCAATTGCATCCAACATTGCCAATGTCACAGGATCAGTGACTGATTCTTTAAGTGCGAATATTACTGCTGCAAATGCTGTAATTAGTAACCATGCGGCCAGAATAACCACACTAGAATCAAATTCTGCGGCACAGGCCTCACAGATTAACAATTTAGTTTCAGTTAAAGCAAATGTAACATATGTAGATACCAGTATTGGTCTAGCACTCAGCAGCAATGCTGTCCTGGCCAATGTTGCAGCAGTGAATGCCAATGTTGCTGCTGCTAATGCTGCAATACTATTAAGAGCAAATCTAACTGATGCCAATTTTTCAGGCAATATCACTGCCAATCAGATCACTGCATCTAATACCATACGTACTAACACTTTCTTTGTAGGTGGATCAGAAGCCAATCAAGGTTTAGGACAAGCATTTGCCAACCCAGCAGCACTTTTCTTTGCTAACACGTCTAGTTTTCCACTGGCTGCAAAATATTATCAAATTAATTTACAAAATTTAGATGCTGCAGGCAGCGGGGATATTGTAGTCACTGCTGATGATGGGAATGATACAAGTAACTATATTGTCATGGGAATGTCTGGTAGTGCTTTTGCGGACCCAATGTTCCCCGAAATGTCACCACACGATGGCTATTTGCATGTCAACGGTGGCAACTTAGATATACAAAGTTTAGACGGAAATGTAGAATTTATTGCTGGAAATTTGGCCACCGGACAGGTAATTTTAACTCAAAGCAATATTCTAAAATTAACTGCAAACACCGTAATTCAGTTTACAGACGGAACTGTCCAAAGTACCGCATTTGGAGGCAATACCAACGTTGCTGCTATAAATGCCAACATCACAGCCGCTAATGCAGCAATAACTGCCCTACAGGCCAATGCAGCCAGTCAGGCTCTTGATATTAATAATTTGTTTGCTAATGCTGCTACTCAAGCCAGTGCAATCAATACATTGATGACAAATGCAGCTTCACAAGCTGTTTCATTAAACTCTATAGATGCCAATGTAGGTGCTTATCAAACGTTTGCTAACAGCAACGCAACAACCCAGACCACATCAATCAATTCAATAAATGCCAATGTGACTGCTGCTAATTTGAATATAACATCATTGCTTGCGAACGCAACCTCCCAGGCATTAGAATTAAATAATTTGCAGAGTAATGCACAAAGTCAACAAGGCAATATCATTGTGTTGCAAAGCAATTCGGCCACGCAAGCAGTTCAAATAGATCTATTGAATTCCAATTTGACTGCTGCCAACACAAACATCACTGGGTTGACAAGTAATGCTGCCACACAAGGTGTGCAGATCAACTTGATAAATGCCAATTTGACAGCGGCTAACTTAAACATTACAACATTACAATCCAATGCTGCATCTCAGGCGCTGGATATAAACAACTTGTATGCCAACATTAATTTTTATTTGTCAAATGTGGCCACATCAAATGCCAATATTGCAGCAGCTAATGCCAGAATCATCGTCATTGATGCAAATTTAGGCAGTACTTCAACAAATGTGTCTACGTTACAAAGCAATGCCGTAACCCAGGCAACACAAATAGATTTGTTAAATGCCAATGTCACAGCAGCGAACATCAATATATCAACCAAAGCCAATGTCAATGGTGAAATTTTTAATGGTAATATTCGAGCAAACTACATTATAGCCAATTCTAATGTTAAGATAACTTCAACGCTAGAAGTTGGGAATCCAAGTCCTATAAACTATCCTGGACTTGGCGGTGTGTTTGTGGGCAATGTAGACAGTTATTACCAAGTTGTAATTCAAAATTTAAACACAGGTGCCAATGCAAGCGGTGACTTCGTAATTACAGCCGACGATGGCACAGATGAAAACAATTACATAAACATTGGTTTAAATAGTAGTAATTTTTCTGGAAATTTCATAGTACCCGACGGTGACACTCGATTGCCAGAATTTCCACATGATGGATATATAACTGTTATTGGTGGTAATGTTGCTTTACGAAGTAACGCTAATGTGTTTTTTGTAGCTAACACGGCTACTATGGGATTGGTTAAAGACAGTAATTTCGTTTTGTTTAGAGCAAATCTACAATTCAGTGACGGCACTATTCAAACCACTGCTATCCAAGATGTACCAGACTTGTATGCAAATATCGGAACACTTTCGTTGTTTCAATCAAACATAGTGGGTAATGCAGCATACACACCAAACAATGCTGCAAATTATAACGGTACAGTAACAAATGTACAACAAGCACTAGATCAATTGGCAGCAAGACTACGAGCTTTAGGCGGTTAAAGGAACGGATTAACAAATGGCAATAGATACAATTAACATAGGTGCAGTGGCTAACGACGGTACCGGTGAAACCATAAGATCGGCATTTCAAACTGTAAATGAAAATTTTTCCTTTGTGCAAGGTGGATTGTTTGCCGGAACAGAACAATCAATTATCAATGCTATCAGTATAGTAAGTCAGACCATATCTACACAAACATTTACGGCAAATTCATTAGTAGGTAACACAGTAACTAGCAATGGTAATTTGTTTGTGTCAAGCAATGGTGCATTTATAATCGGAAACGTAAACATTGTTGGTAATTTAACTGTTTCAGGAACACAGGCGGCCACTGCATCGCAGTCCACAGATGCTGCTATGATTAACCTTCATTATTCGGCCACGCCTCCATTGGTCGCCGATGATGGCAAAGATATTGGATTAACTTTTAAGTATTACAAAGGCAGCGAAGTTACTGGATTTTTTGGATGGAGAAATAGTTCAAGAAGCTTTACCTATTTTGACGCAGCTACAGAGACTGGTAACGTAATTACTTCAGGCACGTTCGGAAATGTACATTTTGGACAACTATTAGTCAGTAATACCACAGCAGCTACAAGCAATGTGACTGGTGCGTTACAGGTACGAGGCGGTGTTGGTATTGCAGGAAACTTACACGCCAACGTGGCAAATATAGGAAACCTAAGTGTTTTAGGCTATCATGTGGGTAGCTTGAACTTTGCTGGTGCAGATACCATTTACATTAATGGCAGTCCTGTGCAAACTGCGGCCACTGCATTCAATGGAGGCACTGTTGGTCTTACTACTCTATTCGCATGTACCAATCCATCAACATCAACCACAACAGGTGCAGTAAGAATATCTGGTGGATTGGGTGTTGCTGGCAATACCTTCATGAGCAATTTAGAAATTGTGTCTGGCGGCAATGTTAGAGCAAATCTCCAAGGTCGTATTTTTACCGCAGCTCAACCACAGATCACAAGCGTTGGTACATTGAGTACCTTGGCTGTTGGTGGGCAAACTACCGCACGAGATATTGTTCCTGAAACCAATTTAACTTATCAAATAGGCACGGGCAGTTCTACTCGCTGGAGTAAAATTTGGGCATTTGATATAGACATGAGTGGCGTGTTAACAGGCGGAACAGTTAACAGTACTGGTGGTGCACACTCAGGAAATTTAGAAATCAATACACCAACTGCTGCTGGTTTGTCAACAACAACTGCTGTAGCAGAACTATTTAACATCAACGCTACCACTATCCGTATTGGTGGTGGTGGGCAGACACAATTTAGAAATACCACCGCTGCAACAACATCAGGCACAGGCGCAGTTGTTATCACTGGTGGACTTGGAGTCGGTACAGGATTATATAACTCAGGTGTACATGAAAGTTTAGGCAACATAGTTGCAGGTGCTACAACTGTGTCTACATCGGCGACCACCGGCGCACTGGTTGTTAGAGGTGGTGCAGGAATTGCCGGTGATATTTACACATCGGGATCAATCGTACCAACTGCCAATGTCACACAAAACTTAGGAACAATTTCAACCTGGTGGAATTTGATTTATGGTAGATCAATCCATGCACAATATGCCGACTTGGCAGAAAACTATGCGGCAGACAACGATTACCCTCCTGCTACAGTGGTTGTGTTTGGTGGAGAACAAGAAATAACCACTACTACCACATACGCGGATACTAGAGTGGCAGGTGTTATAAGTAGCAATCCAGCCTACCTCATGAATGCAGCCAGCGCAGGTTTACCTGTGGCCCTTAGAGGTCGTGTGCCAGTTCAAGTTCTTGGACCAGTGTCAAAAGGGGACTTATTGGTCACTTCAACACAACCAGGATTTGCACAAAGTGTAGGACAGGTCAACTCATTTGGTCAAGCAGTTTTTGCAAAGAGTTTGCAAACTGATGGTAGAAATGGTTTAAAAATAATAGAAGCGGTTATTATATAAAAAATGAGTGTAATATCTTGGATTACTCCACGTGGTGACCTAGGCTCTGTATCAGAGAATAGTTTTTATTCTTATCAATTACAAGCAGTAGACAGTGACGAGCAGCCTTTATTTTACAGCTTCATAAGCGGCACGTTGCCCGGTGGTATGTATGTGACCAGAGATGGAGAACTGCGTGGTATCCCTACTATATTAAGTTCAGTTAATCAAACTGCTGCCAGCACCTTTACGGTTCGAGCGACTAACCCTAACGGTAATGTTGCTGATAGATCATTCAGTTTGACTGTAAGTAATATCAATGGTCCACAAATTTTACCCAAACCAGACCTAATTGGAGCATGGTTTGATGGTAATTTTTTAGATTACACTTTCACAGCAGTCAACGACAATCCCAATGGTATCCAAACTTGGAGCATAATTGACGGTACTATTCCACCTGGAACTACATTTACTACTGAAGGCAGACTATTTGGATATGTAGACATAGTTGCAGAAAATGTAGAAGACCTGGGATACGAAGCTGCGCCTGTTGAAGCAGTGATCTTTGATGCACTACCAGAAAGCACAGATAGATATTACAATTTCACAGTACAGGTAAACGACGACTACAAGGTTGATTCTTACAATGTGAGATTGTTGATAGTAAGTAAAAGCAATTTTACTGCCGACAATGATATCACTTTAATAAACAATACTTTTATTAGAGTAGATGCTGATAACAAGTATAGACCAATTATTTTAAATTCGCCAGATTCACTACCTGTATTAGTGTCTGGTAGCACGTTTGCATACAAATTTTTAGCATACGATCCCGAAGAAGAACCTGTTTCTTGGGCTATTGATGAACTTGCATTCAGTGGTATGGACGACGAAGATGCGGCCTTGAGTCAAACCATTCCTGGTAATGGCACAAGTGGACCATATACACTTACTAACATACCTGCCAGCGCAGCAAGAATTACTGTGCAAGTAAACGATGCATTATATACTGCATTTACAGATTATACTGTGGCCATTGTTGGTCCCAATGCACAGCTGACACTGGCTTACAATTCGTTAACAATACTGACCGCCACAAGTTCACAAGGATTTGCCACCTTAACATTCGCTCCGCAGGCCAATCGGCCATTTCCTGTCAGCTCTGATATCACAGTGTCAGGTATCACTGGTGTTACAACTTACAATGGAACTTTTAGAGTTACAGCCTGCACCACAAGTTCAGTCACTTACCAACTGTCAGCAGCTGGCCCAGGAACAGTTACTAGCACTGCATTGTCTCTTTTGACTGCTACCTGCACAGACGGATTGGCAACACTGACATTTGCTGCACAGCCATCAGCTCCCTATGCAGTTGGTGCAATTATAACAGTGGCAGGTGTAACAGGTGTTACAAGTTACAATGGCACATTTACTGTGACCGCTTGCACAACTAGTTCAGTGTCATACACGTTGGCCACAGTGGCAGCAGGAACTGCCACATCTGCTACAGTCACAGGCACAGTTCGAGTAGCAGCAACTATACCTGCAGCCGGTGACACAATATTTGTGCAATACATAAGCACAACCACCGGCTACGATACCATTTTATTTGATCAAGGTGCCAGTGGACCTCCGGCCGGAATATCTATTGATGTCGATACAGGATGGGCATTTGGTATTCTTCCTGCGCAAACCGAAGAGTTTAAAACTTATGAATTTGATGTTTACGCCTACCGAACACTTTTTCCTGAAGTAGAAAGTGACCGAGTAAGATTTAGTCTAACAGTAAAAAGAACACTCAACGAAGAAATCGTATGGACCACACCATTTGATTTGGGTATAATTGACAACGGCGACGTAAGTGAAATCAGTGTAAGTGCCTACAACACCTTAGGTAAAGATTTGGAATATAGAGCGATCTACGCTCCATTTAGAAAACTCCCTCAAGGGCTTAAGTTTTTACGTACTGGTAAACTGATAGGAAGAACATCATTCAGATACTTTGTGCTAGATGGACAAAGTGCAACATTGAATTTGACTTCCAGTCAAGATCTTGTGGTTGGAATGACAGTTCAAGGTGTCGGAGTTGCCGAAGGATGTAGAATCACTGCCATCATTGATGCCAATACCGTTGAAGTCAGACCAGCCATTTATGTATCTCAAGGCACTATTTTAATTTTTTCAAACGATCAAATACAAAAAGCCTACAGCACTACCAGTAATGCCATCAGCACCGTAATCGATGGAGGCAATACCACATTTGACCAACAGTGCGGATTTACAGTTCAAGCCACTTCCATTGATGGATCCGTGGAATCCATTAAGAACTTTACTATTAGGGTACGACCAAGAAACCTAGCGCCATATGAAAACGTTTATTTCCGAGCCCTACCAAGTTACAGTCAACGATTGAGTTGGGAAAATGTTGCAAAAGACACTTCTATATTTCCGACTGAATTGATTTACAGGCCAGAAGACAGTTACTTTGGCGTTCAAAAGACATTCAAAACTTTGTTCCTGTCAGGCTTGAATCCTGGCACAGCTGAAAATTTTGTAAGTGCCATACAAAGAAATCACTATTCCAAACAGATCAACTTTGGAGAAATCAAAACAGCTCGAGCTGTTAACCCAGACGGCACTATAGGTTACGAAGTTATATATGTGGATCTTGTGGATGACCAAGCATATGGAACCGAAGGGCCACCACTGGAGGTTGTGTTGAATATAGCCAATGACTATTTGTTCAACAATCAATCCTACAATATCATCTATCCCAACAGTTTTCCTAACATGCAAAAAAGATTGGAAACAGGAATAGGCTATACCAATCGTAGCACACTGCCACGATGGATGACCAGTGTGCAGGAAAATGGAACAGTGCTAGGACTCATACGCTGTGTTGTGTTGGCATACACACAACCGGGTGCGTCAAAACTTATTGCCTATCGACTACAGAAAAGCAATTTTGAGATAAATCAGATTCCGTTTGTGGCCGACAGATATCAATGGGACAATTATCTGTCCAAATTTTACAACACCGAAACTAATTCATTTGAACCTAGTATCCCAACCACATTTGACAAGTATCCTAACTTGGCAGAAGGATCTGCTATAGTGCCTACTATAATTGTAGATACTGTAACAAACTCTAACGTAATTACAATACCAAGTTCTATACGTGTTGGTTATGGATGGGAAGTGTTGAGTTTGGAACCCTCTCTGACTATTCCTACTCCAACCTTTGTAAGTAATTTGAATATGTTAGGTAATGTTCTAACATTGACCAGTAACATTACAGCAAGTGCCGGAGCACTTATAAAGATTAGAGGAGAAGCATTTGTTGACTATGCTGTGTCTAATCCTTACAACAGTATCAATGGCGAAAACCTCAGCACAGTAAGAACCCTGCTCTTGATTGATGGCGTGGCCAATTTCTTAGAAGGTGAAAAGTTGATATTTGCCAAGCAGTCAGGATATGGAATTGTCAACGACGGCTGGTTAACAGCACAAGACGTGGCAATTCCTGGTTATCTGGATAAAGTTGGGTTTTATTCCTCAATCAATTATCAAGGTGGTGTGTGGGAAATAGTTTTGGAACCATTCCCGGATCTTGGGCTTGACAGTGACGAGCTAGGATTCGATGAAGTAAGCGAAAATCTAAACTTTAGTCATTTTGATCAAGGCGACGAAGCCGAAGTTCAGTTGATTTTTAACAGAGAAATCGTTCTAAATCAATTGGTAAAAGTAAGAACGGGCGACAGTTTCAAAGCCACTACCTTACAGTATAAAACTGTGGAAGGAGAAGCTATTCCAAGATACTTTGTAGCCCAATTGACCGCATCTGGATTCGAACGTACCGCAGAAACTACATTTGATGGCGGAACTTGTTCAGTAAGAGAAGGCTTCGAACCAGGACAATCATTCACAGGTGGTACCACATTCAGTAACAATCAAGATATTTGGATAGTTCCAGAATCTTTAGATAAATATATCAAGTTCCCACAAGATGGAGTTTTTGTATAAATGACAAGCCAAATTAACCCAAACAACATTGACGGCTCATACCCAGTAGCAGGTCAAGACAATGACAGCCAAGGTTTCCGCGATAATTTTACCAATATTCGCAATAA
>Ga0129333_10007708_pt1 | contig 10157 bp, 16 predicted proteins | sample CPB6_08_DNA_FD_94474 | JGI IMG/M metagenome (GOLD analysis project Ga0129333, IMG submission 94474) | Freshwater to marine salinity gradient microbial communities from Chesapeake Bay, USA - CPBay_Sum_0.6_0.8_DNA | ecosystem: Environmental > Aquatic > Marine > Coastal | place: USA: Chesapeake...
ATTTGCTGCAATCAATCCATGGTGCATCGGCATCGACTTGCTGGCCTGATCCAGCAGCTCAGCGCGATGAACCAACACGCACACGCGGTTTCCCTTGATCGCAGCTTGTTCCGCGATGTAGCTAAAGCACACGGTCTTGCCGCCACCAGTAGGCAGCACAGCAAGCACTGAACGTTTGCCAAGCTGATACTGGAAGCGGATGTCGCTGATTAGTTGTTGTTGATAGGGGCGGAGGTTCATGCAAATGTTGAAAAAATAGCTGACTTGCTGGCACGGGTGGATGCAACATATAATAAATTATTTCTCTCTGGATTTTCGCAGGCGACAAGATCATTAAAGATATAAACGTTTTCAAAACTCAAACTCCTCCGAATGAATTATGGATCGAGAAATCAATTTGAAAGGGTTATAGTTTCAAAAACGTTTATATCTTTAATAATTATAGATAACAAACAATGTTTCTCCAGTGGCTGCAATACATTTGGGATTGGATAACATACGACCTGCCAGATATAACAGTGCTTACCGAAGACGATTAATCTTCATCTGAACTCTCACATTCAAACACAATCATTGCTTCCAAGTGTTCTTTGACCTTCTTCTTAGAGGGTTTATCCTCAATAATCTTGGCGCGATATGACTTTGTTCCTGGCACATCTTCGGCAGGTTTCGGCAATGCTGATGGTGTGCCACGAACCTTTTTCATCTTGGGTCTCTCTTCTACAGGTGCCTTTTGAACCTGTGCCTGTGCCTGACGGTTCTGTTGTATCATACGCAGTAAATCCATATTATTCTTTCGTAATATTTAATCCTGTCTATATAAAGAGACATGGTTGACATAGAGACGAAACCCTTTGAGGTAGAACTGCCCGACAAGAAGACAGGTGGTGTGTCGTTCTGTTTAATGGGTGCCACCCGCAGTGGAAAGACAACCTTACTGAAATACATCTTACAGGAGTATTTCAGTCGGCACATCACCGTGCTGATGAGCAACAGTATTCATGCGCCTATCTACAAGGAGATTGATGGCTGTATCAAATCACCTATCTACTCACACAAGGTCATCAAAGAGGGATATGAAATCAATCGCAAGACGAACAATCATTATCCATTTTTGTATGTGTTAGATGACATCGTGGACAAGAAGCACGACAAGGAGTTGTTAAAGATGTTGACCATCTATCGTAACTCAGGTCTGTCTACTATCATCTCTCTACAAAGCCCTATCCTGATGAATACGGCTGGTCGTGGTAATATTAACTTTGTGTGTTTGGGAAAGATGAACAGTGATGAAAATATTGAGAAGGTGGTTCGCATGTATCTAATGTCATTCCTCACGGGGAAGATTGACGACAAGATTCGGCAATACAAGATGCTCACGGAGGATCACAACTGGTTCATGGTGAACAATCTGACGGGTGAAGTCTATCGGTTTAAGATTCAAGTGTGACCGTTGATGATACGCGACATCAATCGCAGGAACAGGACTGAACTGCGTATTCAACATTCTACGCCATGCGAAACGACCTGATGGCAGGAGTTCACGAACCACAAGATAGGGTGTGTTCATCAATATACTCTCTGTAAAGAGAAAAGAGATGAGTCAACTCATTCGGCAATCCCATGCGTCAACGAATCAACCGTTTTGGGCATCGTTTGGCACAGGAGGGTCTACGGGCCCAACAGGTGCCGCAGGACCAACAGGTGCCGCAGGACCAACAGGGGCAAGTGGTGATGTAGCACAGTTGTTGTATGAGTCACAACCTGTGGGAACAAATGGTGGCGATGGTACACCTTACATCAGCAACTATTATCCACGCACATTGAACGCAGGATTGCCTTCATTAAGCAATGTGAGTGGTTCTATCTATGAGTCTACAACGATTGCGGGTCTTCAACTGGATCTCTCTACAAATCAAATCAGTATTCCCAATGGAACCTATACGGTTGTCGGTTCTACACCGACATGCGCAACAGGTCGTCATCGCAATCGTCTGTATGAAACAGTCACATCAAATGTCTATGTGTTAGGTCAGGGTATGTATGAGAATCCAGGTCAGTATCAGCAGGGCAACGCATTCCTTACAGGTGCTTTTACGGTCAGTGGTGGACCGCGCACATTTGAGTTTCAAGAACAGATTGAGACAAACCCACAAGGTGGTATTTCAAATGTCTTCGCAATGGGTATACCGATGAACTTTGGTGATGATGAGGTGTATTCAACTTTACTGATTACAAAGATTGCTTAATATCTCTGTTGATTACAAATGAGTCAGTTGCTGAATGAGTATTACGCAGCCGTGGAACAACCCTTTTGGTTGCCATGGGGTCAAGTTGGTGTGACTGGACCTGTGGGGCCAAATGGACCTGTAGGTGATGCGGGACCAGTTGGACCTGCTGGACCAACATCAGCAACAGGTGTAACAGGTGTGACAGGACCCACTGGCGCAGGACAGACAGGACCTCTCGGTTCCACAGGCAACACAGGACCGACAGGCACCGCAGGAACGATTACACCACCAACATTGACCACGGGCGATGTTCTTGTATTGAATGGTGATGACTTGCCTCTCAAAGGGTTTGTGACGCAGGGTGTCTATTACATTGTTGCCAAATGTATCACTGTTCCTGAAAAGTCTATTCTTGCGAAACTGACTTGGAATACAGGGGGTGTTCATCCTGACCTTGCGACGATTGTAGGAAACAACCCAGGCAACTTCAATCTTCCTCAAACTACAATCTCTTCCGCCTCATCTACTGAAGTCGGAACATTGTCTCTCTTACAAGATCCTGCGACTGGCAGTTGGACAGGTGTAGAGTTGACTTCGTTTTTCAATGTAGGCACAACGCAGTTATGGAATCTGTCTGCTTACCTTGTGAATACCTTTTAATCTCACTCTTTCATAAATGTCACAACTCGTTCGCCAGTCGCATGCGACGACAACACAACCCTTTTGGGAACCATTTGGCGCCACAGGTATTCAGGGGCCTCAAGGACCTACAGGTGGTATTGGACCGACAGGACCCGCAGGACCAACAGGACCAACAACAGGTGAGACAGGACCTACGGGTAATGCTGGACCTACAGGACCCGCAGGACCAACAGGACCAACGGGTGTCGCAGGACCACAGGGGCCATCGTTGACACTTGTATATAGTAACTTAAGTGTAGCCTTGGCAAACGGTCAGTCGTATGCTTTGGATTTGGCTTCCCCTTCAAATCTTCCTACAGGTCTCTATGTTCTGATTGTTGGGTGTGCTGCGAATCCTCTGCGTAATCATTTCGCAGAGTTATACTGGCAGAATGCGGGAACAGGTCAGGGAACCATCACCTTGCTGAACGGCAATAACCAAGGTGTATTTGACACTTCACAGACACAGTTGAACTATCTTGCTGCGGGCAACTCAGTACAAATCAGTCGTGTGTCAAACGGCACATCCTACACGCAGTTGACATTGACGAATGAGACGAACGGCGGTGGTGATACGTTTACGTTTAATGTCTATCGCATCTCTACACTCTAAAAAAAACATGAGGTAGAACAACATGAGTCAGTTGGTCAAACAATCGCACGCAGCAACACCACAGCCTTTTTGGAGACCCTATGATGATCCATTGCCACCAGGACCGACTGGTAATACAGGACCGACAGGACCACAAGGCGCAGATGGATTCAGTTCAGGGGCAATCTATTATTTCAACAAGTCTGTTTCATCAGGGGTTTCCACCTATTTTGAAATGGCCAAAACACCACTCTTTACCGCAGGTCAAACTGCGACTGCGACAGTTGATGGGCCTGTTGTAGAGTTCATTACACCTACAAATGACCCAGGCGTACTGATTGTTCCTGCGGGAAACTGGATCTTTGATGTTGTGATGGCACTCAATGTTGCGTATACGACACAGAAGGTGACCTGTGAAGTCTATCAACGCGATACTGGTGGAACAGAGACATTATTAGGTGATAATACGAATGACGACTTGGAACTGATTGGTGGCACAGATGAAGAGTTGTATACATTTGGTGTGGCTATTCCGCAAACCTCTATCGCAGCCACCGATCGTATTGTAGTCAAGTTCAGTGTGACAGGTTTGAATCCTGGTGATACACTGACGATGTATTTTGAGAACGGCACTGTAGGACAAGTGATTACATCATTGTCACCCAACATCGCAGGACCCACAGGACCCACAGGGCCAACATCTACTGTCACAGGACCAACAGGACAAGTTGGTACAACAGGTTTCACAGGACCAACAGGAATGACGGGTGCCACTGGAGACATAGGTTCAACAGGTTTCACTGGATCCATAGGACCAACAGGAAACACAGGACCAACAGGATTAGGCGCAACAGGACCAACAGGAAACACAGGACCGACAGGATTAGGCGCAACAGGACCAACAGGAAACACAGGACCAACAGGGGCAACGGGACGGACAGGTTCCACAGGACCAACAGGATTAGGCGCAACAGGACCAACAGGAAACACAGGCGCAACAGGACCTCTTGGCACAGGACCCACAGGACCCCAAGGAACACAAGGCAATCAAGGAGCCACGGGACCACAAGGACCGACAGGACCACAAGGCAGTGCTGCGAACGCATCACAATGGGCAACCTTCCCTGCGGTTCAAAATGTGAACATGGCGAACTATTCGTTGAACAATGCGTTCAATGGAACCTTCAACAATCAGATGTACGCAAATGAAGGTAAGTTTGGTGGAACAGTCTTTGTTCCTGCTGCGTCTATAACAAGCCTTGGCACATTGAACTGTCAAGATGCGAATGTCGGTGATGTAATATCATCTATTGCCGATGTGAATATCTATGGTGTCAATCTTGTAGGTGGTGATTCTGCTCTGTATGTAGCAGGAGGCACAACACTTGATGGTGCGGGTTCAGTTCACGGCATCACGATTGGAACATTACCTGTATCAGGCATCAATACGCAGAGAATAGATGTCTTACCTGCTGGAATCACCGTCACAACACCAACCTTCTTTGATGTGTTAGGCGCAGGTGCCATCAGTCTCAATGTCGCAGGCGCAGGAAACTTTGCCGTTGGTGGTGCTTTGAGTTTAGCAGGGGGTTCTTACATTGAAGCCAATGCGTCTAACTTCCGTTACATCAATACCACATCAGGCAACCAAGTCACAACCGTGAACATTGGAACTGTAGACGGGCCTTATAATGTTTCCAATACCTATCCACTGATTGTCGGCAATAGTGGTTCTGCGGGAACCAGTCTGCGAAATGTAACTGACGTTTCAGGATCATCTATTGTCATCAGTGATGTATCCAGTATTACGGGATTGTCACCACCAGGAATGGCATTGAACAATGTCAACACCATCAACGGCACAGTTCCATTCATTTATGGTTCTTTCTACAATCCGAACTCTGTCACAGTGACCGCATCAAATACACCGACAGTCATTCCAGTCACAGACACAACCGCAAAGAACGGAATGGACATCTCAGACAATGGTGTAAAGGTTCCTTACACAGGTGCGTATGAATGGATTACCTCTATTCAGTTTGACAAGACAGGTGGAGGCACAAGTGCTGCGGACTTCTGGTTCCGCAGGAATGGAATAGATGTCTCAGGTTCAGCAAGTCAGTTGGTCGTCGCAGGAACCAACGGAGAGACCATCGGAACCGTGCCGATTATTATAGACATGTCTGCGAATGATTTGTTTGAGGTATGGTTTGCGTCAGGAGACAATACTATGACTGCGACTGGATTTGCTACACAGACAACCCCTTACAACCGACCGTCTATTCCGTCTATAATCCTCAATGGAAAACTACTCAAATAAATCTTCTGTCTTTCTAATAAATGTCGTTGTCGGATTTGCGCAAGGAGTTGAAGATGCTACGGAAGGAGGCCATGCCCACCCCTGTCTCTCGTATGAAGAAGACAGAGGTTGCGATGGAACTGGAACGCCTGCGTGGTCTGGGTCGTGGTTCCAAGTCTGTTGCGTCGGTTGATGTGCCGACTGCCCCCGCGAAACTGGAGAAGATTGCGAAACCCGTAGCAGAGAAGAAGGAGAAGAAGGAGGAAGTACCAAAGGCACCGAAGGTCAAGAAGGAGGAGGCACCCAAAGAGGAAAAGTATGTGCCGTCAAAGTTCGTGAAGGGGTCTCAGGAGGCCAAGGATCGCATGGCACAGATTCGCGCGATGAAGGGAAAGAAGTCTGCGGAGTAAAATAATGTTACGTTATGCTGGTGGTAAATCACGGGCAATCAAGATACTCAAACAATACATTCCAAATGAACCCATTGTGTCACCCTTTTTAGGAGGTGGTTCTGTGGAACTCAATCATACTCAACTGGTCTATGCGAATGATTGTGTAGAGCCGTTGATTCAGTTTTGGAAAGATTTGAAATACGATAGAGAACGACTCATCGCGGAGATACAATCCTATTATCCCATTACAAAAGAGAAATACAAAGAACTCAAAGCAAAACCTTTTACCTCTGCTTCATTCTTTGTCGTGAACAGGTCTTGTTTTTCGGGTTGTATGACAGGTGGATTTAGTGGAACTCGTTTCACGCAGTCTTGTATTGATGCCCTGCGTGATATAGATGTGTCACACATGGAGTTCTTTTGCGAAAACTATGATTCGTTCTTACATCGGTTCCCGCATCATTTCGCATTCTTGGATCCGCCGTACGACTGCGATAATCTATATCTATCCCCGCCTTTTGACCACAAACGGTTGCGCGATGTATTAGACAAGAGAACGAAATGGATATTGTGTTACAATGATACACCTTACATCCGCGAACTCTACAATGGTCATAGGATAGAAACGATTCAGTGGAAATACGGAATGAACAAGTCAAGGGTGTCTAATGAGATTCTTATATTTTCAAAAGACAATGCCACATCACATACCCAGCAAAGAGCAAATGATAAACGCAGTCAGAAAGAGCAAATGCCCTCGTCTGAATGGTCTGCCTGTGGAATACATGTCGCAGAGTGAGTTGTATACACATTTGATAGAATGTAAGTGTCCCTGCTTACAAGAGCTTATGCGTCATCATCGCACCACCATGACCCGTCCTCAAAGTAATACAGAGTAAGATTCTTTGTATCCACATTAAAAAAGGGTTCGTTCTTTGTATAGATGGTGTCCTTGCGAATCACAGGCGCATCAAAGACATCTTTCATAGGCATGAAAAACAAAGATGTTCCCGCGGGATTCGTGCGAATATAAAAGTCAGATTGATTTTCTTTCTTGCCATAAGGCACAGACATATACTGATAAGGGAACTGACGATATAACCATTTCTCTGTGACCTCACATTCTACTTTGAAAGTCTGTCCGTTCTTCTTTACGATAAAGTCGTGCGACGAATAGGATTCGTCAAAGTTATATGGCTCGTATCCCAGTTGGCGCAAAAAACTTGTGCCAACACGGATTCCATGTTCATTGTATTTTTTATACAGTGCTGGGCTGAATGCCTTGCGTTCATTACACATTTTATAGAAAAGCAATACTTTTTTTCACAGACTGCCTACTGGAACTCGCCACAACCACCCCCCGCGCCTACTTGGGGATGCGACCTTGTGCTTTTTGGGTGTGCTTACGACTTTTGTAGTGATTCTCTCTATGTTCTCTACTGTCCCAAGAGAGAACTGAACCACATTCTTCACATCTCCATTCTCGGCGAACCGCACCTGTTTCTTGGATTCGTTCATATGCTCGTTGCTTCATCATAAGTTTCTTTTCTACAACCTGCGTAATCCATTGTTCGTCGTTCATTGTGAGTTTTATGACCTATTCGCATCACAATCCGTTTTAATCTTCATCGGTTTCTGCGTCTTCTTCGTCTTCGTCTTCCTCATCTTCTGCGTCATATCCTTCAGGATCACATCGCACCATATCCTTGATGCTGTCGGCAAGGTAATACCACCGAATGTGCTGGGTCTTCAACAAATACCATATTTGGTCTTTGATTTCCTCTATTGTCTCTTCATCTAACTTGTCATCTACATCACGGCCACATTTGATTTTTTTCAGTTCATGATTATCCTTACCCTGAAAGAACTGAAGTATCATGCGTTCAACATCGCGCGTAAGGTCATTCATCTGTGTCTTTTACATGGAAAAAAATGATGGTTCGCCGACCCCCCTTTTTGTTTAAAACGGATTTTACACACGCATTTTTTTCCACAATATATACAAAATATGTCTACACCCATTGTCTCAACAGCCTTGACTGCGAAAACATTTGGCGATCTACCTGCTGTGATTCAGACTGCGGTTCTGCGTCATCACACGAAAGATGACTTCATAGAGGAGTTCTTCAAGAGTAACTCTGCGCAACGGGATGTCTTACTGGATACACTCAAAGATTTCTCTATACTGCGATACACCACAGACAAACAGTTTGCGACTCTACTTGTGATTAACACAAGATACGGTCGGGCAACCGATAGTAGTTCACGTGAAGTGAGTGATATTCTTTCCAAACTGTATCGTGAGACCTGCGATGAAATAGACAGACGTCAAGAAGAACAAGAAGAACGGGATGCTGAGAAGAAGAAGAAATGGATTGAGGAATACAAAAAGACACATCAACCGCAAATACAACCGAAACCCGCAACAACATCAGTCATTACAAAAGGCTTACTGCGTGAAGTCATCAATGAGTTTCTTCCAAGACGCCGACCTGTACCGACCACAGATAAATACAGATGCGATGTATGTCAACTTACCTTATCCTCACATGGCGCATTGTTCAATCACAAGAAGTCAAAGGTTCATTTGAAGATGATAGAGAAGAGTTCGGTTGAGGTGCCGACTTCTTCTGTTTGAGTCTCTCACGATATGTCTTCTTGTATTCCTTTATCTGTTCAGTATGTGCCTCGTCATATGCCTTTTGATACTTATCCCTTTCCTCTTTGTGTGTCTGATAATATACCTTTGCCTTTTCCTTTCTCTCTTCCTTGTGTGCGTCGTTGTATTCCTTTTGATATTGCCTTATCTCTTCCTTGTGTGCGTCGTTGTATTCCTTTTGATATTGACTTCTCTTTTCTCTGCGTGATTCATTTTTAATCTTTATTTCGTCTTTGTGTGCCTCGTAATAAGCCTTCTTGTATGCTTTCCTCTCTTCCTTGTGTGTCTGATGATATACTTTTGCCTTTTCTTTCCTTTCCTCTTTGTGTCTCTCATAATATGTATTGCTGTCATCCATTCTGTAAGATAGGTTTCTATCTACTGAATGCGAATCCGTTTTGAAGATGATAGAGAAGAGTTCGGTTGAGGTGCCTACTGCGTAAAGATTATTGAAAGACCTTATCAAACTTGTAAAGTGTATTGAGTTTCTCATCAAGAGAAGAATCACAGATGTTCATTACCACTACGACAATCTTCTTGTTCATCTTTGTGAACTCGTCATTAGAGAAACCCCAACCTTTCCATTCCCAATGCGAATCATCAGGCGTCTCGCATAACATGTCTTCTAAATAGTCGTTCACGTCATCCCATGATACATGGTTCTTCACCGTCAAGGTGACTACATTGTTGTCTCTCTCGTATCCTACGAACATATCGGTAAAGGTATTCTGTGGTGTCGTCATTCTGTCTGGAGGGACAGTCTATATAGCCTGACATACACAAATCCGTTTTGAAGACTTGTAATCTGCTTAGGTCATGAAAAAAACATCATCTGGTATGTATCAATCACAATCATCATTCCTTGCGTTGTGCCTTGCGTTGTTCCAAGGTCTTTCTCATTTTGTCTATCTGTATGTTCTTGCGGATTATTCTATCTGTTGCGTTCATCATTTGCCCTCTCTGTTTGGCACATGAGGTCATCGGTATCACCCTCTCCCATGTTCCATCTTCATTTCGGTAAGTCATCATGTGTAATAGAGGTTGTTTTAGATTGTTCTTGCCGACATCAGTTGCGGTCATTATACTTACCATATCCCATAGAAGTTCGGTCTGTGTCTTCTCTTCTGTGATTTCCATTGTGTTCATCTTGTCTGTCATTCTGTCTGGAGGGATAGTCTATATAGCCTGACATACGCGAATCCGTTTTGAAGACTTGCCGATCTTGCGATGACCTGTATGGGTCTTCATAAGTTCTCTTGCGCCTCTCTTGTCTTATCTATAAAACACCCCAACATTGTTTAAA
>Ga0129333_10007709_pt1 | contig 10157 bp, 8 predicted proteins | sample CPB6_08_DNA_FD_94474 | JGI IMG/M metagenome (GOLD analysis project Ga0129333, IMG submission 94474) | Freshwater to marine salinity gradient microbial communities from Chesapeake Bay, USA - CPBay_Sum_0.6_0.8_DNA | ecosystem: Environmental > Aquatic > Marine > Coastal | place: USA: Chesapeake Bay...
AGCAAAGTAAATGGCAAGACTATTTGTAACTAGTATTAACCTCAACAAGAATGAGCTTATTAATGCTAGAATTCAAAACGTATCATCTGCACCGTCACTTCCAGTAACTGGTCAGATATACTATAACAACCAAGACAATGTAATGTACTATTACAATGGTCGCACAGCACCAGATGGTCCATGGATACCAATGTCTGCTTCTACAGAAGCAATTCAAGATATTATTGGATCAACAATCGTTGGCGGAACAGGTATTACTGCGGTCTATGGAGATCCAGCAGGAACCGAAACAATTTCGATTACCAACACTGGAGTTACAGCAGGAGCATATGGATCAGCAACAAAGATCCCAACATTTACTGTTAATGCTCAAGGTCAACTAACTGTAGCTGGCGAAGCAGACGTAGCAACAACACTAACAATCAATGGAGATACTGGTACAACTGGTATTTCTCTTCTTACAGAATCCCTACAAGTTTCTGGCGGAGAGGGCATCGATGTTACTGTTACAGATAATACAATTACAATTGCTGGCGAAGACGCAAGCACAACAAATAAGGGTGTAGCATCATTTGCTGATGCAGACTTCACTGTCGCAAGTGGAGCTGTAACAATCAAAAATGTTAACCTTGGAACACAAACAACAGGAAGCTATGTAGCGGGAATCACTGGTACTGCCAATGAAGTTACAGTTTCTGGTTCAGGTTCTGAAAATGCTAGCGTTACAATTGGACTTCCAGATGATGTAACCATCACAAACAACTTAACAGTTGGCGGTAACTTAAATGTTACTGGAACAATCAACTCAGTAAACACAACACAGGTAAATATAGTTGATAATAAGATCAACCTTAATACCGACTTTACAGGAACACCAACAACAGATGCTGGTATCCGTGTAGAGCGTGGTGCTTCACCAGACGTTGAGATCTTGTGGAACGAGTCAGAAGATAAGTGGACACTTACAAATAATGGTACAAATTACCATGAAATTACACGTAAGTTTAAGAAGGATATCCTTCTAGCAGATGCAACAAATGGACCAACAAATACTGCGTTCTTGTTTACGCACAACCTTGGAACAAAAGATGTAACTGTACAAATTTATCAAACTGGCACTCCATACGCTCAAGTCGAGGCTGATGTAGAACATACTTCAGACAACACCACAACAATTAAATTTGCTGCGGCACCTTCAGACGGAGAATATAGAGTCGTTATTGTAGGTTAATAATGTCGAGACAATTTAAGGTCCCAGTTAACCTAGTACAACTTACAACAGATCCTTCCACAGCCCTTGCTGGAGATATTTATTTTAATTCAGTAAGCTCAAAAATTAAATTTTACTCTGGAACAGAGTGGCTAGAAGTTGGAGCAGGTGCAGGCGGCGGAGGAACAACAAACCATACACATGACTATAATGGAAATGTTATAGTAGGTGCAGGCGGATCTTTAGTAACAACAGCGACATTTGCAGCTGGCGTACCAAATAATTTAAATGGACAAAACGGAGACGTTTATGTCGATATCACAAATTTAAATGTATATGTAAAAGCTTCTGGTACATGGGGTTCTCCTACAGAAATAAACGTATATACAAAATCAGAGGTAGACACACTCCTTGCAGGTAAATCTGCAACAGGTCACACCCACACACTTGCTAATATCACAGATGTAACCGCATCTGCAGCAGAATTAAACATACTAGACGGTGCAACCCTTAGCACCGCAGAACTTAATATTTTAGATGGCATAACAGCGTCTACAGCAGAACTTAATATTCTAGATGGAGTTACAGTTACTTCATCTGAGATAAATTATCTTTCTGGATTAGACTCTAATATTCAAGATCAATTAAATAATATTGGAAACAGCATAGGCGACTATGTTCCTCTATCAGTAGTTGGCTTTGCAGATGGAGTCGCCAAGACTGATTCAAATGGAAATGTATTAATTCCAACTTCTCCAGCAGGAGCAGGAATTAAATTTCCAGATAACACAATTCAAACAACTGCATTCAATACAGCGGGATTTGCTACATCTAGTCAATTATCAGATGTTGAAGTCCTAGCGTTGGCTGGACTATAAGGAGAATCATGACACTTAACTATACAAATCTAGAGTCAGTAATTAAATCAAAGATTGAAGGACTGACGGCAACAGTTACCGCCGCATCTTCAAATGGTACAACGGTAACTTATACAGCTAGCAACAGATTTTCTGCTGGTCAGATAGTAACAATTACTGGACTATCAACATCAGCGTTTAACTTAGCAAATGTCACAATTGCTTCAGCCACAACACAACAGTTTACTGTAACTAATCCAGCAACTGGAACGGCAGTAACTGGAGCAGTAGGAGTTGCAGTAGTAAATGTAGACACAAAAGAACTTCTTCTTCAGATGAAGGCTCTTGAAACAGCAACAACAAACTTAAGCCTTGGAAGAGTTGTTTCTGAAGGAAATTATCAATATAATCAAATTAGCACAATTGCTAGCCAGACACTTACAGATATTCAAAACGCATCATCTGGTATTTTAGCAAATGCAGCTTTAACTGGAATTCCAACAGCGCCAACAGCGCCAGCTGGGACAAATACAACACAAATTGCAACAACTGCCTATGTTACAAATTCTGTATCTACAGCAGTAAGCGCAGTAATTGATGCAGCACCAAGTGCTTTAAACACACTTAATGAATTAGCTGCAGCATTAAATGATGATGCAAATTTTGCATCAACAATAGCAACATCTCTGTCCTCAAAAGCATCGCTTACAGGGTCAGAAGTTTTAACAAATAAAACAATTTCTGGATCATCTAACACACTCACAAATATCCCAAATAGTGCCTTGACTAATAGCTCAATTACTATTAATGGAGCCCCAGTGTCACTTGGTGGAACTTTGACTATTGCAGGAACTATCCCGTCTCAGACTGGAAATGCCAATAAATTCTTATTTACAGATGGAACCACATCGTCTTGGCAGACCCAATCTTACGGAGTAGTAGCCTCAAATGGTACAACCCAGATCAAAAGACCTACATTAAACTTTATAGGAGCAACCATCTCAGATGACTTGCTAAATAACAGGACAAATGTTAATATTGATTCTGGAAACATCACTGGTTTCGGCTTGTTGAGATACATGCAAGATATCACAGGAATTAATTTCGTAGGAGGAATAGCATAAAATGCCAAGTTACGACAGTCTATCGACACAAATAACAGCAGTAAAGTCGGAAATCGACTCAAGCCTAGCAGCATCAAACTATAGTGCACAAGACTTAGTTTTTGTTGCAAAGGCACTAGAAACTTTGGGCAATATGTTGGGTGTCAATGATATTGTTGCAGCAACAGCAGCTCAAGTCTCTACAATTAATTCAACTGGAACAACAAACGTTAATCTAGTAAATACAGCAAGGACAGCCGCAGTTTCTGATATTGAAAGCAGAATTGCGTTTAATCCAATGCTACTAATAGGAGTATAAGAAAATGGCAACAACATATAAAGTTTTAGGGCAAGCAGCCCCAGCAGTAGCAACTAATACAGATTTGTATCAGGTGCCAGCAAACACACAAGCAATTGTTTCGACAATTTCAATTTCAAACACCACATCGTCACAAGCAACATACCGTGTTGCAATACGTCCAGCAGCAGAGTCCCTAGCTACAAAACACTACATCGTATATGATGCAGCGCTTGCAGCAAATGATTCAATTGCAATTACGATAGGAGCAACCTTAAGAAACGCTACAGGTACACTAGCATCAGGAGATGTTGTGACAGTTTATTCAAACACTGGTGGAGTTTCAATCACACTGTTTGGAACGGAGATTAACTAAAAATGGCGATTACTAGATTATCCTCAACAACTTCTGCAACAGGTTTAACTACAGCAGTACCAGCAGGCTTAGGATATATTACTGAAACATCTTTTTCTCAAGGTGGAATCTCTGCAACTGGTACAGCTACATCAAACTATGCTGGTAGAAATGCTACCACAATTGCATACGGAAATGACACATGGGTTATGTTTGGTACCAAAGGTGCCCATGCATGGTCACATAATGGAACTGAATGGTTTTCTGGAAAAGGCCCACTGCCTATTAACCAGGGACGATATTTTATGGACTATGTCTCAGATGCTATTTATGCAAATGGACAATGGGTTGCAGTAACACGTCTAGGACGTATTTTTACTGGAACAAATCAGCACACATGGACTGAAAGAACATCACCATTTGGTGGAACATATATTAACAAGGTTCGTTTTGGAAATGGTTACTATGTAGCTGTCGCAAATAATGGAAAGTTTGCATATTCAACAGATGCAATTACATGGACTCTTTCAAACAATGCTGCATTTTCATCAATTCACGATATTTATGCTTTAACATATGCGGGAGGAACTGCAAATAGATGGGTTATGGCTGGAACAAATGGTCGTATGGCTTATTCAACTAACAATACCCCACTTGCATGGACAGCAGTAACCACAGGATTTGGAACTCACACAACACTTGATTCCAACTCAAACGTATATGATATGCAGTTTAACGGAACAATTATTCTATCGGTTGGTGGAAATGGAAGATTTTCTACATCACCAGATGGAATTTTTTGGGATGCAAAGACACAGGTTTCTGGTGCCCCAGAACTACACAGAGTGGTTTGGGCAGCATCAACATCACAGTGGATTGCGGCTGGAGCTGGACAATCAAGCACATACTGGTCAGCAACAGGAAACACATTTAATGCTACATCAGTAACATACACAATAAACTACTTTGGTTCAAATGGTTCAGATATGAATAACTCGATGAACCAAACTATCCCACTTGCAACAGATGGTCAAACAAAGGTAGCAATTATGACTTATAACTCTGGAGATCAAATTCTTCAGTACACAACATCAACATCATTTACAAATCTAGATTCAAGAATTGTAAACTTTGGTAAAATTAGACAGGATAATGCATCTAACCCAGATTCATGGCAGATGACCGCCCTACCAGTAGGATACGGAAACCTTGAAATGATTGCAAAGGGTACAAATAAAATCCTAGCATTCCTATCACAGAGAAGACTATTTGGTGGCTTCCACTTCATGGAATCCCTTGACAATGGTAAGACTTGGTACTCTGCAAAAATTAGCGTAGACCCAACAGGAACAGGCGCAAATTTAGGAATTGGTTCTGGACCTTCAACTGGTACAGGAACAAAGATGCAGATTGCATTCCTTAAAATTATTAACGGTGTTTGGTTTATGGGAGCATCTAATGGTACTGTTTATACATCACTTGATGGAGAAACATGGCTATCAGAGTTTAACGTAGGATCACACATCCCAGTAACTGTAGAATATGGAAATGATATCTATGTTTCTATTTCAACAGATAATAGAAACTTCTATAGAACATCTGGTAAGCCAAATAAATCAGCTGGACAAAGCACAACATGGACACAAATTTCATGGAACAGCAATGGTGTTCCAGGAGCAACTAACCCTAACTCTCAAGATTACTCACCTAAGTTTATTAAGTGGGTTGGAGAGAAGTGGGTAGGAGGATGGACAAGAACCCAGGGACTATACCACTCATCAGATAATGGCGTATACTGGAGATCCATTGATGGAAACCCAACAGATTATATGTCAATGATTGGAGATAGAGGAACAGTTTGGGGTAACTCAACTTATACATTTACCTCAACATCTACTCAAATGGGAGATGACTTCATATTTGATTACAATAATGGAGTTGCTATTGCTTCAGCAGCAAATAGCCAAAACTCATCTAACTCAGTAATTAACTTAACAATTTCAAATAACCTACAGTCATGGTCACATCACTACGGTATGAATGGAAGAGTTTATAATAAGGTTGATTCTGGATATATGTATGCTACAGTTGAATCTGTAGTAAGCACAAACGATCAGTTCCCGCAACTGGGCCGTCATGAAAATGCCAACTTTGGTACAATTCCTGGCGAAAGAGTACACGCATTTAACAATGCACAGGTTCCAGTAGTTCAAGTATTCGGAGACGTTCCAATGGCCTTTATCGGTAGAACTGCACGTCGTGGAGATAACTCACAGGGTACTGATGGTACATCATACGGTGGAGGATCACACGGATACGTTCAGTGGAGAAACGGTATGAACTTGCCAATGGCAAGAGGATACTTTACTCGTCAAACTTTAAGAGCATACCCAATCTCTAAGTTTGTACAAGCTGGAAACGTATTCCTTTCAATTGGATACGCAGACCAAGATCAGGGCACACAGCCTTACACATCAAACGCAGGATACTTTGGAATCTATGAGGTTCCAGCAGTAGACTTAACAAAGATCTAAAGGAGATAATAAAATGACAGAAGAGACAGAAGTACTAGAAACTGGAGTTGAGGAATTTGTCCCAACAGCAGAACCGCTACCAGTTGAAGAAGTTACACTTTCTTTTACTGAATACACTCAAGAGATCTCCGAAGATCTCGTAGTTATCACATACGGTGACGGAAGAGTTGTAGATAGATCTGGTCCGTTTGACACTAGAGAGAACGCAGAAGCATTTGGAACATCTTTTGTAAATGCGCTTTCTAACGGTGATATCAAACCAAATCCAGCATCAGTAGAAGGATAATAAAAATTAATAAAGAAGCGGGCCCTAGAGAAATCTAGGGCCTGTTTCTTAATGACAAGGCTGGTATAATATTGATATATGGCTACTAATTTTCCAAATTCATTAGACTCATTAACTAATCCCGCAACAACGGATCAGTTAAATAGCCCTTCACATGCCGCACAACATGCAAACGCAAATGACGCTATTGAGCAGTTGCAGGCTAAGGTTGGAGTTAATAGCTCAGCCGTAACAACTTCCCATGATTATAAAATTGCCCAATTAGAGGCAGCAATTACTGCTGGAGTTTCTGGCACAAAATTAATTTATCAAGACGTAAGAAATCAAAGCGGGGTATCCCTAACTAAAGGAACTCCTGTAAGAGTAACAGGGTCAGACGGGGCTTCAGGCAAACTTTTAATTGGAGCCGCTTCAAATTCAAGCGAAGGCGGATCGTCAAAGACTTTTGGATTACTAAGCTCTACATTATCAAACAATTCAAATGGTCAAGTAGTTACAAATGGTTTACTTGAAGGAGTAGATACAACAGGAGCGGTAGACGGAGACCCAGTTTGGTTAGGCGTAAATGGAGCCAAGATATTTGGCCTTGTTAATAAACCAGTAGCACCAGCACACCTAGTATATCTTGGAGTTGTAGTAAGAGGCGGACAACAGAATACAGGATCAATATTCGTATCCATTCAGAATGGCTTTGAAGTAGATGAACTACACAATGTATTAATAAATAACACTACATTACAAAATAAAGATGCCCTAGTATATGATTCAACAACCCAACTTTGGAAGAACTACGATTTATCAAATGACTTTGTGTTAGCAGGAGATTTACAAAATAGCCTAGGTGACTATATCCCATTAAATGAATTAGGACAGCCTTCTGGCCCAGCCGCATTAGATGCAGATGGAAATCTAATAGTTCCAGAGAACAAAATTATTATTGAGGGTGCAACGGCGGATGCAAACGAATTAACTATTCAGGCACCAGATGTAGCATCAGATATAACAGTAACCCTTCCAAATGCTACAGGAACACTTGCCCTAACTTCAGATATTACAACAGCAGTAAATAACTTAGTTAACTCTGCTCCAAATACATTAGATACATTAAATGAATTAGCCACGGCACTAGGAAATGATGCAAATTTTGCAACGACAACAGCTACATCAATTGGCAATAAGGTTTCAAAAGCAGGCGGAGATGTAATTACATCAAGTTTGCCAGGAGTAATTGGATTAACTGTTAAGGGTGCAGCATCTCAAACCGCAAATCTTACAGAATGGCAAGTTTCATCAGGCGCAGTTGTAGCACAGGTAACACCATATGTGTTTCAAGTTGGACCAAGTTCTTCTTATCCAGCACGTATGATGCTTGGTAGTGCTGATACTACAGCACTTTTAAGCATTTCAACACATTCTGCAAATCAAATTGGCGCTGCTATAAGAGCAAGCCTATCACAAACCTCCAATCTTCTTGAATTTCAAAATTCAAGCGGAGTTCCAGTAACATTCTTTAATGCATCTGGAGGATTGACAGCAACTGAAGGTGTGCTTTCTACAGCGTATTCAGGTGGAAAGATGACTACGGGAACTCTTGGATATCTTAATGCAACCACATTTAATGCTGCAGTAAGCCCTGTAGTTGTGAGAGGTGCTGCCTCCCAAACTGCAGACTTACAACAATGGCAAAATAGCGCTGGAGAAGTTCAAGTAAGCATAAAGCCAACATCTAATCTTACAAATGTTTTAAAATTTACAGAACAATATTCTTTTGCAATAAATTGGGGAAATCAACCAATATTGTCAACCTTTACTGGAAATCTTGTTGCATCTCCTTATGGTCCAGAACGTGTTGCATTAATTGCAAAAGGTTTAGCATCCCAAACAGGAAACCTACAAGAATGGCAACATAATAATGGAACAGTTTTATCGTTAATTAGAAACGACGGTGCTTTAGGTGTTAATACCATAATTCCTATTGGTTCAAATACTGGTACTTATATTTCAACTGGATCTGCTGCTATTAATTTTAATTCAAGAGCAACAACAACACCGACAGTTGTTATTAATGCTTCTGCTTCCCAAACCGCAAACCTCACAGAATGGCAGGATTCGGCTGGAAGTGTACTAGCAAGAATAACATCCAGCGGTGTTATTGGTACTACAGGAAATGTATATGCAGGAAGATATTATTTTTCAAATAACGGTACAGCAACTGGAACATCTATTTCTTTTATGGATGGATCTGCTGGCGGCGGAATAAGTATAAGAAATATAGATTTAGGAACACCTAATGCTGCATTTGATAATATAGTTCCATTAACAGTTGCAGGAAATATTAACCAAACTGCTAATCTACAACAATGGGTGAATAGTAGCGGAACAGTATTAGCTAAAGTTGATCCTACTGGAGCTATGTTTACAGTTACAGCAGCAGCAAATACTAATACTACACAAGTTGCTACTACGGCTTATGTTCAAACAGAATTAGCGGACTTAGTTAATTCCGCCCCAGCTACATTAGACACATTAAAAGAATTATCAGACGCTCTTGGAGCAGATGCAAACTTTGCAACCACAGTAACTAATAACCTAGCTCTTAAAGCACCACTTGCTTCCCCTACTCTTACAGGAACTCCTACAGCCCCTACAGCGGCGGTAGGAACAGATACTACACAAATAGCTACAACAGCATTCGTAATTGATCAGATTGATGCCTCAACACAACCTGGGGCTCTGTATCAAACAACCGCTCCAGCAAATCCAGAGGTTGGTCAAATTTGGATTGACTCAGATGATAACGTAACCGTATTTGATTCTAATATTATAAGACGCCAGCCATTTACAGCAACTGCTGGACAGACTAACTTTGTAACAACAGTTCCATTTATTGATGGATTTGAACAGGTATACTTTAATGGTCTTCTGTTGCTTAAGACAACAGACTATACTACTTCAGGTACTAATACAATTATTCTAGGATCTGCGGCGGCAGTCGGAGATATAATCGAAGTAGTAACAATAACCAATCTTAATTCAGTAAACACATATACACAGGCAGAGACAAATGCCCTTATTGCAGCAAACTCATATATATCTCCAGTATCGATATCTGCAAATACAAACCTTTTGGCTAAGAAGCGATATTTTGTAACATCTGCTTCAGCCCTTACATTGACCCTTCCAGCATCGCCTACTCTAAATGATGAAATTCAGATCCTAGATGCTTCTGGAAACGCTTCGACGTATAATATAACAGTGGCCCGTAATGGCAATAATATAAATGGCGGAGCAGGAAACTTAATTATAGATATGAACGGCGCCTGGGTAACACTATTGTATACTGGTGCAACATATGGATGGAAGGTAGGATAATGACAGATATCAGAATGTCAGACTTTGGTGGTATTCCATATGGTAATAATGCTGGTCGTCCAACCAATCCAGGAACTGGTAAATTGTATTCAAATGGAGAAACTCAAAGACTAGAGTTATATACATCTGCAGGTTCTTGGGA
>Ga0129333_10007710_pt1 | contig 10155 bp, 9 predicted proteins | sample CPB6_08_DNA_FD_94474 | JGI IMG/M metagenome (GOLD analysis project Ga0129333, IMG submission 94474) | Freshwater to marine salinity gradient microbial communities from Chesapeake Bay, USA - CPBay_Sum_0.6_0.8_DNA | ecosystem: Environmental > Aquatic > Marine > Coastal | place: USA: Chesapeake Bay...
CGACCCTCAAAATTGCCCGTGTTCGGGTCAGACGCAACAACCTGGAACTTCGCATTTTGAAGTTCATTTTGATTAAGATTTAAATTTGTTACAAACTTTTGCGCCATTTCAATCCTGCCTTTAGGTTAAATAGGCGTAACCCGAAAAGGGAGCGGTAAAGGTAACCGTCACCTGAGAATTACTGTTATATGTTACCTCACCGATGACCACCGTATCTGCAGAATCGACAATGGCTATGGATGGTTTACCAACAAGATTATGGTTAATCACCCAAACCGAAGACGCGACTGGCTGGCTGTGTGTGTAACGGCGAGTCAGAACGGTCTGGCCGCTTGACGTACTTATAGTTACTAAATTTGGTACGTCCTCGTCAACATTTACATCTATTCTTACGTCTTCTACGACGACCTGATTGGGGACGGTATTGCTCATCTGGTGACCTCTTGCGAAAGGGTGAAGTCGCCCTGCAGAATTCTGTCGACCGCACCAGTGCTTGAAATAATTTCCAGGTCGTAAACGCCAGAACTTGTCAGCGTTGCAGTATCGGCTGCAGTGATATTGAGTTCGATTACCCCACTTTCTCCTCCAAGAATGATGCGGCCATTTTCTGTGGTAAGGGAGATAATCACAGTTGAAGAATCGACAGTTCTTCTAACTTGCATTCGCGCCGTATAGCCCGTGAAATTCCACAGCAGGTATGTTGGGTCACTTGCTGGCGACGTAGGGTCTGGATACTTAAGGGTTATAGTTCTGGCAAAAGTCGAACCCTGCTGACAAGTAATGTTGTAAATACCAGCAAGCATCGACGCGCGCTCCTAACTCTCTGCGTCCAATTGTAGATTAGAGAGCGCAAACGCGCTGGCAGGAATCTCAAATAACGCTGGCTGAATTCTTGTTTGGGCCAACTTTCTTCAAGCCCATGCTCATCGCCACAGAAAGTGCCACGGCAACGACGCCAACCTTCAAGTTGTCGGCAGAAACAAGACCGTCGAAATCGGCACCAGTTGCAAGCCAGGCACCAAGGTACCCCTGCAGGAACGTGCGCGCCGCTCTTTCCAATACATCCTTGCTAAATGAAGACGACATATGTCCTCCTTTGTCTTATTAATTTTACCACTCAGCCGAGTGCGTTCTGCTGAGCAGGTCCAAGCGCTCCATAAAGTGGGTCATCAAGAATGAACGGAAGCGTTGTATACGACTGATGGTTCAACGTAAAACCCATTGGCTTGGTCAATTCCAACATTGCGATAACTTCTGGTGATGTATCTCCAGGGCTTGTTACTCCTGGCGTTTCTGATAAAAGTGTGTAAACGTTTATTTGGAAAAAACTTCCACCTGGAGAAACATAAACAGTTTTGTTCCCAGTTAAAACTTGTTTTGCACACTCTCTGATTGCCTCAAGTGTCCCAGCATTTCGCCCAAAATAAGCATTGACAAGTTGCCACGTTATTGATTCGCCAACATTGGTTATTGCTTCAGTGGAAGATTGTGTTGTGATGCTTCTGTAAACCGAAGTTCCATTAAATTGAGAAAGCCAATTTATGTAATCATCGTCAACGTACTCAGGGTTTACCAGTTCGCTATATCTAAATGGTTCATCTTGATTTGCAACTGAAACCTCATTATTTAAATACTGGTAAAACCTTCTGTATAAAACAGTTGATGCATCGCCGGCATGGGTCAACACATGCAAAAATTTTGCAAATGGATAGTTTGGATATTCTTGAATTTTGTCCCTATCCCAAATAAAATTGGGCACAAATTTGCGCATATTCCAAACAAAAACATTTTTTGTAAATCCAAGTTCGTTCATTAAGGTGGGAACCGAAATGTAAAAAACTTGCCCAAAATGATTAGTAATAGATATATCAACATTAAATTCAATTTGATTTGTTTCAACATCTATTAGGCCTACGTCAATTACAGGACTAAATGCGGCGTTCCATTTGTCAACAATAGTTGTTTGACTGTGTGAATCAGAAATTGAATTTGTAACATTTTCAAGAGAAATTGCAACAGTCATTTCTCTTTGTGGAGATATTTGACAATGAAATTGTGCCCTGCTTCCATTGATGTCATTGTCTTCTGGAATAATTCCATGAAGGGAAACAACTATTGTTGATGTATCGTCGTTTGGTTGAACTTTTAAAGAATATTGCAATGGATGTACATACTTGTCCGACACAACAGAAATAATTGAATTTGTGGAAGTCCAGGAATGGTCATATGTTTCTGGGTTAACAAAAACGCCATTCAAATTTTTTGCGTTTAGGGCGTTATTCCATGAAATAATATTTCTTGTTGGATTGAGGATTCTCACTACTACACCTCAAAAGACTGCATTGTCAAAACTATTTTTTCTGGTTGAAGATTTAACAAACTTCCTTTTTTGAAATAAAGAATGTCGTTGCTAGATACAGAACCCCAATTTGGTGAATAGGCAGTAGAAGTTCCACCAGACACTCGAGTTCCGGAAAGACCCGTAGAGGAAACCGTGAATGTGGTTGACGTTCTAGCAGTTATTGCTCTTGGTGTCGTGAAGTTTAAGGTTCCTCCAACTATTCCAGTTACCGCAACCATGTCACCAATTGAATAGGTGTTATTGGCCGTATATGTGGCATTCCCACCAGATATTGCAACATTTGTAATTGTTGAACCAGACGTGTCTTGGCTGGATATTGTTAACGAATCGACGCTATGCACTGCTGGGTTTGCGTAAATTGCACGCAATACGTCGTTGTATCTAAGTTTTTCCTCAGACCACTGACAATAAATTGGGGAAAACTGTGTTAACAGATTTTCCTTAATTGTGTCAGAAACATTGCTCGCTTCAAAGTCGGCATAATAATTGATAGTTGCGGTAATTTTGAAATTAAGCAAAACTGGGTCCACTACTCCAACTTCAAGTCCAGCAACACTTTTATTAGTTGCGTCTGATGTTAGATTTGTTTTTTCAGCAGTAGTTAAGTTTCTTTCTGGTCCATAAACATAAATTGTTACTTTTCCGGCAACATCCGGGTCGCCTATTTCCAAATCACTTTCTGGGTCTGTTAAATCATAAACTTTGCATCTTTTTGCCAAAGTTGGATATTTGGTGAGAATGTAATTTCGCAATTGGCTCCCAGTTGTCAAGGCAGAAGACATTGAGGAAAGGTTGGATGTTGCCCGAGTCAAAAATTCATCAACTGTTTCTGCATTTGAACCTTGAACAAAGTTTCCATTGCTAACAGCAGAATAAAGAACTTGAGAAAATGATTGAAGGGTCAATGGAGTTCCAGAGGGTATTGTTGGAACTATCCCGATTTCCCTGGCGGTGCAGGGCACTGGGCTGCTTTGTGGCAATGGGTCACCCAAAGCATTTGACGCTATAGTCGTGGATTCATTTGTTTCAAACAAATACGAAACATCTGATTCGCCATCGCTTGTAGTTGGCAAGTATGCAATCAGCGTTCCAACAGGAACAACCCCGCCATTATTGGAATTTGCCGTAAACACGACATCCATGGTTGCTCTTTCGCCTTCTGCGTACGGGGTGCCGAGCATTTTCCCTAAACCAAGCATTAGGGAATCTGGCAATCTATTAATTGAACCAATGTTCAATGCAGACATAAACGCAAACGCTTGAAACATTGCATCTTCGATTGTTCCAGGGCGCAAATCAAACCCAGGGAAAACAGTTCTGGCTACTTCTATCGAGTCAAGGTATACCTGGGCAGGAGTTACGTCCAATGGGCGCAAGTTTACGTATGGTCTAAAATCTGCTGACATATGGTTACCTATTGTAAATAAATTTCACGTTTACTGTTCCAAGTTCTTCATTTAACGTAGTGCCGACTGAAACTATTGTTACTTCTGGAATGAACTTATTCACGTTCAACATCAAATTTGCTGGCGAAACGGTTGAAAATGATGGGTCAGCCGTTCCAAAATCTGGCGTCAAGGGGAGTATAAAAGGTTCAGTTAACAAGCATACGCTAATTAACTGTTTTATATAGTCATCTGTTCCGTCAACCAGTTTTACAAATTCTCTATCTGCAGAAAATTGGAGAGGAAATTTTAGTGTATCCATAGTCAATCCGTTTGTTTGAATGTGGTAAATGAGGTTTGTGTTATAGAAAGCGCTTGCTGCAATTCATTTATTTTGTCCTGAAGTTCATCAATAAGGCTGTTAAATTTTTCTTTTCCTGCAAAAACATCTTGCTTTTTGTTAAATGCACCAATAATAAATATTTCGCTTGTTTCCATGTCGATAAAAGTACACAAAACTCTGTCGTTGGCTTTTAGCGACCCACGAGTTGTATTGCCAACATATTCAACATCGGTAAATGTAACCCCAAGTTGTGGAACAAATACTGTTGGCCTTCCCGAATTTTGAGAATCGTGATATCTGACAATCCCTATATACACACCTCCTGGCTGAAGGGGATGGGAAGATGCTTTGCTTCTGTTGACTTGATTCTTTTTTGACATTTATACAGCCTCTTGTTTTTCGTAGTTCCGCGTCATCGATGCGTTACGTGGTGATGGATTAGCAAGATATAGGCCCTGCACCGTTCCCCACTCAACAGAGCCTGGATAAATCGTCCCAACATCAATTTGTTTGATTTTTGTTTCTTGCCGTGGTGGTGTGGCAAAACTTACAGATACTGGGTCGGCAACCATTTCTTGGAAATCGACAGAAGTAATCAAAAAATCATCTGTATACCAAGGAACGTCCCCAACGTTTACCGTCATTCCAGGGCGTAGTCTCACGCCGTTAACTCTGTCAACGATACATGACCCATCACCTTCCATCGGGTCGTTTTCTGCTTTATGCATTGTGGGCATTTTGTGCAAAATAAATCTGTTGTCCGGTTGCCCGTTGACAATTCTTGGTGGGTAATGCAAATAAGTTACCTTACGCGTAACGGTTACATTTTTATTTTTCTTTTTGTTGAATTTGGTGTGTTCATACGAGTCATGCCCCCATTTGTACATCAGCCACTGTTGTGTTCCAAAATATAAAGTTCCGTCGGATTCAAAAAGCGTGTATGGATTTTTATTTGCATCTTTTGATTCGCTTGCCAATCGATTCAATACGTCCCAAAGTGAATCTGCTACCTTTTCGCCATCTGCCTGCGTTATATTTTTGCTTTGAGTTGTTTCCTGACAAACTGCTTCTAATCCATATTTTTTGGCAGCGTTTATGACAAATTGATGATTTTCGCCTTTGATTGCACCAGGGTTTCTATCTCGTTTCATTTGCTGAACGGCTTTTGTGTATCCCTGGATTCTCACAATTGGGGAATTGCCTTGAGATTGCTCAATTGATACGTCAGCGATTTCCATAAAATATCCCAAATATTCTTCCATCAGAATTGAGGCCGAATTGTTGACGTCGATGATTCTCGATGGGTTGTGACTTCTATAAATAAAAGTCTGACCTATTTGAAAATAGTTTTGTCGCGTTAATTCCAAGCCTGGGTCAATTACGGAAAATGTAATTGCCGTTGACGCATTTATTGAATAACTTATGTTTATGTCAGTGATTTGATTATACAATTTTGTGATAAAAGTTTTGCCAGAGTCAGTAGTTCCATACAAAAATACAATCGGAACGTCTCTTTCGCTTCCCTGCACTTTGATGTAGGGCAAATCAGCACCACCACCTCCATCAAACCTGGCCGTATTTGATTCAACATTGCTCATGGCGGATTTGGATATTGGATATCTTGGTCTGCTTTACGATTCAAATTATCTGTGGTCTTACCATACTCTGGGTCGGTAAATGTTGGTGGCTCATCTGGTGTTTTTGGAGTGTGTTTTAGGCGCGGCATTCCAATAATGGATGTTCTTTCTATCGGTATCTCTTGAAGTGTTATGTTTGCCGTTGCTCGTGTTATCTGCATATTTGCGTCTCGCCGTGCTGCAGTAATCGACAAATCTTGAATAACAAACTGTATCCCTCTCGCATTGCCTTGGTCGTCATACCGAAATTGGTTTGTCAACAAAGTGTCAAATCCGTAAAACATAACAGGAAACGGCGTTTGCGCCATTTGTTGCAATGTTTGAATTTTTTCCATTACCGAAAGATTGAGGCCATCTCCGGTAAAAACACCACCGTCTTTGTCTGCAATGGTAAAAGAAAACGATATTTGCAATAGTTTAAAACTTTTCCAATCAATAAATGGAAAAGTTCCGACCCTGTCTATTGAAACCCATTCCCCTCCAAATCCACCATAATTTATTTCATTTGGAATAACATCAAAAATGTATTCATTTATTTTTGGTGCGCCGACCTGTGCGTTTGTGCTCCCATCTCTATAGACCTGATACATAACGGGCCTGGAATTATCGATAGAAACACCCTTGTTGGAGGCGAGAAATCCACGAACTTCCTCAGATGTAAAAAATATATTTTTGCTTCTTTGAACGGTGATATCTTGAATCCTTCCAGGTGAATATCCTTCTGGACCAGTCCATACCGAACCGTCAGCAGCACGCCCGCCAGCAGCGCTCGAACTGCCCCCACCCCCACTTGAACCACCGCCAGAAGTTCCAGACGATGACCCAGATGTTTGTTTTTTTAATTCTTCCATTGTCAATCCGCGCACACCGCGAATCGCGTTTATTTGCGCAATCGTATACCCAGTATCAATGAGTTCCCTAGTAATCGCTTGGTCACTTAAACCTTGATTTACAAATTTGTTCCATAAGCCAATATAATTTGTGTGAACATCCCACCACTGCCCATCGACATATATTTTGTATCCTTTTGGTGCACCATCAACCAAAGACGCCAAAGCCTCTTGCTCAAATTGTTTGTCAAATTGATAATATTTTGAAAATAATTGTTGGAACTGTGCAAACGTGGTAATTTGTTCTTCTTTTCCGGTTCTTTGGTTAACGAAATACAAATTCTTGGAATCGTCTGGTTGATTATTTCGAGCATTTGCCAAATAGGAATTCCATGCGTTCAGTACTTCTTGTTTTGAAGCATTCCTTTCAAGACGTATGCTTCTTGATTGGTTGTACACGTATGCGTCCTGACCCTCATCACCTGCGACTACTTCGGAAATGACACCACGACGACTTAGTCTTGGTGATTCAATACCATTCAAAACAGTGAAAAAACTTGTGCCGGGGATGGCTGGGCCGTCGTGCAAAATTTTCGTACCAGTGGGGCTGTGTGTTCCGCAGTATTTTGATGTTCGACCTTCTGGCCCAATATTGGCAAAACTTGGGGCCGTTGAGGAAATTAGGTGCGCAGCGCTGCTTGGAGCATTTCTAACGTTATTTTTTGCACCAATAATGTAGTTTTCATCTTCAAAAACAACCCACGCTTGAGGGTTGCTTATGTCGTATTTCCAAAAAATTATTGGTTTTGTTCCATAAATAGGCTGAAGTACCGGCAACAAATTTAACAAAATTCTGTCAGTTTCCCTATACACAATGTTGGGATTTGATGTATGAATTATTTGAGCAACAGCCATGGCTTACATCCTGTTCTGATATTCATACATTGCTCGTTCTAGTTCTGCCTTGATTTGCGGCAAGGCCTCTTTGATGCCCAAGCCATTCACATTTAGAGTAACAGAAATATCACCTTTGCTTACTGGCGCAATTGGTGTAGACGGCATTGTTGGCTTAGTGAACGGTGAGTACGTGTCACCCATTGGACCATTACCCGGAACGACGTGCAGGTGCCTGTTCGTAGAACCACCATGGAATTCAGCAAATCCACCGTTCTTTTCCACAATTGTCTTGTACATTCCAAGTTGATTGCCAACCAAATCGTATGCTCTTCCATTTACGTGGTCCGAACTTGGGGAACCCAAGTTGTAGTTGCGCCATGCTGAAGTAATCATTCTTTTACCAGAAATCATCCCATCCATTGCTTGATGTCTAGAAAGGGTTCTCGATAGGCGCGAGCCGACGGTATCTCCAATTCTGGAACCCCTTGGAGTTCGCGTATCTTCTGGTTTGATTATTCCAGCCTCAATAAACAGTTCCCGCAGCGCATCCTTGGACCACCACTCTGGGTTTGAGGATTCTGGGCCAAAGAATTTACCCATTCCTTCTATGATTTCACGCTCGGCTTCAAGAAGAATGGCTTCTTTTTCTGCGTTGTCTGTAGCCATTTTGAACGCCGCTGTTTGTTGGTCAATATCTTCAAAACCAACATTCATTCCATATTGTTTGAAAAATTCAGTTGTATTTGAACCGATGTTGCCCTGTGTCACAGCATTAAAAAATGCTTGCTGTTGGCCAAGGCTCAAATTGGAAAATTGTTCTTGGACTTTCTTCATGTCGCCTGCCTTGAGCATTTTCCCACGCTCTGCCAGGACTGCTCCAATTTGTGGCGTCATGACATCCAATACGCCTTTTTCGCTATCTTCCAAAAACTTATTCATGGCTTGACCAGTCATGCCAGTAAAGAATTGATTACCCAAACCGCCAAGTGGGTTCTTTTTACCCGTCAAGGGGTTTGTTTCTCTAAATGCAAGGCCTTCAGGGCTTCCAATCTGTTCCCTTAGCGCAAAGTATGCGGCAGATGCGTCGCCACCATACATATTTGTTAGTTGCTCTGCATATCCTCGCGCAATAGTTGAAGCATCTTCTGTTGTTATTGCTGCCCCTTTGCCACGCTGGTCATAATCTTGTCTAAAGTTTTTTGCAATTTCGTCAAGAATGAGTGGCGCTTTTTCTTGCTTGATGGCAGTGTCAAAAGCATTTGCCGCAGCGTTTTGCATAATTTCAGCAATTGCCATGTCAAGTTCTTGTGCTGTTTTCTTTACAGTTATGCCAAGTTTTATGAGTTGCTCGTTAAAATCTGCCGTTGAATCAGCGAGGTTTACGCCCATCGTTTGGGCAAGTTGCATCATCTCCATCTCGCTCTTGCCAGTCATTTGTGTCATGACCTGTAGTCGCGCATTCACAGTTGTAGTTGCTGTTTCCATGGCTGAAGCCATCGCTGCAGATTTTTTTTGGCCCTCTTTGAAATACTCATTGACAAGGTCCATGTCAAATTCTTCATCGCGCGCAAAACGTCGTTTCTTCCTCTTGGTCAATCTGTCATAATCTGATTTGCTCATTGCGCCAGACGCGTACAACTCATTTAATGTTTCGCGTTGGCCTTGTCTTGTTCGTTTGTCATCTGCGCTATTCCCAAAAATGGCGTCTCTGGTTTTCCTAAATCCGTAACTTGCAATTCCGGTTGCCACACCTGCGGCCCCACCGGCTAAACCTCCGATTGCTGTTCCCAAAAGAAACCCGGGCCCTGCAGTTGCCATTCCTATTCCCGTACCAATGGTTGCACCTGTGCTAGCGCCAATAGCACCGAAACGTGCCATTTCTTCCACGAGACTTAAATCGCCGCTCTTTTTCCCACCAAGTGCAGCGCCCTTTTCCATAAGTTTTGCCATATCTTTATATTTTTTGGTTTGTTTTTCCATTGACTTAATAACAGTGGTCTCTGTTTTCCCAGATTTTCTTGCACCGCCTTCAAGCAAAGACATTTGAACAGCAAATTCGCCAAACGAATTTTCAAAGAAACTGTCAACCATTGCTTTTGCTTCTTTTCTTTTTGCTTTTAGTGCGTTAATTGGTGCCATGATTGCACCTGTTATTGTGCCTACTGCTGCGCCGATTGCAGTCCCCATTGGTCCAAATGATTTTCCAAATTGTGCACCAGCAAGAGCGCCACCACCCATTGCCAAACCAATATTGCCGCTTTTTATGGCGAACGTACCACCAGCAATTCCTGCAGCAAGTTTTGGACTAAACAATGCCATTGATGACGCAAGGCCTAATCCACCTTTAATTTCTTCGTCGCCAACCCTATTGGATAGTTTTGATAATCCCTGTTGGAGCATGAATGCACCAATCATTCCATCCATTTTGTATTTTGAGCCGCGTTCTTTTTTGTCCGCTGCTATTTGGTTGGAAACGGCCATAATATTTTTGAAATTTTGTGCTCGCGACAGCGCACTAAAGTTGGCCTTTAGGCCTTTTTTCGTTCCAACTCCAGGAGATACGGTACCCCTCCAATAATCCGCAGGCGACATACCGCTTCCACGTTGCTGTCTAAGAAGGTTAAACAACCCCCTCATTGATGTCGGCGCCGCTCCTGGCGGAGTGTAAGGGCTTGTTGGTCCACTCGGCATTGAGCCTCCA
>Ga0129333_10007712_pt1 | contig 10153 bp, 7 predicted proteins | sample CPB6_08_DNA_FD_94474 | JGI IMG/M metagenome (GOLD analysis project Ga0129333, IMG submission 94474) | Freshwater to marine salinity gradient microbial communities from Chesapeake Bay, USA - CPBay_Sum_0.6_0.8_DNA | ecosystem: Environmental > Aquatic > Marine > Coastal | place: USA: Chesapeake Bay...
ATAACGGGCTGTCCGGCGGCAGCGGTTCAGTAGCGAAAACATCGAGCGTGGCCGCAAGAAGCTCACCCGCATCAAGGGCTGCAATGATGTCTGCCTCAACCTGCTGGCGGCCACGGCCGGCATTGATGATGACCGGCGCGCCGAGAGGCCCCTTGCGCGACAGCTTGCGGATCGTGCTGCGGTTGATGATGCCGTCCGTGTCGGGTGTCGCCGGCAACAGCGACACCAGCACATCGGTCCGCGCGAGGAAGGCGTCGAACTCTGCTGATCCGGCGAAGCTTTCGACGCCGGGAACACTCTTGCGGCTCTGGCTCCAGCCCGCAACCGCAAAGCCGATGTCCCGCAGTTTCAGCGCCGAATCGGTGCCCATCACGCCAAGCCCCATGATCCCGACCTTCAAATCCTTCGCGGCATGGGTTGGAAAGGAATCCCAGATCCTGTGTTTTTGATTGTCTTCGATGCGCCGCTGCTGGCGATGGTGATACAGCACATGCAACACGATGTATTCGGTCATGCGCCCCGTAAGGTCAGGGTCGTTGACGCGCACGATCGGAATGTTTCCCGGAAGCGTCGGGTCCTTCAGTATGGCATCGACGCCAGCACCCAGTGACATGATGACCTTGAGATTGGGCAGGCTCTTCACGACGCCTGGTGGCGGTAGCCATGCCGCGCAATACTCGATGTCGGCCACATTGCCCATGCGGTCGGGCCAGACCCGCACGTCGAGATCGGGGGCCACCTTTGCCATGGCCGCCGTCCAGACATCGACGGGCCAGGTCGGCAGGATGAACAGAAACGCCATTATTGATTCACCACACCTTCCGGCGCAACCTTGAGGTTGAGCGCCGCTGCGATCAGCGCCTTGGTATAGTCCGTCTTCGGCCGGGAGAAAACCTCCGCTGTCGGCCCGCTCTCCACTGTTATGCCATTGCGCATCACGATCACCTCATTGGCCAGTGCGCGCACCACGCGCAGGTCATGGCTGATGAACAGATACGCCAGATTGTGCCGTGTCTGCAGGTCGCGGAGCAATTCGACGATCTGCGCCTGCACCGACATGTCGAGGGCCGATGTCGGCTCGTCCAGCATGATGAATTTCGGTTCGAGAGCGAGGGCGCGGGCAATGGCGATCCGCTGGCGCTGCCCGCCCGAGAACTCATGCGGGTAGCGGTCCATGGTGGCGGGGTCCAGCCCCACCTCGGTGAGCGCCCGCGCGACAATGGTGCGGCGCGTCTCGTAGTCATGGCCCCGGCCGAGAACCGTCAGCCCTTCCTCGACAATCTGCTGGATCGACAGACGCGGCGACAGCGACCCGAACGGGTCCTGAAAGACGATCTGCATGTCCTTCCGCAGCGGCCGCATCATCGCCGTGTTGTAACCATCGATTGCCTGACCCATGTAGACGATCGGTCCTTCCGAGCGGATCAGGCGCAGCAGCGCCAGTCCGAGTGTCGTCTTGCCGGACCCTGACTCGCCCACCACGCCCAGCGTCTGGCCTTCCCGCACCACGGCATCGACACCGTCCACGGCCTTGATGTGGCCCACCGTCTTGCGGAAGAAGCCGCGCCTGATCGGGAACCAGACCTTGAGCCCCTGGGTCTGAATGACGGCCGGCGCATCGGGATTGCTTGGCGGCGGCGATCCCTTGGGTTCGGCGGTCAGCAGCAGCCGGGTATAGGGGTGCTGCGGATCGGCGAACACCGCCTTGGCCTCACCCTGTTCGACCGCCTTTCCGCGCTGCATGACCACGATGGAATCCGCCATTTCCCGCACGATGCCGAGGTCATGGGTGATGAGCAGCATTGCCATGCCGAATTCAGCCTGAAGATCCTTCAGCAGTTTCAGGATCTGCGCCTGCACCGTAACGTCGAGAGCCGTGGTCGGCTCGTCGGCGATCAGCAGATCCGGGTTGTTGGCGAGTGCCATGGCGATCATCACTCGCTGGCGCTGGCCGCCTGAAAGCTGGTGTGGATAGTCGAGGAGCCGTGTTTCGGGGTCGCGGATGCCGACCTTGTCGAGGAGTTCAATGATGCGTGCCCGCGCCGCATCACCCTTCAGGTTCTGATGCAGTTCGAGGATCTCGCCGATCTGCCGCTCCACCGTGTGCAACGGATTGAGGGAGGTCATCGGCTCCTGGAAGATCATGGTGATGTCATTGCCGCGCACCTTCATCAGGTCGCGTTCATCGGCATCGAGAAGTTCCTGGTCCTTGAAGCGGATCGAGCCCGAAGGATGGAACGCGGCGGGGTAGGGCAGCAGCTTGAGGATCGACAGCGCGGAGACCGACTTGCCGGAGCCTGACTCACCCACCAGCGCCAGGGTCTCGCCGCGCCTGATCGAAAAAGAGACCTTGTCCACAGCCAGCGTGACATTTCCCCCCTGCCGGAAGGCGACCGAGAGATCTTTGACCTCGAGCATCGGGGCGGTCATGCGAAGGTCTTCCGCGGATCGAGGGCATCGCGAACCGCCTCGCCGATGAACACCAGAAGCGAGAGCATGACGGATACCACGAGGAAACCGGTGAGCCCCAGCCACGGTGCCTGAAGGTTGTTCTTGCCCTGGGCGATGAGTTCGCCCAGCGAGGGTGAGCCGGGCGGCAGTCCGAAGCCCAGAAAGTCGAGCGACGTCAGCACCGTCACTGACCCCGCGAGGATGAAGGGCATGAAGGTCACCGTCGAGACGACTGCATTGGGCAGGAGATGCTTCACCATGATGCGGCCGTCGGAGAGTCCCAGTGCACGGGCTGCGCGGACATATTCGAAATTTCGGGCACGGAGGAATTCGGCGCGCACCAGCCCGACGATTGACGTCCAGGAGAACAGGATCTGTATGAACAGCAGGATCCAGAAGGTGGGTGTTATGAAGGCGGCGAGGATGATCAGCAGGTAGAGCCCCGGCATCGAGGTCCAGATCTCGATGAAGCGCTGGAAGATCAGGTCGGTCCAGCCGCCGAAATAGCCCTGCACCGCCCCCGCCGCCATGCCGATGAGGGAGGAGAACAGCGTCAGGATCAGCCCGAAGGCCACAGATATCCGGAAGCCATAGACGAGACGAGCCACCACGTCGCGCCCCTGGTCGTCCGTGCCCAGCCAATTGAGATTGCCGAATACGCAATTGGGGTCCTCCGCACCCAGCGGATACTTCACGCAGGCGTCCGCCCGGCTCAACTGGAAGGCCGGCGGCGAGGGCGCGGGGCTTGGCAGTTCGTTGTTCACGGTATTGTAGGAATAACGGATCGGCGGCCAGATCATCCAGCCATTGGCGTTGATTTCGTCCTGGTTCACCGGGTCACGGAAGTCCGTGCGCGCCAGGAATCCGCCGAACTTCGATTCTGGATAGTCAACAAAGGTCGGGTAGAGCATCTCGCCCTTGTAGGAGACGAGAATGGGCCGATCGCTCGCGAGGAAGGGCGCAAAGACCGACATCAGGAACAGCACTGCAAAAATCCAGAACGACCAGTATCCGCGCCCGTTCTGGCGGAACAGTTGCCAGCGGCGGCGGTTGAGCGGGGTGATGTGCATGGCCATGCCTCAGACGTCCCGCTTCTCGAAATCGATGCGCGGATCGATCCATGTGTACATGAGGTCGGAGACGAGCTGCACGACGAGGCCCAGCAGCGTGAAGATGTAGAGACTTGCGAAGACGATGGGGTAGTCGCGGTCGAGCGTTGCCTTGAAGAACAGATATCCCAGGCCGTCCAGCGAGAATATTGTCTCGATCAGCAGCGAACTGGCGAAGAAAGCGCCGATGAAGGCTCCGGGAAATCCGGCGATCACCAGCAGCATGGCGTTGCGGAACACATGACCATAGAGCACGCGGCGCTCGCTCAGGCCCTTGGCGCGCGCCGTCATCACATATTGCTTCCGGATCTCGTCGAGGAAGGAGTTCTTGGTCAGCATCGTCATGGTGGCAAAGGACCCGATCGCCATGGCGAACAGCGGCAGCGCGAGGTGCCAGGCATAATCCGCGATCTTGCCCGCAAGGCTCAGCTCGCTGAAATTGTCCGAGCTCAGGCCGCGCAGCGGAAACCAGCTGAAATAGCTTCCGCCCGCGAACACCACGATCAGCATGATGGCGAAGATGAAGCTCGGGATGGCGTAGCCGATGATGATGACACCCGATGTCCAGACATCAAAGGCCGAGCCGTCCTTCACCGCCTTGCGGATGCCCAGGGGAATCGAGACCAGATACTGCACCACGGTCAGCCACAGGCCGAGCGAGATCGAGACCGGCAGCTTCTCGGCGATGAGGCTGATCACCGATCGGTCGCGGAAATAGCTCTGCCCGAAATTGAAGGTGAAATAGTCCCGCATCATCAGCAGGAACCGCTCGGGCGCGGGCTTGTCGAAACCGAACTGCTTTTCAAGGCTCTTGATGAATTCGGGGTCGAGGCCCTGTGCGCCGCGGTACTTGAAGGACGTGGCCTCGCTCCCGGCCATCTGTGCCTGAACGCCGCCCGCCTCATTGCCGGTGTTGCCGCTGATGCGGCTCGTCGAGTCCGTGTCGGTGCCCTGCATCTTGGCGATGACCTGTTCCACGGGTCCGCCGGGCACGAACTGGATGACGGCAAAGGTCATCAGCATGATGCCCACCAGCGTGGGGATCATCAGCAGCAGGCGTTTCAGGATATAGGCGCCCATGGGCGAAGATCAGTTACCGTTGGCGATTCGCTTGGCCTTTGACTCGTCATACCACCAGGTATCGACGATGCCACGGTCGTATTTTGGCCTGATCTCCGGCTGCCCGAACTTGTCCCAATAGGCCAGCCAGTAGCTTCCCTTGTACCAGTTCGGCACCCAGAACTGCTCGGCCCGCAGCACGCGGTCGAGTGCGCGGCCTGCCACATTGAGCTCCTCGCGCGAGGTTGCGGCCACAATCCGGTCGATCAGCCCGTCGATGGCGGGAGAGGCAACGCCCGCCAGATTGAAGGTTCCGGGCTTGCTGACGGACTCCGAGCCGAAAAACACGCGCAAGCCATCGCCCGGTGTCAGGCCTGCCATGAAGCGGCCGACCACAACGTCATAGTCGTAGGCGTCCAGCCGCGACTGATACTGCGCGCTGTCCACGCTGCGGATCGAGGCGTTGATGCCCAGCAGCTTCAGGTTCTTCACATAGGGGCCGAGGACCCGTTCGAAGGTCGGTCCGTCGTTCAGGAATTCGACGTTCAGTGTCTCGCCCCTGGCGTTGCGGCGCTGCGCGCCGTCCATCGCCCAGCCGGCCTCGTCGAGGAGCCGCGAGGCCTGGCGCAGCAGCTTGCGGTCCTGGCCCGAGCCATCGGAGACCGGCGGCAGCACCGCGTCCTCAAACACCTCCGGCCGCAGGCTGGAGCGGTAGGGCTCGAGCAGCGCCAGCTCGTCGGCGGTCGGCGGGCCCTCGGCCTTGAGCGGCGACCGGTCGAAGAAGCCCTGCGTGCGCGTGTAGAGACCGTAGAACAGGTTCTTGTTCGTCCATTCGAAATCAAACGCAAGGTTCAAGGCCATCCGTACACGGATGTCCTTGAACGTCTCCCGCCGCATGTTGAGGAAGAAGCCCTGCGCGCCCGACGGCGTCTCGTCGGGGATCACCGTCTTCAGCACCCGCCCGTCGGCGATCGCGGGAAAATCATAGGCTGTGGACCAGTTGCGCGAGACGAACTCCTCGCGCAGGTCGAGCACGCCCGACTTCAGCGCCTCGAAGGCCGGCCCGTGATCGCGGAAATACTCGAAGCGCACCTCGTCGAAATTGTAGCGTCCCCGGTTCACCGGAAGATCCTTGGCCCAGTAGTCGGCGCGCCGCCCGTAAGCAACATATTCGCCAGGCTTGAAGGATTTGACGGCATAGGGCCCCGACCCCAGCGGCGGTTCGAGTGTCGATTTCGAGAAATCCACCTTCGCATAATAGGCCCTGGAGAAGATCGGCAGCTGCGCCACGGTGAGCGGCAGGTCGCGCGTGCGCTCGCCCTTGAAGCGGTAGCGCACCGCGCCGGGCGACAAGACCTCGCAGGCCTCGACATCGCGGATGGTGATGCGGATGCGCTCATGGCCCTGCGTCGACAGAAGCCGGAAGCTGTCGCAGACATCCTCGGCGGTCAGCGGCGAGCCATCCGCAAACCGCGCCGCGCTGCGCAGATTGAAGGTCACGCTCTTGCGGTCGTCCGCGAGAGCGGCGGTCTCCGCCACCAGCCCGTAGAGCGAGTCCGGCTCGTCGGCGGCCGCCGCCATGAGGCTGTCGAACATCAGCTCATGGCCTTGCGCGGGATCGCCCTTGAGGATGTAGCCGTTGAAGCTGTCGAAGGACTGGATCGCCGCGGGGCCGATCAGCGACAGGGCGCCGCCCTTGGGCGCCTCCGGGTTCACATAGTCGAAATGCGCGAAATTCGCCGGGTACTTCAGGTCGCCGAAGGCCGAGAGCCCATGGCGGGGTTCTGCAGCCGCCGCAGCCGCTCCGAGGCTGAGCGCGACGAGTGCCGATGCGAGACGCCTCATGATGCATCCACCTTTCTTGCCTTCTCCGCGTCCCACCACCAGGTATTTGGGAAACCGGTGGACAGCGAGGGCAGCGTGTCCGGTCGCCCGAAGCGGTCCCAGCGCGCCGTGCGCTGATAGGGAATGAACCACATGGGCACAACATAGTGGTTCCACATCAGCGCCCGGTCCAGCGCCCGGCAGGCATTGACCAGGCTCTCGCGGTCGCTGGCGAAGATGAGCTTTTCGATCAGCGCATCGATTGCCGGATTGGCGATTCCCACATAGTTGCGGCTGCCGTCGCGCTTTGCTGCCTCACTGCCCCAGTATTCGCGCTGCTCGTTGCCCGGCGAGAGCGACTGGCCCCAGCTTCCCACCATGATGTCATAGTCGAAGGTCTGGGTGCGGCGCTCATACTGCGCGCTGTCCACCGTCTTCACGGTGACACTGATGCCGAGCAGTTCCAGCTGCTGCTTGTAGGGCAGGGCCACGCGCTCGAACAGCGGCGAGTCGAGCAGGAATTCGATGGTCAGGCTCTCGCCCTGCGCATTCTTCAGAACCGACTTGCCGCCCTCGGGGCTCACCTTCCAGCCCGCCGCGTCGAGTAGAGTTGCCGCCTGGCGCATGTTCCTGCGCCTCGCCTGTGGCGTGTCGTTCAGCGGGTTCTTGTATTCCGTGGTGAAGACCTCGGGCGGCAGCTTGTCCTTCAGCGGCTCCAGCAGGGCGAGTTCGGCGGCGGATGGCAGGCCGCGAGCCTCCATCTCGGAATTGTTGAAATAGCTCCGTGAACGGATGTATTGCCCGTAGAACAGGTTCTGGTTTGCCCACTCGAAATCGAAGGCATGGTTGAGCGCCTGCCGCACCCGCACGTCCTGGAACTTGGGGCGGCGGATGTTCATCGCCCAGCTCTGCATGCCATTGACCTGGCTGAGCGTGATCTCTTCCTTCACCACCTTGCCGGCCTGTACGGCGGGGAAGTCGTATCCGGTTGCCCACGTCTTGGACGAGACTTCGGTGCGCCAGTCATACTGGCCGCCCTTGAAGGCCTCGAAGGCCACATTGGCGTCGCGGAAATAGATGTACTCGATCGCGTCGAAATTGTTCTGGCCCAGGTTCACGGCGAGGTCCTTGCCCCAATAGTCCGGCACGCGCCTCATGAGGATGGATGCGCCGGGCTTGACGACGGTGGCGACATAGGCGCCCGACCCCAGCGGCGTCTCAAGCGTTGTGGCGTTGATGTCGCGCGGTCGGCCCTGGGCGTCCTTGCCCGTCCACCAGTGTTTGGGCAGCACGGGCAATTGTCCGGTGATCAGCGGCAGCTCGCGGTTGCCCGCGATGGAGAAGGTGAACGTCACCTCCCGTTCGCCCGTCTGCTCGGCTCTTGAGATGTTCTTGTAATAGGCATTGTACTGCGGATGCGCATCGCGCAGCGCCTGCATGGACCAGATCACATCCTCTGGCGTGATCGGCGCGCCGTCATGGAAGCGGGCTTCGGGGCGCAGGCGGAACACCACCATGGAGCGGTCCTCCGGGTGCCAGACGCTGCTCGCCACCAGCCCATATTCGGTCGAGGGCTCGTCGAGGGAGGGGGTCAGCAGCGCATCATTCATGACCGCGCCCGCCGGCGCACCCTTGAAGGAATAGGGGTTGAGGCTGTCAAACGAGCCCACGAGGCCGAAGCGTACCCGTCCCGCTTTCGGGGCATCCGGGTTCACATAATCAAAATGCGCAAAACCGGCGGGATATTTGATGTCCGCGAAGAGCGTCAGAGCATGGCGGAAGTCGCGGTCGTCGGCCTCGGCCACCTGAACGCCGACGAGGTGTGCTGCAGGCGCCAGGCCTGCAAGCTTCAGCAGTGTGCGGCGGTTGAGTGTCATGCGCGGGGGGTCCTCCGGTCGGAACGGCAGCGGCAAAGTTATGCCATGCTTGCCACAAAACAAAACACCGGCAAGTGGCTTGCCGGTGTCCAGTCTTCGTGCGCTTTGCGGCCTTTACGGGGCAGGGAAGGGCACGGGGCTGTCGGAAAGGGTCGCCAGATAGGCCAGCAGATTGGCCCGGTCCGTGTCCTTCTTCAGGCCGCCATAGGCCATTTTCGTGCCGGGAACAGCCGTCTTGGGCGAAGTCAGGAAGGCGTTCAGCGCCTCATAGGTCCAGGGCTTGTCCTTGAGCGCAGCCATGGCCTCGGAATAGGTGAACCCTTCGTGGATGCCGTGGTTGCGGCCCACAATTCCCCAGAGATTCGGGCCCACCTTGTTCGGCCCGCCGTTGCTCGGGTCATGGCAGGCTGCACAGGCCTTGAACACCGCCTGGCCCTTGGTCGCATCGGCCGACGCCAGCAGTGTTCCCAGCGATTCGGCAGGCGCGGCCGGGGCTTCGGCCTCTGTCCCGCCAGCGGGTTCGGCCTCCGCCACTTCTATGGCATAGCCCTGCTTTTCAGGCTTTTCGACGTGGTAGATGATCTTGCTCAATTCGCTCAGGCCGAACACCACCAGCGCCGTTCCCAGCACTGCGCCCGCGATCTTGTTGAATTCGAAGCTATCCATCAAGGTTCCAACCCCTAGAGCCGTCAATCGGGCGCGGAAACTAGTGCTTTCTCGTGGCCGCCGCAATAGTATAAGGGGGCTTGTATCATTTTGCCGCGCTTTGGCCTAACTGTATGATTGATAATCAGAATACCATCGTCGTTATCCCTGCCCGCATGGCCTCCACCCGGCTTCCGGGAAAGCCCCTGGCCGACATCAACGGCCTGCCCATGATCGTGCAGTGCTGGAAACGGGCGAAAGAGGCCAATATCGGCCAGGTTCTTGTCGCCGCCGCCGAAAACGAGATCGCCGACGTCATCCGCTCCCATGGCGGCGATGCCATCGTCACCGACCCCGCGCTGCCCTCGGGCTCGGACCGGATCGCAGAGGCGCTGGCCCTGCGCGACCCGCAGCAGCGCTTCGAACATGTGGTCAATCTGCAGGGCGACCTGCCGACCATCGATTCGCTCTCGATCCAGCGCTGCCTCGCCGGGCTGGTGAATGCGGCGGCCGACATTTCCACCATAGCGGCGCGCATCGAGACGGCCGAAGACGTCGCCAACCCCAACATCGTCAAGGCCATCGCGCCGCTGGGGCCCGATCGCGAGGTCGCCTTCGCGCGTGATTTCCTGCGTGAGGTCGGGCCGCATCATGCCCCGCCGCACTGGCATCACATCGGTGTTTATGCCTATCGCCGCCCCGTGCTCGAACGCTTCGTGTCGCTCCCGGTCAGTGCCCGCGAGGCGGCCCGCAAGCTCGAGCAGATGCGCGCCATGGACAATGACATGCGCATCGTCGTCGTCCGGGTTGACACCGTGCCTCTGGGCGTCGATACGCCCCACGAACTCGAGATCGCCCGCCGCATGCTGAGGACCTCCTGATGCCTTTGAAGATCGCCTATCAGGGCGAGCCGGGTGCGAATTCGCACATCGCCTGCCTTGAAGCCTTTCCCGGCCATGAGCCGCTGTCCTGTGGCACCTTCGAGGACGCCTTCCAGGCCGTGGCGGAGGGCGAGGCCGCGCTCGCCATGATCCCCATCGACAATTCGGTCGCGGGCCGCGTGGCCGACATCCATCATCTCCTGCCGCGCGCCAGCCTGCACATCGTTGGCGAGCATTTCCTTCCCGTGCACCACCAGCTGATGATCGTGCCCGAGGCCGATCCCGCGCAGGTCCGCAGCGTGCACAG
>Ga0129333_10007713_pt1 | contig 10153 bp, 8 predicted proteins | sample CPB6_08_DNA_FD_94474 | JGI IMG/M metagenome (GOLD analysis project Ga0129333, IMG submission 94474) | Freshwater to marine salinity gradient microbial communities from Chesapeake Bay, USA - CPBay_Sum_0.6_0.8_DNA | ecosystem: Environmental > Aquatic > Marine > Coastal | place: USA: Chesapeake Bay...
CGCGTATTCAAGGATGTATTCCCCCGGTATCACACCATGAAAGGGAAGCATGTAATCCGCAAGGCTGGCTGGGATTGCCATGGCCTACCGGTGGAGATTGCCGTCGAAAAGGAATTGGGCTTCTCTGGTAAAGGCGATATTGAAAAGTATGGAATAGCAGCATTCAATGAGAAGTGTCGGGAATCAGTGCAGCGCCATGTCGGAGCTTTTACTGCGATGACCGAGCGCATGGGATTCTGGGTTGATTTCGATGAAGCCTATTGGACGATGTCAGATGAATATATCGAGAGTGTCTGGTGGTCTCTCGCAGAAATATTCAACAAAGGGCTATTAGTACAAGATCACCGGGTAGCCCCGTATTGTCCGCGCTGCGGGACCGGCCTTTCAGATCATGAATTAGCACAAGGCTATGAGACCGTTACCGATCCCTCGGTCTTCGTTCGCTTCCCAATTACATCAGGTGAGTTTGCGGCTAAGAATGCGAGCTTGTTGGTATGGACGACTACGCCTTGGACGCTCGTTTCGAATACCGCTGTAGCAGCCAACCCAGAAGTGACGTATCTATTGATCCAAACAGCCGGAGATGAGAAGAGTGAGAGCGAATTACTTGTAATTGCAGAGCCATTAGCGGGGAAAGTGAGTCCAGACTTCAAGGAAATTGCAAGATTCTCCGGTCGCGAGCTGGAACGGATTACCTACAGCAGGCCATTTGAACTAGTCGAAATCCCAGATGCCCATTACGTGGTTCTAGCCGATTATGTAACTACCGAAGATGGAACTGGCCTAGTCCATCAGGCTCCCGCTTTCGGCGCGGATGATTTAGCAACCTGTAAGAAATATGACTTGCCAGTCGTCAACCCAGTTGCGGCGAACGGGCATTTCTTAAGTGAGATCGGATTAGTTGGAGGCGAATTCTTCACAGACGCTGACAAGGCGCTGGTGCGTAATCTGAAGGAGCGTGGCCTCCTCTTCCGACATCAACCCTACGAGCACTCATATCCACACTGCTGGCGGTGCCACACGCCATTGATCTATTACGCGCAACCCTCTTGGTACATCCGGACTACGAAAATCAAAGATGAATTGATTAGGGAGAATGAGAAGACCGATTGGCATCCAGAGACGATCAAGACGGGGCGTTATGGCGATTGGCTGGAGAACAATGTCGATTGGGCGTTATCTCGGAATCGATACTGGGGAACGCCGCTGCCAATTTGGCGTTGCGAGAACGGTCATCAGGTAGCGATTCCCTCTCGCGCTGAATTATCCAAGCGATCTGGTCGCGATCTCTCAGAGCTGGAATTGCATCGGCCGTATGTCGATGATGTTCGATTTAGTTGCGAGTGTGGCAGCGAGATGGCGCGCACCCCAGAAGTTATCGATTGTTGGTATGACTCAGGCTCCATGCCATTTGCCCAGTGGGGCTACCCTCACAAACCAGGTTCGGTAGATCGACTGAAGGAGTCCTATCCCGCGGATTTCATCTGCGAAGCTATCGATCAGACTCGTGGCTGGTTCTACACCTTGATGGCAATCGGGACGCTAGTCTTCGATGAATCCTCATACAAGACAGTACTTTGTCTCGGCCATATCCTCGATAAAGATGGTCGAAAGATGAGTAAGCACCTAGGAAATGTCTTAGAGCCGATGCCGCTGATGGATCGACATGGAGCTGATGCGGTTCGCTGGTACATGCTGGCATCCGGCTCACCCTGGAGTGCGCGCCGGGTAGGACACGACATAATCGCTGAAGTCGTCCGGAAGACATTATTAACTTACTGGAATACCGTCTCATTTCTTGCGCTTTACGCATCCGCATCGGATTACCAACCGGGCGGCGAACCTCCCGTTGCAGAGCGACCGATGATGGATCGCTGGATAATCAGCGAACTCCAACAACTAATTGCGACCGTCGACGATTCCTATGCGAACTTCGACTCGCAGCGTGCCGGTAGCGCGATAGCGACATTCGTCGAGGATCTATCTAATTGGTATGTACGCCGTTCCCGGCGCAGATTCTGGGATGGCGACGCTGCTGCGCTTGCCACGCTCCATGAATCTCTAGAGACATTGACTCGTTTGATGGCTCCGATGGTTCCATTCATCACAGAACATGTCTGGCAAGTACTCATCCGACCGGTTAATCCAACAAGCCAAATTTCTGTTCATCTAACTGATTTCCCGGTACCCGACTCTAAGTTGATTGATCAGAAATTATCCGATGACGTGGCGCTGGCTCGCCGCTTAGTGGAATTGGGTCGGGCTGCTCGCGCTCAATCACAGGTCAAGATCCGACAGCCGCTGTCGCGGGCGCTAATCGCGGCTTCCGGATGGCGGACCCTCTCGAGCGAATTAAAAGAACAGATAGCGGATGAATTGAACGTGGAGGGTCTTGATGATTTGACTGGTGCCGGCGGTGAATTGGTGGATATATCGATTAAGGCCAATTTCCGTTCCCTCGGCGCCCGATTTGGTGGCGCCGTCCAAGAGATTGCAAAGTCTCTTGCAAGCGCCGATCCGATTTCAATTGTCGAAGCAGTGCGCGGAAGCGGCTCTGCCAACGTTGCCTTCAGTGGTGGCACAGCAGAGATAACCGAGGCCGATCTGGTCATCACGGAGACGCCGCGCTCTGGCTGGGCGGTCGCCTCCCATAGCGGTGAGAGCGTTGCACTAGATCTAACCCTCGATGAACGACTGATCGGTAAAGGAATAGTCCGCGAAGCGGTCCGCGCGATTCAAGATGAGCGCAAAGCCTCTGGATTTGATGTTAGCGATCGAATCGAAGTGAGCTGGAATGCCAATACAGAATCGGCGCACGCAATCGATGAGGCTCGAGAATTTATTAGCGAAGAGGTGCTCGCCCTCAAGTTCACTCGTGATGAAGGGCTCCCGATTTCAGAGGGTGAATTAGGGCTATCGCTATCTTTGAAGCGCGCCTAGAAGGAGTTTCTAATCTCCCAGAGATCTGGGAAGGTTGGGTTAAATAGCGTATTTCTAAGATAGTCAGCGCCAGTGGAACCACCAGTTCCGGTCTTTCTACCAATGGTTCGTTCCACCATCTTCACATGTCGATAACGCCATTCCTGCAGCCCTTCATCGATATCGACTAGCCGTTCGCAGACCAAAGCCGCTTCTGGATCAGTTCGATGTAATTCGATCAGAGATGCTTGAACCATTTGATCTGATTCATATGCCTTCGATACATCGCGATTCAAGATTGCTGATGGGATTTTGAATCCTCGACCTGATACAAAACGCAGAACAGAATCCCAGAGCGCGGGTTGCGCCATCCAATACTCGACGCGTTTTCGATCCTCCGGAAGTAAGTGGGCAGCTGCTCGACCATCTCTTCTTCCCAAGAGCGCTTCCACCTCACGGAATTGCGCAGATTGAAAACCACTCGACTCGCCCAATCTATTTCGGAAGGAATTGAACTGAAGTGGCGTCATAGTCTCCAAGATGTCGATCTGTGCGACGCAGATCTTCAAGATGGTTCGAATTCGCCCAAGAATCGCCAATGCTCGATGGGCATCCACGGACTCTAAAGCGCGCTGCGCACCGATGAATTCATGGATCAACTCCTTGAACCATAGTTCATAGGTCTGATGGATAACTATGAAGAGAAGTTCATCATGCTCGGGACCCTCCGAAAGAGGCTGTTGGAGTTGGAGCAACTCATCGACCTTTAGATATGAGCTGTAATTAAGGGCCTTATCGGCGCCACTTTCCGCTCTATTGTTCATGTGACTCGAGACTCTCCTAGGCTGACTTTCTGGTACTGCTTTGTCGTGATTAGGTCTCGAATTCTCTGGAAACCATCGAATACCTCCACATATGAGGTTGGTAGCGGAGAGATTGCCAACCGGATTGAATTCGGGGTTCGATAATCAGCCACTACATTCGCATACTTGCGGAGCGCAACCGATATTTGCTCGGCATCTGGATGGCCGATGGTTATATGCCCGCCGCGCAAGTTGCTCTCTCGTGGCGTAAGCAGAGTGCAACCGAGCGGCTCGAGCCATTCATCGAACAATTGGATCATCAGCTCAGTTCCACGCGCCGCTTTAGCCGAAATCTCACTTATTCCGGCTTCTTCAATCATATGAAATGCGCTCTGCAGGATTCGGATCCCGATTATCGATGGACTAGCGATCTGAAATCCACGGATCGAATTATCTTTCTCGAAGGTGGGCCCCATCGCGAATTGATCACGCTGAGCGAACCAGCCTTGGATTGGAACTTGTAATTCTCTCTGCAATCGTTTTGCCACATAGAGCCAGGCCGGTGATCCGGGACCAGAATTTCCATACTTATAGGTACAACCAACTGCTAAATCGACATTATCGCCATCAAGTTCGATAGGGATGGAGCCCACAGCGTGCGCAGCATCCCAGAGAACTAGCGCTCCATGCTCGTGAATCAATTCGGTCAAGCCGCGGACATCCTGTCGCGCTCCTGATCGATATTGGATAACTTGAAGACTCACGAGCGCAACATCATCACTCATGAACATCGCTAATCGATCGCGCGAGATCAACTCCCGACTCTGGTCGTTCTCGTTATCGATGACTATTAGCTCGAGGCCATGTGCAGCAGCCAATCCCTGCAAGATGTACCTATCTGTCGGGAAATTTGCGGCATCGGTAATGATCTTCCGTCGACCCGGTCGCGCTGCGATTGCGGCGCTCGCTAGTTGGTAGATGTTGACTGATGTCGTATCGCATGCCAGTACCTGGCCTGGTTTTGCACCTAGGGCGCTGCGGCCGATGAGATTCCCGGCGTTCTGCGCTTCATCGATCCAATCAGACCAGCCCAGAACTACCGACTTTCCCCATTCATCGTGAAGGAAATCAGTTACCGCCTTTATGGTCTGGTGCGGAAGGCGGCCCAGTGAATTACCGTCGAGATAACAGGTATCTGGATCTGTGATTACAAAGCGATTCCGAAAATCTCTTAGGGGGTCTCGTTGATCTAGCTCTACCGCCAAACTCCGCTCCATGATGCGGAGTCTATGGCTGGCTAGCTGAGGAAAGCGATAAGGATCTGGGTGCCGATGAAGAGGATGATGAAAGCGAGATCTAAAGCGACCGGGCCCATGCGTAATGGAGGTACGAATCGGCGGACGAAGGCGAGCGGCTTATCGGTAAGAATGTAGATGATTTCAGCAACGGGCAAGATAATGCCACGGGGCCGCCAATCAGGCCGAAACATCCGAACATAGTCGATGATTAATCGGAGAAAGAGCGCTATGAGAAATAGATTAAGCGCAAAGACAATCCAAGAAGTTATATCTAGCAAGATAACTAACTCTGGTTGAAGAAGCTAGCTTCCGCAGCGGCGCTCTTCTCTTCACTACTTACCGAGACATTTGGTGGGGTTAGTAGGAAAACCTTTGAAGTCACTCGCTCAATTGTTCCGGCGTGGCCGAAGACCAGACCAGATGCGAAATCAATCAACCGCTTCCGTTCCGACTCTTCCATGTCGCTTAGATTCATGATCACCGGATTCCCATCGCGATAGAACTCGCCAATCGCGCGCGCCTCGCTATAGAAGCGAGGAGAAATGGTGACGATCCGATCCATAGGTTGGCTCATCGCAGGTTGTGCGACTGGCGATGGAGTCTGGGCAACGCTTAACTTTGGGGAAGTCGAACGAGCCACTGGCGCCTTGGCAACGGAGCGAACCGGTGCAATTTCAGCGGCGCCATCATCCTCGGTTAACCCAAGGTAATTTGTCATCTTTCGAAGTGCATTAGCCATATGTGAATTTTACGGTGGGAGCTATCTCGAACCGAGGATTGAACTTCCAATCCGCAGATGTGTCGCTCCGTGGGCCAGGGCCTTCTTAAAGTCGCCACTCATCCCGGCTGAGATGAAGCGAGCGCCCGGAATGGCGCCTTGTAAGCTCATCGATAACTCTCTCAAAAGTTCAAAACCGGGCTCCGGATCCATCCCTAGCGGACCAATACCCATGACCCCCACGATCTCGAGGTTCTTCAGGGTCACCATCTCAGTTGCGAATCTAGTCAGCTCTGCCGGGTTGATTCCGTTGCGATTGTCGGAACGCTCGTTTTCATCAAGGTTGATCTGGATGAATATCTTCGGCCTCTTATCCAGCTCCCCTGCGATGCGATCCATCTTTCGAGCATGCGAAAGATCATCTAGGGAATGGATGTAGTCGGCCCAGGTGACGATTGAGCGGAGCTTCTGACTCTGCAACCTTCCCTGAAAGTGCCAGGTTAAATCGCTTGGCAGAGCAGCCGATTTCACGCTCCCCTCCTCATCACGATTCTCGCCGAAGTGGCGCTCGCCTAATCCATAGAGGATCTCGAGATCAGAGATAGGAAAGGTCTTGGTGACGACAATCAAGGTAGCCGAATCTGGGATTTCCCGTCTGACTTCCAAAAGCGCAGTACGGATCTCATCAACGCGGCTCATAACCGGATCATCCCGGATTGCCGACCGGTCTGGCGATCGCGACGGTAAGAGAAATAGCCCGGTGAATGTGAGGTGCACTCCGGGGAGACCGCCACTTCGATCTCGAAACTATGCAAAATAGAACAGGCGCCAGCAACTAGATCTAAACAGTGCCTTGATTCATCTGTTGCTGTAGCGGGAATCTGAGCTACGACTTCGCGATACATCTCCAGATCCACCTCGTAACATTCCCCGCAGATTGACGGCCCGATCTCGGCAGTGATGGATGCACTGGGTATGCCATAGGATTCAAAGATCGCAATTGTCGCTTCGATAACGCCTGCGACTAAACCCTTTCGACCGACATGTACTGCAGCGACGGCGCGTTCGGAGGCGAGCAGCAACGGAATGCAATCGGCGGTGAGTACGACTAATCCGATATCGGATCTTTGAGTAAACAATCCATCTGCGACCGGCAACTTAGAAGAATCGGAACTCTCCGAGATAATCGCGATCTGATTCCCGTGAACCTGGTCCATAAAGAAGAGATCCTTACTTGCCAACCCCATTAACTCGCCAAGTCGCTCTCGATTCTTAAGAACCGAAATAGAGGAATCACCGACATGTTGGGCGAGATTGAATTGGTCGTAAGGTGGAGCGCTCACTCCCCCGATTCGAGAAGTGAAGAGAGTCTCTGCCATTCCTACTTCATGAAGTCAGGGATATCTATGTCATCCTCTGCGACCAGCTCTTCAAAGGTGATGCGCTTCCGAGGCGCTGCAGTTGTCTCCATTGCGACCGCAATTGGATCGTTTGCCGGAATCGGGTCGGCCTGACCATTCAAACCGGCTGTGGAGATTACTGGAACAGAGACTCGCTTTGGCTGTCCACCTTCGAACCCTGCCGCGATAACAGTGACTCTAACTTCATCCCCTAGGGCATCATCTATGACAGTTCCGAAGATGATATTTGCATCTGGATGGGCGCACTTTGCTACCAACTCAGCCGCCTCACTGATTTCAAATAATCCGAGGTCAGAGCCGCCGGCGATCGATAGCAGAACTCCGTGCGCTCCTTCGATTGATGCCTCTAACAGAGGTGAGGAGATCGCCAATTCCGCGGCACGAGTTGCGCGGGCTTCGCCCCGAGCCGAACCAATTCCCATCAACGCCGATCCAGCGCCACTCATCACACTCTTCACATCGGCGAAGTCAAGGTTGATTAAGCCTGGCGTTGTAATCAAGTCAGTTATTCCCTGCACGCCCGACAAAAGAACTTGATCTGCAGTCTTAAATGCCTCCTGTGCCGAGATCGAACGATCTGAAATCGAAAGTAACCGATCATTCGGAATCACGATCAAGGTATCTACCTCTGCACGTAGCTCTTCAATACCCAACTCCGCTTGAGCCGCACGGCGCTTCGCTTCAAAACTAAATGGGCGAGTAACTACGCCGACCGTTAGCGCCCCAAGACTTTTTGCAATTCGCGCAACAACGGGAGCACCTCCGGTACCAGTTCCGCCACCTTCGCCAGCAGTCACAAAGACCATATCGGATCCGCGGAGCGCATCTTCCAACTCTTCGGTGTGATCAATAGCGGCTTGTTTTCCGATCTCTGGATTTGCACCCGCGCCAAGGCCGCGCGTTAATTTTCTTCCGATATCTAATTTAACATCAGCATCGCTCATCAGAAGTTGTTGCGCATCAGTATTGATCGCAATGAACTCGACGCCTTTCAATCCAGCATCGATCATTCGATTTACTGCATTCACTCCGCCGCCACCAATTCCGACTACTTTGATGACTGCTAAATAATTCTGTGGTGTTGCCACGATGCGCCTCTCTTTTAACCCTAATTCTCAACTTTAGACTTAGGGTTTCCCTTTGTTGTGCGCGCAAAAGTAGGCGTGGAGCCATTACCTGGCAATGACCGACACGAATCTTTTAATCACCTAACAATCGGTGACAAAGGCGATGAGATATCGATCTTTCTCACTTTTCTATTGTCTTTTAATTCAAGCAATCGCCCTAGAACGCGCTCCTTCAACTCCAACTCTTCGACACTTCCCCACGAAATATCCAAGCTACGCCCATCAATTACGACCTGGCTCTTCAAATTCTCGCGACTGCCCGCTTCAATCTGAACTGGTTCTGCCTTTAACTCGCCAAGTAGCGCGAGAATCGTCGCTACATCCTCCTTTAGAAACTGATCGTCGGCTCCCAGAGCCAGTTTTGGAAGTGACCGCCAATCAGCATCGCCAGATCTAGCTGCCTTTTCAACCGCCTCCTTTGGGACAAAGAAGAATTGGAGATCCTCGCCTAAGAAACCAAGGTCAGCTGGGTTGGCACTCCACCTGGAGTCCAGTTGTGCAATTGCGCTTCGCGGCGTGACGTTTATTTCGATATCTCCGGAGAGGAAGTTTCGTTTGATTGATACTTTATCGACCCAGATAAGGGACCGAAGACGATTCTGGACTGCCCTCCGATCAACCCGGGCAATTGGTTCGCCGATGGAAATCACCGCGGGTGGTTCCATAATCTTTGCGCTCAACTCCCTTGCAATCCGCTTATCCGCCTCGGTAATCACGACTTTGGAGACAGCAAAGGTGTTCGACCAACCAAGCAGATAAGTTATACCTGAAAGAATTGCGATCAAGACTATTAGTCGAAGTCGCCTCATCGTTCTTGGAGATTCTCCAGAATCAATGGCCCGAGAGAACTGACATCGCCAGCGCCGAGCGTAAGAATCACATCTCCGGGTTTAGCAAAAGCAACGACTTGGGCGATAACTTCCGGCATCGATGGTTCGTATGTGACATTGCCATTCATTCGGGTAGCAATCGAATTTGAAGTGGCGCCTGTGATTGGCAGCTCTCCTGCTGAATAGACCTCCAAGAGATAAGTGTGATCGGACTTAGCCAATTCCAATGCAAATTCACTGGCAAAGGCTTGGGTTCTGGAGAATCTGTGCGGTTGGAAGATGGTTAGAACTCGCCCACCATTAGCGAAATTTCGGGCAGTCTCTAGGGTAGCGCGGATCTCGGTCGGATGATGTCCGTAGTCATCTATTACAGTCACGCCACCAACTACACCCTTTATCTCGAACCTCCGGCGAGCGCCAGTAAATAGACTCAAACCAATCATTGCGTCATTTATATTCGCGCCAAATTGGCTCGCCATTAGAAGTGCGCCAGCCGCATTGAGCAGGTTGTGACGACCTGGTATCGAAAGGTTCAATTCCCCAAGAATGCGGCCGCGGAGCGTCAATCTCGCAATTGAGCTCTTTGGGTTTAGGACGATGCGATCTATCAGTAGATCGGGATCGCCTTGAAACCCATAGGTAAGCACGCGAACTCGCTCTCGATTTGCAGTTGTCAGCCGCGAAAGCAACCTTTGATTTCCTGGATCATCGCCACAAAGGACGAGTACCTTTCCCACAGTATCCAAGAATCGATCAAATAGTGCATCGATGCTCGCTAAGTCCTTGAAGTTATCGACATGATCTAATTCAATGTTAGTGATTAGTGCGCTCTCGGGTTGGTAGCTCATGAAGGAACCATCGGACTCATCGGCCTCAACAACGAAGATTTCCCCCGAGCCATGATGGGCATTGGTTCCTGAATTTCGAACTGTGGCGCCGATTGCAAATGAAGGATCCAGGTGGCAGTGCTGGAGAGCTACCGTCAACATCGAAGTTGTCGTCGTCTTTCCATGTGTGCCCGCAATCGCTATCGAACG
>Ga0129333_10007716_pt1 | contig 10151 bp, 10 predicted proteins | sample CPB6_08_DNA_FD_94474 | JGI IMG/M metagenome (GOLD analysis project Ga0129333, IMG submission 94474) | Freshwater to marine salinity gradient microbial communities from Chesapeake Bay, USA - CPBay_Sum_0.6_0.8_DNA | ecosystem: Environmental > Aquatic > Marine > Coastal | place: USA: Chesapeake...
CAGGCGATTCAGGCTCATTTATCTGGTATTGTTTCGCCTGTGCCGGTTTATGCGAACTTCAATCGAAACTTTGCTGTTGAGACTAAGTTTCTGACGTGGCAATTAAGGGATGTGCATCAACCAGTGTACACTGGTGTAAATCAAAATAATAAAGGCATAGATACGCCAGTTTTCCAAATCAGCATTTTTACGCAAAACATGAGCGATTGCTTTAATTTAAGCAATAATATTTTGCAATCGCTTCATGGCTATAACGGTATCTTTGGTGGATTGTTTTACATATCGAAAGCAGATGTGTACTGGTTGTATAATACATACGATGATGAATTAAACTTGCAACAAATCATCCTTGATTGCACTTTATATATTCCAACATAAAACATCAATTTTTAATTTATCGAAGGAATATCTAAATGGCGCTCCCTAACAAAGTTTTGCCTGGGTTTTCTGTTTCGTTGTATGCGCAATCGGGAGCCAGTCCGACTCCGTTGACGTTGACGCAACTGTCCACGCTTGGAAGCGTGAGCGCAATTGCGATTGCTGCGAATACCGTCAATATCGAAGCGGTTCCTGCATTCGGACAGGATGATGCCGTTGCATCGTTCTCCATCGCCGGATCGCGTCAATCTGACAAGATCCCGGTGCAGTCGGCGCCAACGTCGCTGTCGATCACGGCAGCGTGGAATCCCTCCGATGCTGTTCTTGTCCAGGTGCGTACGGATGCGTATTCTGGAATCACCGAACGCACCTATGTCATCGCTGCTGTCGATGGTGCGAACATCATCTATTACGCTTTTAACGCTCGCGCAAGCGAATGGAAAATTGATGCGCAACCTGGGGCGGAGGCAAAAGCGACTTTCACGCTGCATCCTCGCGGCAACATGTATGGCTGGTCGAACAACGCATAAGGACTGAAAAATGGCTGCTCCAAACAAAGTGCTCCCCGGATTTGCTGCATCGATGTGGATGCAGACTAGTGCCACGCCGACTCCGCTGTCGACTGCCAATCTGTCAGTATGGTCTGCGCAAGTCGCCACGATTGTCGGCACGGCTGCCAATGGCACTGGCACTGCCGGCACGCAACTGAATGTCGAGGCAGTGCCTGCCTTCGGCCAGGATGACGCTGTGGCCTCGTTTAGCGTCGCTGGGACGCGGCAGTCGGACAAGATCCCCGTACAGTCCGCACCGACATCCCTGTCGATCACTGCGGCGTGGAACCCGTCTGATGCCGCGTTGCTGCTGATCCGAGGCGATGCCTACAGCGGCACAGTGGATCGCACATACGTGATCGCATCTGTCGATGGCGCGTCCACGATTGCGTATGCCTTCAATGGTCGAGTGAGCGAATTCAAGATCGACGCTCAACCTGGGGCAGAAGCGAAATGCACGTTCACGATTAATCCTCGCGGCAATCAATATGGATGGAGCAACACGTAATGGATCTTGATGACGCTATTGCTGTTTTGCAAAACACTTACGCGAGCCTGGAATCAATCGCCAGATTTCTTCCGGTGGATGCTGAAGAGGTGCATGCAGCATTAGCTGACGCTGATCCAGACACGTCTGAAGCAATCGCCCTGCAAGCATTGGCAAAATACAATCCGATTAAGACAAAACAAAATGTCGCAGATACAGAACACGAATGATTTGCTAGGCTATTTGATTGCCCAATCCGGTTCTGGAATCAAGAACTGGTTTGGGTTTCAGCAGCAAAAGATTGCTGGGATCAATCTGGCCTATGAGATGGCAAAGCTGCACGGTCATGTCATGGAGCCAGATGAAATTACAGAATTTGTTGTTAAGTTGAATGATTCAATCTACAAAAGACTGATAAAAGGCGAAAACATATGAGCATTTTTTCTACGCTGAACATCAAAGATTCGATCCGCATCAAGACGTTTGACTTGCACGATCATACGTTCAAGGTCAGAGTTCCGTTGAGTGGTGAACTCGATGCCATTAACAATCGAATCATGGAAGTCCCGCAAGCAGACATTGACGCTCGATTCGGTGAGTTGCGCGACAAATTGCTTGTTGACGGGCAAACTGAAGGCGTCGAAAAGACGGGAGATGATGTCATTATCGACGGTTTGTCTGTGCGCCAAATCGCTCAGACTGGCTTGCGCATGGAGCGCAAAGTCGTCGAATACTTCAAACTGCTAGTTCCAGAGAATGGCTCTCTGGCAGAAATCAGTTATAACGAAATCAATGCTGAATTTCCTATGCAAATTCAGTTTGAGTTCTTGGACAAAATTTCTGAGGTTATTCAGCCGAATTACACGTCTGCTAAAAAAAACTGACTAGAGACGTAAAATCTCAGGCCAGAGCGTACGTCTATGCACATGGAGGCAATCCAGACCTAATTCCCAGTGATGATATGCATCACATTGAAATCATGTTGAATGATGGCATGATTGGGAATAAATCTATTTTGCTTGCATTAAGTTATTTGACGACAGGCAACCTGAACGCAAAACTTAAAAAGGAATCAACAGCATATAAAATGACAGATATTTTGCCTTTGGCGCACGAATACATCGTGCCTGAGATGACCTCAGAAGAAAAGGCAGACCAAGCAAACAAATCACTTCTTGCCTACATGGCAATGGCCCCAGGCGCACCGCAAAATCTCTATGGATAAAGTTACTTGGACCACTGAAGGTTTTGCGGATTTCGAGAAACAGCTATTGGAATTCGCCAATGGTTTTCGCGCCGATCTTGTGGCTAGAAATACGCTGACCAAAGCTGCAAAGGTTGCAATGCAACCTGTGTTGGATACGGCTATTCGTTTGGCTCCTTACGATGAGGAAAATAACGTCAGCGGCATCCACCTTAAAGACACAATCAAATTGACTGCTCGCATCCCAAATGACAGTGACAGGAAATCTGCGTATGTCAACGATACGGATTCTGTCATTGGGATCGTCTCTGCCAAAAAATCTGCGGTGTCTCTTTCTCAAGAATTTGGCAATGCAAGAACAGCAGCACAACCTTTTTTAATTCCTGCCATCAGCATGAATAAAGAATTGGTAGTCGAAAATTTACGCAAAGAATTGGCAGTCTTGATTCCGGCTTATGCAAAGAAGTTGGCGCGTCTGAAAGGTAAGAAAGATGCCTAGTCAAAATATTGCGCGTCTTGGTGTCATTCTTGGTCTGGATATTGCCGAGTTCACCAAAGAGGTGGATTCCGCTGTTGCTGCTAATAAAAAACTTTCGCGTGAGATTCGTAAAGAATCTAACGATGCTAAGAATTTTATTAATCAACTTACAACAGAAATGGAAGACTATGGCAAAACCATTTCTTATACGGAAAAGCTGCAACGAGAATTTGCCAAAGGTGGTCGCTTTGCTGAACTTGAAAAGACGCCAGAGATTAAACGGCAGTTGATCGAGACTGTTAGAAAATATGATGATCATTTGAAAAAAGTAAATGAACAGCAAAAAGAATTTAACAAGAATGGGAAGTTGACCCAACAACAGTTGATGGGAATCAACTATCAACTGACTGACATTGTGACTGGTCTTGCTGGTGGTCAGAATCCGCTGCTAATAATGGTGCAGCAAGGTGGTCAACTCAAAGATATGTTTGGCGGCATTGGGCCAATGTTCAGGGCATTGGCAAGCGTGTTTACGCCTCTTCGACTTGCCGTAGGTGGCTTCGCTGCTGCTGTTGGTACGCTGGGATATGCCTTTTACAAAGGAAGGGAAGATCTCAAAGAATTTAATAACCAGCTTGTACTGACAAACAATTACGCTGGTATCACGATTGATCGATACAAGGCCGCGGCATCATCTATTGCTAACGCAACGGGCATTAGCGTTGCGAATGCAAAAGATATCTACAATGCAATGATTTCTTCTGGGGATATTGCAGAGAAGTCAATGCAATCGCTGGCGACAACTATTGCCCTGGTATCGCGCAGGACTGGAGAGACAGGCGAGGAAGTATCGAAGCGACTTGTTCCTGCATTAACAAGTGGCGCAAATGCAATATTTGAATTGGACAAACGCGCAAACTTTTTGACTTTTGCGCAATACAAGCAAATTGCTGCGCTTGAATTGACCAAAGATCGCGCAGGTCAAGCGGAGATTGCATCTAAGGCATACGCAGAACAATTAAGCAAAGACATTCCCAGTCTTAGTTATTATGCAAAGATTATTAAATCTATATCTGATGCCTGGGAAAGCCTAAAAAATATCGGTGCTCCACCAACTCTGGATGAACAAATAGGAAAACTAGAAAAACAACTTGAAATACAAGAAAGATTACTTTCCGCTGGCGCAGCAGCATTTGAAATAAACCAAGACGCAAAAACAAAACAGCGAATTCTAAATATAAAACAAGAAATAGAAGTTCTTAAAGGATTGAAAAAATCAAGAGAAGATGCGTCCGAAAAAGTACGGGAAGAAGCTCAGAAAAAAGAGCAATACGCAGCAGCCGGTGGCTTGCCGCGAGAGATTGCTTTGCGGTATGAACTAGAAAAGGAACAGTCGGCACTTCTATTCCAACAACAAGTATTCCAAACCAATGCGTTGGACCGCATTGACATGGAAGCTGCGCAGAAAAAGCGCGATGCTCAATTAAAGTTTAATCAAGACAATGCAATGGCTGCTGGCTTTCAAAGCCAACGGGCTGCTATCTTGGCAGTACAAATTAAAAAGATAGATGAAGAAGCCAAACAGAAAAAAGAAGAACTTATACTGCAAGAGAAAAAAGAATTTAATGAAAAGATTGTTCAGCTACAATATTCGTATCTTCTTGAATTAGAAAAGCAAAAACTATACAAAGAAAACATAAATGCTACGGACGAAGACGTACAAAAGATTGCGGCAAGACTTGCAATGGAAAGGGAAATTGCCCTTATCCAAGAAAATCGACTGATTGATGCTGCTGAAAAAGAAAGAAGAATTCAACAAGTAGGCTTGTTGGTTGAGCAACAAGGATTGATTGCCGCAGAAAACAAGCGGTTTGAAATGCAACGCAACAACCAACGGGTTGTTGAAGAGCAATTGCAAAACACTGAAAACGGTCTTGCACTTGAGCGCAAAAAGTTGGAAATCTACGAAAAAAATATTTTCATTTCAGAGGCTGATTACAATATTGCGCTGCAACGTCTTGAGATTGAGCAAGAGATTGCAAAGATTCAACTGAAGGTGCAGGAAGGGAAACTCAGTAAAGAACAAGGCGATGCTGATATTGAGCGATTGCGGCGCATTCAGACTGAACGCGAAAGTATCGGGCAATTGGCTGACCGATTGACCATGTTGCGCGATATCAATAAGACCGTTTTCCAAAGCATGGAAAACGCGATTATGAATTTTGTGCGAACTGGAAAATTGTCATTTAAGGATCTGGCAAAATCGATTATCGCTGACATCATGGCGATTTACATTAAATCGCAGATGCTCAGTATGTTTAGAATGTTTACAGGCGGGTTTGGCCGAGGAAATGTTTCAGGTGCTCCAGGTGTTGGTGGTGGAGATTTAATCCCATCAGCAGTAACGACTATTGGGTTTGCAGCAGAAGGAGGCCAAATCGATGGGCCGACAATCGTTGGCGAACTTGGCCCGGAACTTTTTATTCCCAAAAGCGCAGGCACGATAATTCCAAACAATAAAATGGATTCGTTCATGGGAGGCCCGCAGATTGTGTACAATGGCCCCTATATCGCATCAATGAATGCAATTGACACGCAATCAGCAACGCAATTTTTGGCGCGAAATAAAATGGCAGTGTATGCCGCTAACCAGTCTGCCACGCGTGGATTGCCGGTGAGTCGATAATGAGTTTGAACCAGATCCTGGCAATTTCAGAATCCGTTGGTATCAACGACCAACGATTTGTCGGTCAAGTGCTGAGTCGAAATCAACGAATCAGTACGAGCGAACAATTGACCGTTGTGCCATTCGCTTTCACCATGAAACCAATGAATTATTTACTCTATTCTAAAAATAGAGGATTGCTTAATTCATTGCGGATCAATGACAAAGCACTTGAGCAATACCTTAATTTCCCAACCACAGGTTGGTCAAATTATGTCGCGTATCAGGGCGACATGACTAGCGTGCAAATCGAAGCCTGCGAATGGCAGGTTGCATCTGCAAACAAAGTTCTGGTTCTTGGATCTCTGCCTGCAATTTCGAGCGCAGCGTACATTGTCAGGACAGGTGATTTCTGTCAGGTTGGTCGATATGCCTACATTGCAACGGCAGATGTTCAGCGAGGCAGCGGATCAACTGTCAACATTCCTGTTCATCGAACCTTGATTGAGCCGTTAACAGGGACAGTCGGCGCTGTCATTGGACAATACGGAACTACGATTGCACTTGGTGGATCATCTTATCTTGGCACCACTTTTTGCGTAATCCTGCAAAAATATCCCACCTACACATTGATTCCAATGACTAATGATTCGTTTATTCAATGGAATGGTGAATTTGTCGCTTTTGAATCTGTGTTGTAAACCATAGAGAAAAATTATGGCATTCAATATCTTCGCTACTGCGACAAGTGACATTCCACTTTCTAATCTTGATGCGAATTTTGCGTTAATCGGAAGTGCCGCATCTATTTCTACGCTCTACCCTGGCGCGAACACCAGCATCACGTATGGCACCATCAGCACGGCTAATATTTTTCTTGGCACGATAAACGTACCAACCCTTGAGGCTACCAATATCAAGGCCAAGGATGGCACTGCGGCGGCAACGATTGCCGACTCGACGGGGGCAGTTACGGTTTCTACGTTGCTTAACGTCGACAACCTTAGACTTGACGCAAATACGCTAAGCAGTACAAATACCAACGGCAATATTGTGCTCGCCCCGAACGGCACGGGGGATGTTCAGCTTGACGCGGATACGGTTCGTATTGGGGACTCTAACGCCAACGCTACGCTGACGACCAATGGCACAGGCGACCTCATTCTAAATACGAATGCAGGGACGAATTCTGGTTCGATTACGATTGCCGATGCTGCCAACGGCAACATTACACTCGCCCCGAACGGTAACGGCTCTACGGTTATCACCAACGCTGGAACGTCCAACGCACTTCGTATCACGCAAACCGGCACGGGCAACGCGCTGTTGGTTGAAGATTCGGCAAATCCAGACTCAAGCCCGTTTGTGATTGATGCGAGTGGGCGAGTTATTGTTGGTTATACAGCGGCTCTTTCTACAGGCATCGGAACCCCGCAGCTACACACGATAGGCAGCAGTGCAAGCGCCGCAATGAGCGGAACCACGGTTTTTTCAAATGATAATGCTGGCGCTAATTATATCTTTGGCAAATCTCGCGGGGCGCTTGGCACGGTCGGAACATCGGTTGTATCTGGGGACGTTGTAGGAAATATATTTTTTGTTGCTGACGATGGCACTTCACTTATTCGCGCCGCAACGATTCAAGCTCTTGTAGACGGCACCCCTGGCACCAACGACATGCCAGGGCGGTTGGTGTTTGCTACTACTGCTGATGGCGCATCTAGTCCAACTGAGCGTGTCCGTATTAACTCATCAGGACTTACGACGGTTGGTTTTTCCGCAGCTACTGGCGTAGCTTTGTCCACCACGGTAGCAGCCAAACTTTATTCGTCTAACACAACGTATACGGACGGCGTTACTGCGGCTTCCGGCACCGTGACTCACGGGACAATCGCTTCTTTCGACAATCCGGCTATTGCTGCGACGAATGCTACCGTAACCTATACCAATGCATCTACGGTGTATATCGACGGCGCACCTACTGCCGGGTCCAATGTCACGATCACCAACCCCTATGCGCTCTACGTGGCGGCGGGCACGGTATATTTTGGCGGCACGGTCTCCGCTGCTGACCCCATTGTCCAACAAACTGACACCGGCACGGCTCCTAACGAAATTCCGCTCAATCAGTATCTGGGCGCGCTCGCCTATGTGGACACTGAGACGCCTGCACTGGCTGTCGGTACGGGGATAACCGCTGGCACGGGGACAATCTGTAAGGTCAACGGAGGGTTGTCGGGCGGAATTTATCGGGTAACGATTCTTGTCGATCTAACTGGGCTGAACTCAGGCGGTACGGCAGGCGACATCATCGGTGTTAACGGCACGGCCAACCCGTGCTACATCGCACTTCTTCCGGATATGGTTGTGCTAGGTGGGCGGATGACTTGCCTTGAGACCCCTGCGGGTGGGGATACTGATATTGATCTGTACAGTGCAACCGAGGGTACTGGGGTTGAGGACCAAGCGATTACGGCCCTAACGGAGACGCAAATTATTAACGCCGGGACGCAGTCAGTGGGGACAGTGACTTACTTTGCTGCTGACCCTGTAGCCAACACGTATCTTTACCTTGTTGGGCAATCGACTTCAAACGCGACGTATACTGCAGGTCGATTCCTGATCGAAATCTTTGGGGTCCAATAATGGCAATCCAAGCTAACTTCCCGGCAATTAAGCCTTCGCTCAATCTTGATTTTTCTAATACCAAGAAGCTCGATAGCCGCGTCACGTTCACCCGCTCGACCACGGCGACATATTACGATGGTGTAACGACGGCGAAGGCTGAAGAGAATTTGCTGCTGCAGAGTCAGGATTTTACTAACGCAACTTATTGGGCAACCAACACAGCGTCTGTTTCATATACAGCTAATACAACCGTAGCGCCAAATGGGACTATGACCGCAGATACTATGACGGCTGCGGTGGGGACAGGTACTAGATTTGGATCTGGAACAGGTATCTACGGAATTACCTCTGGTCTTGTTTACACAGCATCGCTATTTGTTCAAGCTGGGACAGATACGGTAGTTCAATTACTATTCCCAACAGGTCAGTTTGGTGCAAATGCATATGCTAATTTTGATCTGTCGGCTGGCACTGTTGGAAGTGTCGGTGCTAGTGCGACCGCAACAATTAGCAGCGCAGGGGGCACTTGGTATCGATGTTCAATTACCGCAACTGCAACTGCGTCTAGTACAGCTTCAATTGGCGTTGGTTTTGCTTTTACAGGAAATAACTCTTCGGCTACCCGACTGCCATCTATCACAGCGGCTGGGACTGAAACTCTTATCCTATGGGGCGCACAACTCGAACAACGCTCCAGCGTCACCGCGTACACCGCCACGACCACCCAGTCGATCACCAATTACATCCCCGTCCTGCTCACTGCTGCGGCAAACGTACCGAGATTCGATCACAACCCTACAACTGGCGAAAGCCTTGGGCTACTGATTGAGGAACAGCGGACAAATCTACTTCTTCAATCCGAGGATCTTGACACGACTTGGGCAGAGACTCGTGCTACGTTGAACCTTAATAGCGTAGTATCTCCTGCCGGTACGCTGACCGCAGATAGACTAATTGCTAGTATCGATAACGACACACATTTTACTACACAAACTTTTACTGGTACTGCAGCTGCCTATACGTTCACTGTATATGCAAAAGCCTCTGGGCTTAACTTTGTAGCTTTACGGCTATTTAATGGTACCTCTCAAGTCGGTCTTGCTTATTACAATCTTTCTACTGGGGCTACCGGCACAGTTACTGCGGGCACTGCAACAATTACTTCAGTAGGAAATGGCTGGTACCGTTGTTCTTTGACTGCAACCCTTGCCGCATCGGCGTCTTGTACTGCGGACATTTACCTTGCTAGTGCGGATAACACAAATAGTTTTGCGGGGGACGCGTTTAACGGAATTGCTTTGTGGGGGTTTCAAACTGAATTGGGGGCGTTCCCCACATCCTACATCGCAACCACTTCGGCTGCTGTGACTCGCAGTGCAGACGCTGCCAGCATGACGGGCACCAACTTTTCGAGTTGGTATAACGCTGGGGCGGGGACGCTTTTTGTAGAATTTTCTTGGGTAGGTTTGAAATCTGCCGCAGGTCAGCGAGTAGTAGTTATGGATGACGGCACTACAGCAAATTATTGGGGGATGATAGCTACTTCAGCTAACGGAATGCAGTGTCCAGTAATAGTTAATACTGTGACTGAAGCAACAAATGGAACCCCAGCAACTACTTATAGTGCAAATACGTACTATAAACAGATCGTTGCCCTTGCTTTCAATAGTACTGTTGCTGCTGTAAATGGTGTAGCAGGGACTGATGACACAGTGGTTACTATGCCAGTTGTAAACACTTTGCGTATTGGCGCATCTTCC
>Ga0129333_10007717_pt1 | contig 10151 bp, 15 predicted proteins | sample CPB6_08_DNA_FD_94474 | JGI IMG/M metagenome (GOLD analysis project Ga0129333, IMG submission 94474) | Freshwater to marine salinity gradient microbial communities from Chesapeake Bay, USA - CPBay_Sum_0.6_0.8_DNA | ecosystem: Environmental > Aquatic > Marine > Coastal | place: USA: Chesapeake...
ATGTAATGCTCTACGCAGTTGACGGGTACTCAGGCGGATCAGCAGTGGAGGTCGTGACAACTGATTCGCCAGTAATCGTTGGTAACACCAGATATTGGCGTTTGGAAGTTCCAGATACCTACACGTCTTACACAGACATGGGCGTTGTTATTAGATTTGTTGAGTCTCCGGTATATGGTCCCGATGACTTCGACTATCTACTGCTGGAGCGGAATAGCATCGGAGAGTACTTCGATGGTGACAGCACTCGCGGTGGATGGATCGTCGATGGTGGTGGGTCCGTATCTGACTTTGCGTGGACCGGTACGGAAGGCGCGTCAAAATCCGTGTACACCGATAACTTCCAGAAGGTGAAATACACGGTGGCCCGCCTAATCCCGTCAATTCTGCCGGTGAACCAGTTGGTCACCTCTGGCACGGTCTACAGCAACCGTGTGCCAACGACAAACTTGAATTACGCGATTACGTACAATAACATTCCAGGCGTATGATCGAAATCCTCATAGCCGCCCTAGCGGTCTACAAAGTTGTTCAAGTTCTGGACGCCATCAGTCCGCGCGAAGCAATGCCGTGGGTCAAGGTTCTCGTGGGAGTTGTGCTTGGGTACCCAGCCGCTATCCTTGCGGACGTGTCAAATGTCACGCTAGGTGGCTTGGCAGTTGCCACAGTGGCTGGTATCCTTCACGCTGTACTTCGGTTGATCACACTGACCGGGGACATGGCTCGCAAGAAGAGCCTCCGCTAAAACCACAAGGAGAACCAAATGGAGCACTACGGTGTACTCGGTATTGGGGTTGCCCCCAAGAAGGTCATCAACGCATCGCTGAATGACATCGGTACGAAAGTCACGTACTACATTCCGTGGTACGGACAGAATCCAGTTCCGTCCGGTCTGGAGGTTGTCTATGACTGGATGTTGGACAACGATGCCTCATACAAGATCATCGCCGCGACCGGAGCAAAAGCCGTGCCGAAGATCCTGGCCCGTGGGGCTGGTGAGGTCATCGAGGCCGACGATGTCGACCTGACAATCATCAACGAATTGAAGCAGGTCAATGGACTGTCCACGATCTTGTGGAGTGACGAGGCCGAGTCATATTCGGTCAATATTGCGTCCACATCGATCAACATCGGATTGCCGACGTTGGAGTTGACCAACGGTCTGACACCCATCATCCTGGAGACTGATACCCCAGCAGTCATCGAGGTCAAGGCAGAGAGGGTCGAGGACGACATGGAAGAATTGGACGTTGCGTCGTTCGACCGTGAGACCTTGGAAGTCATGCCTGCCGCCCACGTCAAGCGTCTCGCACGAAACGCCGGTCACGAGGTGAAGACCAAGGAAGAGGCCATTGAGGCGCTCCTTGGGAGCGCACCAAAGACATCTGAGGTGGAACTTACCGAGCAATCGTTACCAACCATTGTTGGTGTCGTTGTCAAGTTCAACAACGGCGATGAGATCACTTACCACGTCAGCCATGAAGTTTATTCTGCGATTCACGAATTAGTAGTTGCGGAACACAAGACCATCCGCTAGAGTCCATGTCGGGTACCCCACATAGGTACCTGGCACAACATAAAAGTGGTGGGCGTACCTCATCCCCCTTGGTACGTTCAGTGAAAAGGCCCCCTCACGGGGGCCTTTTCATTGAGTATCAATAACTCAGCGTTTCATTTCTTCTTCTTGGCGGGAGCCTTCTTGGCGTCTTTCTTCTTACCGCCCTTGGGTCCCTTGCCGAAGCCAGGAGCCTTGGGGTTGGAGAGTCCGCAACCACATTCCTTACACATCACTTGCCTCCCTTCTTCTTCTTAGAAGCGTTCATGTTGTCAACAAGGTTCGGATAAGGACGGCCAGCCTTCTTAGCGGCGGCCTTGGCGGACGCTTTCTGACTGGGCGTCAGTTTCTTGTCCTTCTTTGTGGGGTCTTTGGTTTCCCAAACCTTCTTATCAGCCATTACCATTTCACCTTGTCTGCCCAGTACGCCGCTGACATCTTGCCCTTCTTGATGTTCTCAGCATGGCGGGCCTTGAATGACTTGCGCTTCTCTTTCATGCGGTCTGACTCACCCTCTTTGGGCTTGCCAGCGGTTTCAGCACCCTGTTCACCAAAGCGAATCGTCTTCACCTGATCGCCTTCCTTGGCGACAACGATGTGCGACTTCGTCGGGTGGTCCGGTGTGCGCTTGGGCTTGTTGTACCCGCTGACACCGGCACGCTCTAGACGTGGGTCTTTCTTTTTCTCTGCCATGATTACCTCATTTCGTCGAGGCGCGGAGTTGCCACGCCCATTTCTTATGCATATCGATTCGCCCAGCAAGGAAGTCCATGATTCCCTGCTCGTCGGCCCCCTCGGCTGACTTGAATGCTTTATTCAAGGTGTCGATAACAGTCTCGTTGGCGTTCATAAGAGACTTGGCCATCGCCTTCGGTGTGGGGTCAACATCCTTGAACTCGACGTTACGAAGGTCGATGAACTTCTGGAGACTGAATGGTGCGTAATCATCCATCTTGCGTACGTTCTCGGCTAGCGGATCGATGGAACCATAGACATCCTCATAGATGTCACCGAACAGATCGTGGTACTGGCTGAAGTCCTGACCTTCGACATTCCAGTGGTAACCGTGAGCCATGAAGTAGAACGTAACCACGTCTGCCATGGCCGTTTTCAGGGCTTTTACCAGGTCTTCCATTGTGGCTCCTAACAACATTGGGGCATGGGAATTATACCCCATGCCCCAACGCTGACTGCATAAGCCGCCAGACAGGAGAACCACCAACCCTCTGGCAGGGCCACTCTATCAGGGGTTTACGCCCGACGCAAACAGGTCGTTGCGGGAACTGGATGGGTCGGCTATCCTTGCCCGTTTATGACCACCAACCACTTCGATGGGCAGTTCTTAGCGGTCCCCGTCTGGGCCGTAGAGGCCATCAAAACCCGTGGTCAGGCCAGGGATCTCCAGGTGTTGACGGGTCTGATTGGATGTATGGATCTGCGGACCCGCACCATCGTGGCGTCACATTCCCAGGTTGCTGATTACGTCGGTGTATCCCGTGAAACGGTCAAGCGGTCGATTAAGTGGTTGGTAGACGAAGGAATCATCGAAGTGGTGCGTACAGGTAACTCTGTAAACCATTACACTGTCCAATACCGACGCCGTAGGGGGGTCACAGGTGACCTACCGGGGGGTCACGGGAGACCCTACCCAGGGTCACGGGAGACCCTACCCATAGAAGTTCGGGGGGTCACGGGTGACCCTCCCAAATCGGAAGTTTCCCCTGCTCAGGAGCCAAATCCTGAAAACATAGAGATATATAACAATAGAGAAGTACTTAAGAGAAGTGAGAATGCCCCCTGCGGGGGCGAGGAGAGCGAAATGATTCTTGGTGGCGACCCGGAGAGGGTGGATGAAAAACCTGCGCCGACGAAGACTCGCGCGCCCCGTGGGGCCTACGAACTTGCCGACCGCTTCATGCACCACCCAAAATCCTTGATGTCCCAGACGTACACGCCCCGAGATCGGGTGATCCTGATGGCGACATTCAAGAAACTCATGGAGGGTGGCATCACTCGCCCGAGCATCGCCCGAATGATCGACAAGTTCTGGAATCACCCAGCCTTCTCAGCGTACTCGTCCCCGGTTGAGGCGTTCTCCAGCCGGGCGGTACAGAAGGCCCTGCTGGATACCACCGAGATCACCGTTCAGGATGCCAACCCGGTCCTGACTATGATGGCCAACGACTTTACCCGGAATGACGAGAATCTTCCCTGGGATACCGCGGCTGACCGTGAACTTGGTAAGGCGGTTATGTTGCGGTGCATGGATGCGTGTTACCGCTACCCCGAGGTTGTGGCTGACATCGCCACCATGTGGAATGGGGAGTTTAAAGACCCTGAGTTCCTAGTCATGCTCGATGCTCTTAACGATCTGGTGCGCTGGCATTGTGCACAGCAAAGCATTGACTTTGACGATGTAATTAGCAAACTATCAAAGATTACTTTGCCTATTCCACTAATGAATACTTCCCCCACTATGCTTCGACCCCCGGCTGGTACCATAGAGGAGGCGGTTTACAATTACAGGAGGTTTGGAAATGGGTGACGACGAGCCGTCATACATGTTCAGCAGTCTCGATGACCTCCTCCACTTTGTGAAGTGGTTAACCGATAATTTCGATAATCCCCACGATTTTGAGGAAGCCTTATCGACCATCTCGTCAGATGACTCCATGGGTTTTGAAGAGGCCCTCGACCTGATCCTACAAATATCCCCGGAATGTACTCGCGCCAAAGGAAAGGACCGGGAGTTCTTCAGTTGCCCGGACTGTGGTGCTATATTCGCTACCCCATCGGGACTCAACATTCATTGTTCAGTTATCCATTCGGACAACGAAGAGTTATCCGACCGCATCAAGCAAGACGACGAGTTCTGGGACATTGTTAAGAACTCGTACACGGACCACCAAGAGGAACTAGATGACGACTTACACGACACCGACTGACTGGAAGTCTGAGAAGTGGTGGCGTAACAGATCGAAAGACGAGAGGCTGTTTCACCTGCACGTACCGAAGCGGTGGCGGTCGCTTAAGTTCGACTCGCTCGATCTCGACAAGGACACACTCGGCCACGCCCAGACGTGGCTCGACGACTACGAACGTGGTGCCAGCCTCTACATCTATGGGCGTAGTGGAACTGGTAAGACATCGCTGGCACAGGCCCTGGCGCAACATCTCGTCGAGAACGATCAAACCTCGGGACGTTTCCTGCCCAGCGACCAGTACATCGAGATGCTCCAAGACTCGTTCGATAACAATAACCTTCTGCCTGAGATGTACTCCACTCCGTACCTACTGAAATACGTGCAGGCCGTGTTCGACGTGCTCGTACTCGATGGCGTCGGCCAGGAACGAGACACAGAGTTCACTCGGCATGAGATCGGTAGTCTCGTGCGCCGTCGCTACGAGAATGAGCGCACCGTGATCATCACTTCGTCGATGCCCCCGATGGATTTCATTCGTCGGTATGGTGACCGTGTCAAGGGGGCGGTCACTGAGATGTCCACGATCAAAGTCGACACACCACGGGTGGCCTGATCACCGTGCAGGGGAACGACATTAGCGTTTATGATCGACTCGGACAGTCGTGCATGTTTGAAGGTGTTCTTGCCAACGCCCCGACTGGTACCTCCAAGGTCAAAGCAAAGTTCTTTGAGAGTCGTGACGACTGGGATGCCGTCCTTCGGTTGTGGACCCCCAACGATCTACCTCTGCGTTCATTGAATGATTGTGTGAATCGTCTCGGGATTGGAACAGAGGTCATCACGTTTATCCACCCGGAAGCGGTCGACGCCATCTATACTTGGCTGTCTCGTAAGGGGGTTAGCACCAGCGTCCTCTACTACGAAACCATCGAGCAATACAGAGACGATTTCAAGTACAACCGGGGACTCAAGGTGTTCTACACATCAAGCACAGACGACGCTCATGTGATTGGTATGCGCGCTACGGTGGTCAGCCCCAACATGGCGTGGAGGCTCTGATGGCGAGTAGCGAACTGCTTCTCATCTCCAAAGTTCTGGAGACCCAGGACATCAACACTCCGGTACGAGCGGGCATCAAGCCGTACCACTTCACCGGCACATGGGGCCAGATGTGGGAGTGGTTGGTTACGTACCACCGTGACCACGGTGTGCTCCCGACAGAACGCGTACTCATATCCGAGTTCGGTTCGTTTACTCCCGCCGACACCGAGGGCGAGGTGTTCACTCGCCTCATTGAAGAACTCCTCGATGGTCATCGCACACGCACACTGAGCGATGGCTTGCAGGAAGCGTTCAACGCTCTCAATAACAGCGATCCCAGCGCGGCTATGTCGGCGCTGTCGACCAGCCTCCAAAAAGCATCGGTCGAAGGTTCTCGCATTCGTGATGTCAACATCATCGAAACGTGGCAAGACCGTATTGCTAAGTACGAAGAGATGAGCACGACCACAAACCCGTTGCGTGGTATTCCCACCGGGTTCTACGGTCTTGATCGAATCACACAGGGACTGCGTCCACAGCAGTTCATCGTGCTGGCGGGTGAGCCGAAGCGTGGTAAGTCATTGTTCGCTCTCATCATGGCGAACTCCGCACACATCCACGGCAAGATGCCATTGTTCGTTTCGTTTGAAATGAGCGTCGAAGAACAGACCGCCCGTTATGACTCGATCATCTCCAAGATCCCGTACGGTCGCATCTTGTCCGGTGACCTGAACAAGCAAGAGCGCGAGAGAATCAGACACACCCTGATGGGTAAGAAGAACATGCAACCGTTCATCATCAGTGAGGACGCCGCGTCTCTCACCACGGTGACAGCGCTGTCCGGCAAGGTCAAGGAATACAAGCCCGATCTACTCGTTGTCGACGGCGTGTACCTCATGGACGACGAAGAGGGACAGGACAAGGGAACGCCACAGGCGCTCACCAACATCACCCGCGGTCTGAAGCGCCTGTCGCAGAGTCACGACATCCCAGTCGTCGCTACGACTCAGGTGCTTGGGTGGAAACTCAATAACAAGAGAACTCGTGCGGTAACAGCCGACGCCATCGGTTACTCATCATCATTCGGTCAGGACGCCGACCTCGTTCTCAGCGTCGAGCGCAATCCTGATATCGACGACCAGGCAATCATGCGAGTCATCCTGGCCCGCTCGGCTCCACAGGGCATCGTTCATGTCAAGTGGGACTGGGAGACCATGGAGTTTGAAGAAGTATTCGGAGACGATGGTGACGACATCAACCCGTCCTTCGACTGACCTCGCTGAACTTCTAACTTCTGCCGGTGTTGAAATCCGCTCCGCAGGTGAGCGTGAGATCACTGGCAAATGCCCGGTGCACGCCCGTACCACCGGCAAGGAAGACCGCTCACCATCGTGGAGTATCAACGCCGAGACTGGTCTATGGATCTGTTTCTCCTGTGGTGCGCGTGGGACGCTGTCGATGCTCATCGCAGAACTCATCGGTGCCGATGCGACGTGGGACGTACAGAAGTTCATCATCCAGAACTCGATCAATCGGCTGAACGGTAAGCAACACACCGAGATCGCTCCAGTAGCCAACGTCAACGAGTACTCCAAGTTCATACGGGTATCAGACAAGAAGTGCGCCCACCGCAATCTCGACCCAGATCTCGTGTTCCGCTATGGCGTGCGCTGGAACCCGAATCGTAAGACGTGGGCGATCCCGATCATCAGCCCGTCAGCCGAACTCAAGGGGTGGCAGGAGAAGCGTTCCGGGTCGGTACTGAACTACCCCACGGGCGTGGAGAAGTCGAAGACACTGTTTGGTGTCGAGCGGTTCCGCTCTAAGACCGCCGTCCTCGTGGAATCACCACTGGATGTTGTGCGCTTTGCCGGTGTGTTCTCCAACCCACAGGCCCTCGCCTCGTTCGGCGCGCACATCTCTGACACTCAGTTGCAGATACTGACCGACTGCGCCGACCGCATCATCGTGGCATTGGATAACGATGACGCCGGTATCGCGGCAAGCCAACGGGTGTACAAGAGGATCGCTACCCCACGTCGTGGGTTGCTCTGGTGGAACTACAGCGGTACGGACGCCAAAGACATCGGTGATATGACCGACGACGAGATCGCCCAGGGGCTGGAAACAGCCACAGTTGTCCCCCCGTGGTCACACCATGTTTAAGGGAAGCCTTTACCCATATCAGCAGGAGTCGGTCGACAAGATGATCGACCGCGGTCAGGTCTTACTGGGTCTCGTTATGGGTGCGGGTAAGACGGTGACCACCATCGCGGCGGTCGAGAAGTTGATGGAACTGAACGAGGTCGAGAAGTGTTTGGTCGTTGTCCCCGCCTCGCTCAAGTACCAGTGGATGCGAGAGATCAAGAAGTTCACCGACTCTTCGGTCATGATCATCGATGGCTCCCCGAAGCAGAGGGAGCAACAATGGAAGAAGTCATTGTCGTCGAAGTACACCATCGTTAATCCCGAATCCTTGATAAGAGACGGTAACGCCTACAAGTATCTGTCCTGGCAATGCCTGATAGTTGACGAAGCAACCATGCTGAAGTCCCGGTCGAGCAAGCGTTCCAAGATGCTGAAGAAGTTGGCCAAGCCGATTTACTACCGCTATGCGTTGACGGGTCAGCCCATCGAGAACCGGCCCGAGGAACTGTTCTCCATCATGGAGTTCGTGGACGCCAGTATCCTGGGACGGTTCGATTTATTCGACCGGACGTTTATCGTCCGTGACCACTTTGGTCGCCCAACCCGCTATAAGAATCTGGGCGCACTCCACGAGTCCCTGAAGGAGTGCATGATCCGTAAGACGCGGGAAGACATCGCAGATCAGTTGCCCAAGATCATCCATCAGGTGATCCCAGTACCATTCGACAAGAAGGGCGCTGACCTTTACAATCGCATATCCAATGATCTTCTTCATCAGTTAACGACTGTGATGAACAAGCACGGGAACGCATTCAACCTGTGGCGTCACTACAACGATAAGGAGTCGAACGAGGCTCAGGGCCAGGTCATGTCCCGACTGACCACCTTGCGTATGCTTTGCGATAACCCCGAACTCGTCGCCAAGTCAGCGTCGATCTACGAGGACCCGACCAAGCCCGACGAGGGAAGCCAATACGCCAGCGAAGTGGTCAAAGCCGGGTTATTGGCGGGATTAACCCAGGCTCCCAAACTAGATGCTGTTACTGAATACATACAAGACGTTCTTGATGAAGACCCTAAAAATAAAGTAGTGTTGTTCTCTTTCTTCAAAGAGAACTTACGATTGATACAAAAGCGCACACAATCCATCACCCGAAGCGTTCTATTCATGGGTGGTATGTCAGCCCAGGAGAGAGATGATGCCAAGCAACAATTCGCCACGGATTCCAACACCCGGCTGTTCCTGTCGTCCGATGCCGGTGGCTACGGCGTGGACCTGCCCATGGCCAACTATCTCATCAGTTACGATCTACCCTGGTCGAGCGGGAAACTGGAACAGCGAGAAGCGCGAATCATTCGTCTATCGTCGCAGTTTCCGCACGTCACCATCGCCACGTTTGTCATGAAGGGGAGTATCGAGGAGCGTCAGTATGAGATGCTCCAGCAGAAGCGTTCGATTAACGAAGCCTTCGTCGACGGTAAGCACCACGACGTGCGTGGCGGTTTTGACATCACCCTTGGTAGCCTGTCATCCTTCCTTCGGGATTCAACTGTATAAGGAGCATCGTGGAACCCAGAACCATCAAGAATGAGAAGCCGAACATGGATTACCTCCAGCGTCTCATTGACGAGTACGACAAGTCGAAGGCGTTTGCCGACAAAGCCGCCGCGCGTGTCGAAGAACTGAAGAAGGTCCTCAAGTCGTACGTAGCCGACTTTGGTACTGCCGACGACAAGGGACACAAGTGGCTCGCTGGTGAAACACACCAGTTGAAGAACGAGCGCCGAGTCAGTCGGGCGTTCGATACCAAAGCCGGTGAAAAGTGGGCCAAGACCACAGGCCACTGGGAGAGTGTCAAGCGCACCGTCGAAGTGCTCGACGAAGACGCCCTCATGGCTCTTGTCTGGGATAACCCAGAACTTGAAGAAGAAGTGTCGAAGTTGTACACCGAGAAAGAGACCTGGGCATTCAAGGTCGTCGAAGGCAAGTCATACGAGGACGAATGAACCGAGACCCTCTCGATCTCCTTGGTGATCTGCCGGATTGGCCGGGTAACAGACCACCCAAGAACCGCCCCGGTGGCGATAAGCCATCAGAACTGGACGACCGGTTTAATGGGGCTAAGTCAAAGGTGTACCGCATGGGTGGTGCTGAGCGTCGGTTCTTCACCGTGGGTGAACTTGCTAAGGCGCTGAACCGTCGACCGGTAACATTACGCATGTGGGAATCAAAAGGCTGGATACCGAAAGCCAACTATCGTACGCCCGCACCACGTGGCGAACAGATTCCCGGAAAACCTACAAAAGGTCGTAGACTTTACTCGCTGGAGCAGGTAGAGTTCTTACTCGACGCTGTGAAGCGTTTCAATCTTGATGACCCAGTCCAGGCCAACTGGGAAGGATTCAAGAAGCACACAACAACCAACTGGCCCAACTAACCAAAGGAATAGACATGAGCAGATACGACGACGAAGAAGAAATCA
>Ga0129333_10007718_pt1 | contig 10150 bp, 18 predicted proteins | sample CPB6_08_DNA_FD_94474 | JGI IMG/M metagenome (GOLD analysis project Ga0129333, IMG submission 94474) | Freshwater to marine salinity gradient microbial communities from Chesapeake Bay, USA - CPBay_Sum_0.6_0.8_DNA | ecosystem: Environmental > Aquatic > Marine > Coastal | place: USA: Chesapeake...
AATCCATCGACTCCACCGATGGCAAACGAATCGCCCTGCCTCAAGATTGCCTCAATATCAGCGCGGCTGCACCAAAATGATCCGTCTGGTTGGTCGGCTGGATGCTTGCCACCAGACACCCACTTTGTGCCCCACGAGTTCAATATCAGCACTCCGTCGCGAGGGTTCTTCATCGGCTCGGTAGAGCCAGCGGAACCCGCTGCAAACTTGATGCCAACGACGCACATGCAGTGCCCCCAACTCCCGCCACGAGGCAGGAAGCCATCGGCATCGCGCACGCTGGTTGCGGCGAAGCCGACGTTGCTGCATATCGGCACGCAGTAGCCGCTCGTGATGGCCGCCGCGAGTTCGTCCCACGTAGAGACAAGGGCCACCTTCATCGCTCGATGCGTGTTGGCCTTGGCACCCAAGTCCTTTGGCACGCCATAGGCTCCCCATTGGCGACTCAGTTCGATGCTGTACTCGCTCAGGTCTACCTCGTCGGTCTGCCGCTCGCGGTAAAGGATGCCGCCTTGGCCGTTCTTCAGACCGCTCACCCATCGTGCCGCTGCGGCACCATACGACCCATCAGACCAGCCGGCGAACGCGACAGGAGGTAACCGGCCAGCCGTCCTGCTGCCACCATAGATCGGCTCCGTGGCAACGAGCTTCGGCGGATGCGGCAGTCGGCCGGTCTTCCAATCGACGGCCTGCGAGATGTAGGAGCCGACGCCCCAACCAAAAGAGACACAGGTGCCAGCGGAGCCTTGATTCCATGCGGCGAAAGGTTTGCCGTAGACGGCACGGCTCGCCTCGTCAGCGTAGCGGTAGAGGAACGTGTCTACCGGCTTCATCTGCTCCACGCACTCCTCGCCAGCCTGAGCGAATCGCGGTTCATTGAGCTGCTTGAGGAATCGCTCGGTTGCCTCTGGGTTGGGGTTATAGCCGTAGTTGCCTTCAAGGCGATCCACGAGCCGTGCTGTGTAGCGGCTGGCGACGGTGCCCACGACGGCGGCGAAGATCACGAACGCGATCGCCGAGAGCGTCCACTGGCCTGATTCACTTTGAGGCATCTTCGGCAGCCCTCCCGATTTCGCGGTAGGCGGCAACCCATGCCGAACGCTGCTCGGGCGTCAGCGGGCCGCCATCGTTGCCGAGCTTCTCGTCAAGGTAGGCGGCAATCTTGTCTCGTGCGGTCGGTTGCCTGTCGCCAATACTCTCGCCGCGGCAGCGGAAGATGCGGGCGGTTTTTCGCAACTCATCCAGCTGGACGCCCGTGCGCAGGAACGGCTCTGACTGCTGGGCGTCGTATGAGATTTCGTCGGCGAGCTCCAGGCACAGGGCACCGATGGTCGCGGCGTCCTCGGAAGCCTCAGAGCCAACAAACATTCCCCGCAGCGAGAATGGGCCTCCATCAGGCTCTGGTGTCGGCTCAATCGACTGCTGCGGCCACCACAGCAAAGCAAAAGCAATCGCGAGGATTGCGAATGCCGCAGCCTTGCGAACGTCAACCTTTTCCTTCACCGACGCCAGCAATGCACGGAGCTTTTGAGCGTCAACGCCGAAGAGAACCGACAATGCCACTACGGCCAGAACAATGGAAATCATGAATCACTCCCGCTTTCTGGCGTAAAGTCTGGCAAAATGTCGTCGTTACCTTGCAGAGTTGACTCCTCTGAAACGTCTTGGGACGGCTCAAAATCAACCCATTTCCGCACTTCGCCTGGAATCTCGATCCGCTTCAGCGAAACGTGCTGGGCCTTGATGGTGCTGCGTTGCTCTCTGATTTCGTCAGTCCACCTTGATTGGATTTCCAGGCACCTCGTGCGGATTTCGTCTGCCGTTGGATCGCGTTGCCGCTTCGGCTTGGCGCGGAGTTTCCTGTCGTGCCGTGGCGGCAACTCCCAGACGTGCTTCAGCCTGATGGCCTGATCACGAGTGATGGAGTAGCGATCGCACAGATCCCGCATGGGAACGTGCTGCAGCCAATCGGCCCGAAACGATGTCAGGCTGATGGTTGAGGTGTTGCCTCGCATTCGGCGGGCTCCATCCAGTGAACGAGCGTTCGCATGGCAGGGCAGATGTAGAGATTTCCGCCAGTCGCCTTTGCCACGCTCTTGTGAAACGGCACATGCTCGCAGTCGTGGCGGCCGTCGTAGCGGCCAGCCATAAAAGCTTCCGTGCGATAGACCGCCATTCCGCCGAATGCACTCGAGACAAGCACCGGCTGAGATCCAACAGGCGGAAACCACCCGTAGGCCCATCCGCCAATCCCGGCCTGGTAGGCATCGTGATAGTTGCCGGCCTGGCCTACGCCTCGCAATGCCCAGAGGTCGTATTGTGCCCACTGAGGGCCGTAGCCCCAGTTGTGCTGGAACATCGAGACGCTCGCCATGCCATAGGCATCCGGCATGACCGTGAGCCACCCGATGGCATTCGTCAGGCCGTCGTGGCTCCATCCGCCCCACAGGTCAAAGTCGATGACCACCACGTAGTCAGAATCTTTCGCACAGGCGGCAACCCATTTCCTGCAAGCCTCTCGGTACTCAGCTAGGGCAACGGTTCTCCTGCCGGCGAACTCGCCTGGGAAATGACCACGCCCGAGAACTTGATAGTGAAACGTGGCTGGGTCATGCCTTCGGCAGAAGTCGGCCAACACCTCGAGCGTCTGGTCTTCGCAGTCATTGGACTCGATGTGCAGCTGCCAGCCGTCGCACTGGTTCGCAAGATGCTCAATCGCTCCAAGGTTCTGAGCAAGCCAAACCGCACAATTTCGCGCGAGGCCCACAATGGCAATGCGTGCGTTCTGCAGTGCGATGCGGCCAATGTTGCACTTGTGCGCGAACGGCTCCGCAAACTCGGGTCGCGGCCACAGAAGAACCTCTGGGATTTCAGGCATAGGCTATGCCACGCTTTCTGCAGATGGCTTCGGCAACGTCGTGCGGCAACTCGGCACGACGAACAAAGGCACGAACCTCGTTTGCGTACCACTCCTGACGATCGCCGGAACGCTCGCGAGATCCGTAGGAATGCTCATCCTCGGTGAAGATTGCGCCGACAGATGGCACGTAGACCGCACCGGCAATGGCGGCAACCGTCGCAAACCCAATCGCATCTGCGTAGGGACCCATGCGCCAATACTCACGCTCAATCAGCCATTGCTGCCAGTCATGACGAATGGCAGAACCGATGCCGGTTTCCATTGGATTAAGCGGGCTGAGGAAACGATCTCGCACCTGCTCGGGTGTGTATTCCTCTTCGGAGTCGATGAACGTCTGGATGATGCGGTGAGGTTGCTGCTTTGGCTTTCGCACGGCATAGGCGTGAAAGATCACTGCTGCCTGCTGATGCCGCATAGCAGACATGCAGACACCAGGGCATAGCTCGTCATCGGCACTGAGGCTGATGATGTGCTGGCCCTTGAGATTGAGGATGTACGGGCAGGCGGCCTGCTCCCAGCAATCCGATTTCTCTCGATGCTGCACGTAGCCGAACTGGTGGTAGACCTTGCTTGCTGCGTAGATCAGACGCATGCTCGGATCGGTGCTTGCATCGTCAATCACGAGCACCTCGATCGGCTGCTCCCTGACTGCCGAGTAGATCGCAGCCCCAAGCGTCTTGGAGTGGTTGCGATTCGGAATCCAGACGCTGACGCCAAACTTCATGCGGTGCGATTCCTGCCGATGAAAAGCATGCGGCCAAGCCCGTCTACCGTGCAGCGGTATGAAGCAAACTGCTCAAAGACAAGCGAACGATTGGACGGCTGCAGCTGCTCAAAGTCGTGGATGCAAAGCACGTCGCACAACGCCGCTGCCGTGAGGTACTCGCCGATCACCGAATCTCCGTGCCTGGCGTCGTGGAAAATCACGTCGAATGTCCAGCCAACTTCGCTGGCTTCACGCAAAAACCTTCCAGCGTCATCCGCTACCGGCCAGATGTTTGCGCACCCAAGCTCACGCCAGTAAGCCACTCGCTGCGAGGCCGGAACCGTGTCGCATAGATCGACACTGATCACCAAAGACTCCTGCGATGCCATGGCTATCGCAGCCGTCGATATTCCGGCATGGGAGCCGAGCTCGAGCACAGTTCCCTCAATCCCTTCGCACTCACGGCATATCTCGGCAATGTGATTGCGTGAGGTTGTCATCGGGTGCGAGTCATCTATCTCGCGGAGGTAGTCTTCCCACGTCATGAGACCGCCACGGTTGTCCGTGCCTCCTCGCCATAAGACTTCTTGACGAACAGGCTGGCGACGAGCGTATCGTCACCAATCAACTTCTTGAGCGAGTCCAAACATCCCTTTGCAATGTTGTCCACGTCTGGCCTGGGCAGGACAGGAGCCGTTGGCTTCAGCCCTGACTTGTTCCAATGCGATTTCGGACGTTGAAAAACTGCGTCAATCTCAACGGCAATCGGCTTGCCTGTTGGCGAGAGTCCTGCTGCCTTCGCTGCTGACTCAACCGCTGCCCTGTAGGCGTGAATCTGGTGGTCAGCTGGCACATAGGCACGGGCGAACCCGCCCACAGTCGAGACTCTTGGCCTCGGCTGCGGGACGGGATCGCCTTTGACGCAGAACGTCACTGCCATGGTCAACCGCCGTGGCAGGACGGCGCACCGTGACACGATGAAGCACCGTGGCAAGACGCAGCACCGTGACGCGATGCCCTTGCCGCACGGGCCTCAGCTCGTGCATTCGCAGCATCGGCTCGTGCTTGCAGCCGATCCGCACGACGCTCGGCAGCGGAACGCCGGCCGTGACAACCAGCGGCTTCCGGCTCACCGTGGCAGGACGCAGCCTGCTGCACTGGCTTCTCGCAACTGCCAACACAGTCGCCAGCCAGGGCAACGCCGACGATGGCAACAAACACACAACCGGCAACGGCAACAGCAAACCTCACGATCACCTCGCTTCCTAGGGTAGAAGGAACCAACGAGGCTGATCATGCGGAGCGTGTCAAGTTTCCTGCCGTGATAACGCGGTTATCTGGAACCAGAGAAGCACTGGTTCTATTGCTCGCCCATCTCCGCACATGCGCCGCACTTAAAAAACCCGCTTCTCAGCAGCACCGTCCCGCCATCGTCGGCGGCTAAGATCAACTCCACTTGCCGGATGAAGCAACGATCTCCGCAAGCGATGCACTCGGCCCCGTCCGGTTCAACTGAATCCCACAGAATCGCAAGTGTTACAGAAAGCGACGCCATCATCGCCCAGATGCCTTGTTGGAAACACGCCGAAGAGTTGCAGCCCTCCGCTGTTTGTCAACGCTGCCGAAAAAGAACGAGTCGGCCTGCCGAAGAGCCTCGTCAGCAGCCCACCCGAGTTCCTTGATCTCTTCCTTGGTTAGTTGAATCGTCACAATAGAACCAGCCGATGCAGGAGACATCGCTGCGTCGTCCTGCGGTGTAGTGTCGTCACTCATGCGATGCTCCTGATCCTGCGTGTTATGTCGCTCATACTCGAGCCCCTGCAGGGTTAAAAATGCCACGATCCCAGTTCAAGACTTTCGCCCTCACGGTTTCATCTCGCTCGTTGCGTCGTTGTGCGTAGTGCTTCTCTCTACACTCCCTTGCACGATCTGCAATCTCCTGCGGAGTCGGGTCAACGATCTCAGTTTTCGTGCATGGCTTCCGCTTTGGCAGCCCGTGCTTTTTAGCCAAGACGCCGAGCGTGCTCTGGGCAACGCCAACACGTTCTGCGAGCTCCTGCCTGGTGATGTCCTCGTGCCACAGCCTGAAAAGCAATGGCACATCTACCTTTGTTCTGTTGCCTTGGTATCGCTTTGGCAAACCAAGACGCTTGGCCGCTTTCCTGATCGTGTCCTCTGAGGTTTTCAGGAGTTTTGCCATGGCGGGAATCGAAATCGGTTCGCCCCATACCTTCACCAACTCGGCATCACGAACGCTCGTCCGATTTGGAAGCCCGAGAGCACGGCATGTTTCCACTACCGTACTCTCGGCGCATCCAATGGCTTTGCCTATCTCCCGATTCGTCAACCCTTTTGCCCGCAACTCCTTCAACTTCTCAACGTCAACGATCGAGCGACGGCCCATCTATTCCTCGCACAGTGGCATGATGACGCCCCGACAGTCGCCGCTTCGCAGGACAACGGCTGAAGAACTATCGACGGCTTCAATCTCCACAGGTTCGCCATCGTCGCAAGCTTTCAGGAAATCACAGACGAAAACGGGATCAAGCTTCACCGTTGCCGCCTGCCCAAAATCAAGAATCGGGCACGTGACACTCGACTCACCAGCCTCGGAAGATTTCGCAGCAAGGCTGATGCCTTCACTGGTGATGGAGTACGTGACTCCCTTGGACTGCTCGCTGGTCACAATCGCAGCCTGACGGGTCGCCGCCAGCATCTCCTGGCGATCGGCAACCGTCGCAGACGCTTCACGCTCTGGGAACACGTCTCGCCAGCGTGGGTAGCGGCCTTCCACCACGCGAGAGGCCACGACGATGCCCTCAATAGTGGCAATCAACTCGCTGCCCGCAGACTCCAGCTGCACGGAACCCTCGCTGTGAGATGCCAGGGCCGCGATGGTGTTGATGGCACGGCTCGGCCAGAGCGTTGCGCTCGGGTCTACCGCCTGGTCAATCTCCACGTCGTATCGACTGAGCCGCCGGCCGTCCGTGGCCACGAACGTCGCAGATCCATCCTGCACCTCAACCATCACGCCACCCAAGGCGTATCTGCTCGATTCGTTGTCGGCCGCATAACTCACTGAGCGGACGGCTCGAGCAAACTGATCCGCCGGAATGCGTGCCACAGGCTTACGGGCCGCATCGGCCACGCTCCACACTGGAAACTCCGTGGCCGGCTCAGTCGGCAGCGTCCACTTGCTTGAGCCAATGCTGATGGTGCAGCTGGACTCACCGACGCCGATCAGCACTTCCTGCGAAGAGGCCGCCCCGAGGATCGCCGAAAGCCTGGCGTAGGGCAGCAGAATCTCAGGCCCCTGATAGTCGATCTCGCACGAGATGCGCATCTCAAGGTCAGTGGCCTCGACTACACCGCCGCCGATGTAGACGTTTTGCAGGACTGGCCGCGCCATCCCGCCAACTGCCGCACGGACAGTCGCCAGTGCTTTCCGTAGCGTGTCAGCAGCGATGCTGATACCAGCCGGTGTCGTTTTTCTTTTCTGCGTTGCGGTAGCCATGTGATTCCTTTCGTGGCCTGAGAGAACAACCAACCAACATGCCGAGAGCGAACGTCGCCGCCAGCAAGATTTCACCGAGTGCGATGAGCGCGAAGTCTTGAATGCTCATAGTCCGAGCCCCGGATCGTCATCCGGCTCCAGAAGTGGGAAGCGATTCGCCTGCAGTTCAATCTGCTCGAGTAGCTGGGCCTGTCGAACAAGCCGCTCCTGCATTCTGAGGATTGCGTCAGCCGCCTCCATGATCACAACGGCACTGCCTCTGATGTGCCCCACATATTCGGGCTCGCATATGCTGGCAGCCTTGTTGCACGCCTCAACGAACACTAGGAGGCCGTCAACGATCTCGTCATTCGCCATCGGCATAGACCACCTCCAATCCACCGGCACGGCTTGAGGTTTTGCGAATGGCACCCTTTCGCTCCAACGCTTTGACGTGGACAGCAACGGCATTGGGGCTGCGATACCCAAACGCACGAGCGATCTGGCGGTACGTTGGCGAACTGATTAGCGAGTGGTCGCGGATGTAGTCACGGATCGCGGCTTGCTTGGCCGTCAGCGTGGCTTGCTTGGCTTCTGTCACGATAGATCCTCCTCCTTGAGCTTCATGGTCGATGCAAGCGCGGCCACCTCGTGCGGCCTGCGGTACGGGGCAGGGCGGTACTCGTCCTTCCACGCCTTGGGCGGCGGCTTCTCGTCTGGACGCTTGCCAGGCTCTCGGTGGGTTCCGCCGCGATCCTGGCTGTTGCTCAGCCACACGGTTGTGAGCCAACGCCGCCAGTTCGATTTCCGCGCCTTCCTCGGGTTGGCTTTGAGCCACTGGGTGGCTTTGGCAAGTTCGACGGGAAGGTCGGTCGCCGGGTAAGCCTGTGACCACTCCGCACGGTCAGCGTCGGTGATGCCTTCCCATCCGGCGTCAGCCGTCCACGAGATCACCGGCCGTTTCGCCCGCGAGCCAGACGGCGTAGCCGGCTTGCTCGTGGGAACCGGCGCAGCCGGTAGTAATTCTTCTCTATTCTCCTCTCCTCTCCTCTCCTCTAGTCCGCAATCTGTCCGCTTGTCATGCGGACAAGATGCGGACATCCTGCGGACAGACTTCGACCGAGCGTCTAAAAGCCGCCTTTTTGCGGCATTTCCGAACCTTTCCTCCCAGCCAGGGATGGTGATGGAGTCTTCGGTGGACGCCAGCCAGCCGGCCCGCTCAACAGCAGACCAGAAGTTTTCGTCACCGCCGGCCACCATGGCGAGCATCGACCTGGGCACCCTGATGGTGCCGTCTGCCGTCACATGCCAGGCCCACGACCAAAGGCGCACCATCCGGCCGACCACGACCTCAATAGGTTCGTGAGTCGCCGCGGCCACCTCAAGCACCTCGGGCTTTGTGCCGAGGTTGCAGTCAATGGGAATCCATTCACCGGCCATCAATGGCCTCCTTTCCATTCCGCCCCGCCGCGTCGAAACGGCACCGTGCCTATCACGAGGGCGGCTTCGATCACTCAACGCCACACTCTGCGGGCTGATCTACGTAAAATCTGTTGCGAAGGCCATGATTCACTGCATCAAGAATGCCCTGGCCCCATGGCTTTTCGCCACCACTCTTGTAGTAACTTGCGGCCCTTTTTGCTGACTCAAACAGTTCAGAGTAGCCAACCTGATAAATCCGCCTGACGAACTTCGCGCAATCCAGCGCGCCATGTTTTGCGTGAAGGTAAAGTAAGCCCCTGCACATGCTCTCGTGAATCGGGTGCTTTGAGCCTGCAAGAGACGCAATGACCCGAATCGTTTTGCAGAACGACTCTCGGTTCTTGGCGTGCGACTTTACCGCCCACGCGAGCGATCCGAAGTTCCCTGGCTTGCAGTTCTTGTCAATCTTCAGGCCAAGCTCCTCAAGAATGTTAGAAACGCCAAGTGCGTTCTCGTCGTTGCAAACAAGCATTGCCTTGAACTTTGCGGCCATACTAACCGGCTTTCTGAGAGTGTTCGACTTCAGAAACCCGCTTGCCTCGTCCGTGATTTCGTCAACTTCAAAAACAAGGCAATCAAGAGTTGAAATATCTGACCGCTTCCTTGCGGCCATGACGCGATGCTGGCCGTCAAAAACAAAGTGCGTGCCGTCCTTTCGCATGGCAACAAGAATGGCTCCGCAAGCCATCCATGACCAACTGCGTGCAATCTCGATTATCTTGTTTTCGTTTTGATCTCGCTGGTAGGCGTGATCAATAAACAGTTCGTTCTTGTCAATCGCCATGTACTCGCCTCGCGAGTCTTTGATTGTCCACTTGTATCTGTCAATCTTTGAAACGCCGTGAAGCGCAAGGTCGTCACGCTGCAGATCTATTGTCGTGCTCATAGTTCGTTCCTTTACTTTTGAGTCCATCCTCCAACCTCGGCCGCACGTCAACGCGACGCCGCCGTTGCTTTCCACACTCGCTCAGGCCGCCCACTCCGCGACGGCCTGGTTGTGCCCGTTGGCTCCACCAGCCCGGCCCGGTGCAGCCCGTGCATCCTGCGGGCCACCTGCTGCTCGCTGAGCTCGTCAGTTCGAGTGGCAATCTCGTCCTTCGTGCCAGGCCCAGAAGCCAAAGCGTCAAGGATCATTTGCTCGTGCCGGCCGACGAGGCCCGTCTCTCGTGCGGCTATGCCGGCTGACTTGCTCGTGGCAGGATCAGTGCGGCGGAACAGCGGCAGAGTTTCGGTTGTGTCTGGGTAGTAGTCGCTCACTTCTCGCCATCCTTCCGGCTAGCACGATCGGCGTACCAATCACGCTTAAAGAGATCGAAAGAACCTTGTGCGCCTGCTTTGCGCCAGTTGCAGTAGGCAATGACGCACTGCGTGAAAACTGGATCTTCTTTCGCTGCATCGTTCGCCTTTCTCGCTCGGATTTCGTCGCGGTGCTTTGCTTCGCGCCAGTTCATCACGCTTCCTTTCTTGTATTTGCCGGGATACGCCCGGCGCGGCATCGTCCAGTCGTGGGAGGGTCGCTTACGATGCTGCCGGAGTTACTCGCCACTTC
>Ga0129333_10007719_pt1 | contig 10150 bp, 9 predicted proteins | sample CPB6_08_DNA_FD_94474 | JGI IMG/M metagenome (GOLD analysis project Ga0129333, IMG submission 94474) | Freshwater to marine salinity gradient microbial communities from Chesapeake Bay, USA - CPBay_Sum_0.6_0.8_DNA | ecosystem: Environmental > Aquatic > Marine > Coastal | place: USA: Chesapeake Bay...
AACGGGACTGTTCGTGGCCATCGTCGTCCTCGGGCTCGGCCCGGCCGCCCGGGCCGCGAAGCCTGCGCCGCCCGCCGGCCCCAAGGTTCCGAACTTCGTCGTCATCTTCTGCGACGACCTCGGCTACGGAGACATCGGGCCGTTCGGGGCCACGAAGCAGCGCACGCCGCACCTCGATCGCATGGCGGCCGAGGGGATGAAGCTGACGAGCTTCTACGCGGCCCCCGTCTGTTCCGTGTCGCGGGCACAGCTGCTCACCGGATGCTATGGACCCCGGGTGTCGGTGACGGGGGTCTACTTCCCCGCCTGTCCGCAGGGGCTGCATCCCCGCGAGGCCACGATCGCCGAACGGCTCCGGCCGCTCGGCTACGCGACGGCCTGCGTGGGCAAGTGGCACCTCGGGGATCAGCCCGAGTTCCTGCCCACGAAACGCGGCTTCGACCGCTATTTCGGCATCCCCTATTCCAACGACATGCAGCGGCCCTGCGCCGAGACGGGTGCGCGGGTGGTGCCCCTGCTGCGGGACGACGCGGTGGAGGAGTTGCTCACCGACGAACGGCAGCGGACGCTGGTCGAACGGATGACCGACGAGGCCGTGCGCTTCATCGAGGACAGCCGGGAACGGCCCTTCTTCCTCTACATGCCGCACACGGCCGTCCACGTGCCGATCTTTCCGGGAGAGAAGTTCCGGGGCACGAGCGACAACGGCCGCTTCGGCGACTGGGTGCAGGAACTCGACTGGAGCGTGGGGAGGATCCTGGACACGCTCCGCGAAAAGGGCCTGGACAGGGACACTCTCGTGGTGTTCACGAGCGACAACGGCCCCTGGATGGTGAAGGGGGCGGATGGCGGCAGCGCCGGACCGCTGCGCGGCGCGAAGGGCAGCACGTGGGAGGGCGGCGTGCGCGTGCCCACGCTGGCCTGGTGGCCGGGCCATGTCGCGCCGGGCTCGGTCTGCGACGCGGTGGCCGGCACGATCGACCTGCTGCCGACCTTCGTGGGCCTGGCCGGCGGCAGCCTGCCGGCGGAGCCCGTCATCGACGGCCGTGACCTGGCTCCGCTGCTGACGGGAGCCTCACGGCAGTCGCCTCGGGAGGCCCACTACTACTTCCAGGGCGAGGCGCTGCAGGCCGTGCGGCAGGGACGCTGGAAGCTCGCGCTGGCTCCACAGGGCGACGGCACGGAGCGACTTCCGGGCCCGCGGCTCTACGACCTGGAGGCCGATATCGGCGAGCGGTCGGACGTGGCCGCCGACCACCCGGACGTCGTGGAACGACTTCAGGCGCTGGCCGCGCCGATGGCGGTGGAACTGGGAGGCCGGCAGGCACGCGGCCGCCGCCCCAGCGCCACGGTGGACAAGCCGCGCATGCTCTACCCCACGGCCGATGTCGGCCGCCGCAAGGCGAACCGAAAGCGCGACGCGGCTCCCCAGGCAGCGCCGCCATGAGCCGCGTTCCGGTCAGGCCCGCGGTATTCGCGGGACTTGCCTCCGTGGCGGCCACGCTCGCGTTGGCCGCGGATTCGGCAGGCACTCCGCGGCCGAACGTGCTCTGGCTGGTGGCGGAGGATTCCACGACCACGTTCGGCTGCTACGGCGACGCACGGGCTCGCACGCCGGCCATCGACGGCCTGGCGGCGCGGGGCGTCGCCTTCGACCGCTGCTTCGTCCAGCCGGTCTGTGCGCCGTCGCGATTCGCCCTCGTCAGCGGACTGTTTCCGCCCTCCTCCGGACCCGCCGAGCACATGCGTGCCCAGGGCCGAATTCCCGGCGGCATGGTCGGCTTTCCGCAGCTCCTGCGCGAGGCGGGCTACTACACGACCAACGCCGCCAAGACCGACTACAACGCGCCGATCGACGTCTCCCGCACCTGGGACGCGAGCGGCAAGGACGCACACTACCGAAATCGTCCCCATCCGCGGCAGCCGTTCTTCGCCGTCTTCAATCACGAGGTGTGCCACGAAAGCTGCCTGTTCCCGGCCCAGGGCGGGCCACTGCCGTTTCCGCCCACGGATCCAGGCCGCGTGCGGCTGCCCCCCTATCTCCCCGACACGCCGGAATTGCGCGCCGACCTGGCCCGGCATTACGACAGGCAGGCACAGCTCGACCGCCAGGTGGCCGCCCGCCTCGCCGAACTCGAGGAGGCGGGGCTGGCTGACGACACGATCGTGTTCTTCTTCGCCGACAACGGCGGCGTGCTGCCCCGTTCGAAGCGTTTCCTGCACGCCAGCGGCACGCGGGTGCCCCTGGTCGTGGCGTTCCCGCCCCGCTGGCGGCATCTGGCACCGGCGCCGCCGGGCGGCCGCGTTTCCGAGCCGGTGTGTGCCGTCGATTTTTCGGCCACGGTTCTGGCGCTGGCCGGCGTGCCGGTGCCGGATCTCGTCCACGGCAGGCCGTTCGCCGGTCCGGCCGGGCCGCAGCGGCCGGCCGCGCGGCCCCCGGACTACGTGTTCTGCTCGCGCGACCGGATGGACGAGTGCTACGACACGAGCCGCTCGGTCGCCGACCGGCGCTGGCTCTACATCCGCAACTTCCGCCCCGACATCCCCTATGCCGTGCCGCTCGACTACATGTTCCGGGCCCGGGGCTGGCAGTCGTGGGCCCGGCTGGCCCGCGAGGGGCGGCTGACGGCGGACACCGCCAGGTATTGGGGCCGCAAGCCGGCCGAGGAGCTCTACGATCTCGACGCCGATCCCGACAACGTCCGCAACCTGGCCGCCGATCCCGCGCACGTCGCGACGCGGGATCGCCTGCGGGCCGCGCTCAAGGCCCAGGCCGTGCGCATCGTCGACAACGGCTTCATCCCTGAAGGCTCCGCACTGGAAGGCTACGAGGAATCCCGGCGCGCCGGAGACTACCCGGTGGATCGCGTGTACGACGTCGCCGTGCTGGCCGCCACGGCCGATGCCACCGGGCTGCCGGGTCTGACGGCGGCGCTCGACGACCCCTGTGAGGCGGTGCGCTGGTGGGCGGCGCAGGGCTGCACGATCCTGGCCCGCCAGACTGCCGCCGACCTGCCCCGTGAGGCGCTCGTGGCGGCCCTCCTGCCGCGGCTCGTTGACCCGTCGCCCGCGGTGCGGATTGCGGCGGCGGAGGCCCTCGCCGCCGCCGGCGTCGTCCCGGACGCCCTCCGGCCCTTGGAGCGGGAACTCGCCGCGGCCGAGTCCGACTGGTCGCTGCTTCAGGCGGCGAATGTCCTCCTCAGGCTCGGGGAGGGGGCCCGACCGGCCCTCGCCGCGATGCAGCGCGCGGCCGCCGCAGACCAGCCCCGCCGCCGAGCCGGCCGCTACCCGCGCGACCTGCTCGGCCACGCCGTCGCCGTGCTGGAGGGCCGCGAGGGGGCGCTGGTGTATCCTGTGCCCGAGCCGACGGGCGCCGTCGGCCGGCCGCCGGCCTCCGCGAGCGAGCGATGACCGAACCACCTCCAGAACGGACCGCCGCAGCCGCCAGCCGGCTCGGGCTCTTCCTGTTCTGGGTCTACGTCGCGCTCTACGGGGGCTTCATGGCGCTGGTGCTCGTGCGGCCGGACCTGCTCTCGTGGCGGCCCTTCGGCGGCGTGAATCTGGCGATCGCTTCCGGCATCGGCCTCATCCTGGCGGCCTTCGTCCTGGCCGTCGTGTACATGTTCGTGCGTGCCGATCGCTGACGGCCCCCCGCCATGCTCCATCAAACATCCCTGACCGCGGTCGCGATCTTCGCCGCCTTCGTGCTGGGCGTGCTGGGGTTGTCCTTCTATCTCGGCCGCAAGGGGCAGACGGCCTCCGGGTACTACGCCGCCCACGGCCAGATCCACTGGTTCGTCAACGGCATCGCGTTCGCGGGCGACTACCTCTCGGCGGCGTCCTTCCTGGGCATCTGCGGGATGATCGCCTTCTCGGGGTACGACGGTTTCCTGTACTCGATCGGGTTCCTGGCCGGCTGGGTGGTGGCCCTGTTCGTGATCGCCGAGCCGATCAAGGCGCTGGGGACGTTCACCTTCGCCGACGCGCTCGACAGGAGGTTCAACAGCCGCGGCATCAAGCTCGCGGTGGCGATCTCGACGTTGGTGGTCAGCGTCTTCTACCTGATCCCGCAGATGGTCGGGGCCGGGGCCCTGATCACGCCGCTGCTCGGTCTGCCCCACGCGGCGGGCGTGATCCTGGTGGGCGTGGCGGTGACGCTGATCGTGGTCACCGCGGGGATGGTATCCACGACGTGGGTGCAATTCATCAAAGGCTCGTTGTTGGTGTTCTTCTGCGGGGTGCTCACGGTCCTGATCCTGCAGCGCGGCCTGGTGGAAAGCGCGGACGAGCCGGCCCCCCAGGTGAAGACCGTGCGGCCCGACGGCACGGTGCTCGTGGACGGCCTGCCGCAATCGGCCACCCACGACCTGCGTCCAGTGGGCACCATCCGCCGGCTGCCCGCCCGGTTCGCCGGGGCCGCGGCCACAGGACCGCTCCGTCCCCTCGCCTACCTGGCCGCCGTCGAGGATTCGACGATCGTCACCTGGACGGCGAAGAAGCACATCGACGAGTCGGGCACGCACACCACGTTCACTCCGGTGGAGCGCTCCGGCGCCGAACTGCTCAAGCCGGGCGGCAAGTTCAAGGGCCTGACCAGCGGCCGCCTCGCCGACCGGCTCGACTTCGCCAGCCTGATGCTGGCGCTGTTCTGCGGCACGGCCTCGCTGCCACACATCCTCATCCGCTACTACACGGTCAAGGACGCCGCGGCGGCGCGGAAGAGCACGGTCGTGGGCATTGCCGCCATCGGGGTGTTCTACGTGCTCACGCTGTTTCTCGGGCTCGGCGCCATGACCTCGGGCGCCCTCGATCCCGCGGAGGAGAACATGGCCGCGCCGCTGCTGGCCAAATCGTTCAGCACGACGCTGTTCGCCGTGATCTCGGCGATCGCCTTCACGACGGTGCTGGGGACGGTCAGCGGCCTGATCATGGCCGGCAGCGGCGCCGTGGCCCACGACCTCGTGGAGAACGTCTGTGGCGTGCGCATGACCGACCACGAAAAGGTGCGGGTGGGCAAGATCGCGGCCCTGGGATTGGGGGTCGTGGCCATGGCGCTGGGGATCGTGTTCCGGGGGTTCAACGTCAGCTTCCTCGTCGGCTGGGCCTTCAACATCGCCGCCTCGGCGAACCTGCCCGCCCTGGTGATGCTGCTGTTCTGGCCGCGGACCACGCGGCAGGGGATCGTGGCCGCCGTGACGGCCGGCATGGTCGGATCGCTGGCCTGGATCCTGCTCTCCGCGGACACCTTCGAGAAGGTCTACGGCTACACCCGTGAGGCCGCAGCCGCCTCGGCCCTGGTGCCCTTCAGCCAGCCGGGGCTGGTGACGATCCCGCTGGGATTTCTCGTGCTGATCATCGTCTCCCTCCTCACCCGCCCCGCCGCCCCGCGGGGCTAGGGCTCGCCGCCATGCCCCGCCAGAAACCGGCCCGCCCGCGCCGCCAGGTGATCGCCTGCACGACCGAACACCTGCCGGCCATCAGGGCGATCTACAACGACGCCATCCTCAACTCCACCGCCCTCTACGAGTACGCGCCGCGCACGGACGAGATGATCCGGGACTGGTTCGAGAGCCGCCGCCGGGACGGCATTCCCATTCTGGGCATCGAATGGCAGCCGGGCCTGCTCGCCGGGTTCGTGACCTGGGGGCCGTTCCGACCCCGTCCGGCCTACAAGTATTCCGCGGAACACTCCGTCTACGTCGACGAGCGCTTCCGCGGCAACGGTGTCGGCAGGCAGCTCCTGGAGGCGATCATCGCGGAGGCCCAGCGGCACGACCTGCACATGCTCGTGGCGGGCATCGACGCCACCAACACGGCCAGCATCGCCCTGCACAGCAGTCTCGGCTTCCGCTGTTGCGGCACGGTCCGCGAGGCCGGGTTCAAGTTCGGCCGCTGGCTGGATCTCGAATTCTGGCAGCTGCTCCTGCCCACGCCGCACAAGCCGGTGGATGGCTGACCGGCCCCGTGCCGGCGGTCAGCCGCGGCGCGGGCGGGCCGTGGGTCGCCGCTCGGCCGCCGGCTTGTCGTACGACACACTGAGCACGCGGGCCTCGGCCCGGCCCAGGGACCGCAAGGTGTGGGGGATGGCGGCGTAGATGTACATGCTGTCCCCGGTGGAGAGTTCGATCTCCTCGTCGCCGTAGGACACGGTGACCGCGCCTTCGAGGACGAACAGAAAGCGTTCGCCGTCATGATTGTCGGGGTTTCGGCTGTTGCCCTCGGCCGAGACCCGGAGGATCGCCGGGTTCATCGCCCGGTTCCGCCATTGGTCGGCCAGCCATTCCGCAACGACTCCCTTCGCGCCGGGCCGGTCGGGGTCGATCCGGCCGCTGCCCTGCTTCACGACCACGAACTGCGGGGGAATCGAGAGGCCCGCCACCAGGCTGTCGACGCCGCACTCGAGGACGTCGGCGAGGCGGACGAGACCTTCCAGCGAGGGCGACAGCTGGCCATTTTCGAGCTTGGACAGCCAGCTGACCGTGAAATCGGTCCGCGCCACCACCTCCTCCAGCGTCATCCGGCGGGCGAGACGGGCCGCACGGATGCGGCGGCCCAGATCGCTGAGGTTCACGCTGCTGGCCATGGGAGTGGCCAGAGTATGCCCTCAGACGATTTAACCCGCAAGAGGGGTATGACGCTCCCGAAGGGGACCTTCCGTCCCGGGGCTGGTTTCGCGCTCGCGCAGACCCGTTTCGCCGTCAGGCGCCCGGTCGGCGGAAGTGGCGGTAGGCCTGGAGGACGTCGTTGAGATCGGACGAGATCGTGATCTCGTCGTCCGCGAAATCCCCGAGCCACGTGCGGTCGCTGGCCACCGCGTCGGCCAGCAGGGGCAGCACGTCGCCGAGCGTGACGCGGACGGTCGCCGGCGTCGCCTCGTCTGTCACCACCAGGCTCGTCCGGTCGGTTTCCGGTTCCGAATAGACACGCAACTGTCGCATAGCCATGGGGCACTCTCCCTTGCCGTGGGGCGTTGCGGGAGGCGGCGGGCCGGCCCGGTCGGGCCGTCCGTCTTCATGACGAACACCACCTCCGACTTGAGTGGTATCGGCCGAAATTGCCGTCAAGGTTTGGCCGAATTCGCCACCTGTGCGGAATGTGACCGCCAGGCCCGTCCGAAGCGTCACATTGGAGCATCTGGGGAAGGCTAGCCGAGGCCGTTGGCCCGCTTGCCCAGGTCGACGCGGCCGGCCCGGAAGGCCTCGCCGATCGACTTCGGAACCAGGGCCTCGGCCTGGAAGAGCCGGGCCCGGTTCTCCGCGGTGGCGGCCTTCATCTCCTGTTCCCGGGCGATGGCCACGCTGCGTCGCTCCTCGGCCTTGGCGCGTGCGACCCGGGTGTCCGCCTCCGCCTGATCCGCCTGCAGCCGGGCCCCGATGTTCTCGCCCACCTCGATGTCGGCGATGTCGATCGACACGATCTGGAACGCCGTCTGCGCATCGAGGCCGCGCTGCAGGACCGCCTTGGAAATCGTGTCGGGGTGCTCCATGACCTCGAAGTGGCTGTCGGCCGAGCCGATCGACGTGATGATCCCCTCGCCCACGCGGGCGATGATCGTCTCCTCGGTGGCGCCGCCGATGAGTTGCTGCAGGTTCGTGCGCACGGTGACGCGGGCCCTGATCTTGAGTTCCACGCCGTTGCGGGCCACGGCGGAGAGCGTGGTCTTGCCGCTGCGGTCGTCCGGGCAGTCGATGACCTTGGGGTTGACGCTCGTCTGCACGGCGTCGAGGACGTCGCGGCCGGCCAGGTCGATCGCGCAGGCGCGGTCGAAATCCAGATCCAGATCGGCCCGCTGGGCGGCGATCAGGGCCCTGATCACCCGGGGCACGTCGCCGCCGGCAAGGTAATGGGCCTCCAGGCGGCGGCAGGTGATGTCGGAGCCGAGCCCGGCCTGCGTGGCCATGATCCTGGCCTGGACGATCGTCCGCGCGTTCACCTTGCGGAGGCTCATGCCCAGGAGTTCCATGAACGTGACTCGGGCCTTCGACCAGTAGGCCTGGAACCAGAGCTGGCCGTAGTTGAAGACCAAGAGCAGCATCGCGAGCGCCACGAAGGCGAGCACGATGGCCGCGGCCAGAAGTGCACCGGGAGGCAGTGAGAAGGGCTCGGGATTCACGGCAGGCGCTCTCCGGCGGGCGCAGGCGGCACAGTGCCACCGACGACGAACCCAAGACTAATTCGACCCCGAGCCCGACGAAAGCGGGCCTGCCGACGGCGAAAACCCGTTGTTTTTCGGGATCCGGGCCGTTCCAGACTCGATCCAGCCGCCTCCCAGCAGGCGGTCGTCGCTGTAACAGACGGCCGGCTGTCCCGGTGAAATCGGCCCCGGTGACTCGTCGGGGCCGCCGCTGAACCGCGCCCGGAACATGCCGTCTTCGAGGAGGGTCACGATCGCCGGCGCCGGCGTGCGCTGGGCGCGGCACTGCACCTGGCAGGCGAACGTCCGCTGCGGCGGCGTTTCCAGCCAACTCGCTCCGCTGGCCACTAACTCTGCCTCGGGCACCTCCTCGCGCGGTCCCACCACCACGCGGTGGCTGTCGGCCTCGATGCGCACGACGAACAGCCGGCTGCCCGTGGCCAGGCCCAGCCCCTGCCGCTGCCCGACCGTGAAGTGCTCGATCCCCGGATGCCGGCCGAGCCGGCGGCCCTGCATGTCGACGATGTCACCCGCCCGCGAACCGCCCAGACGGTGCGCCACGAGCCTGGCATGCTCGCCGGGTGCGACGAAGCAGATCTCCTGGCTATCCGGCTTGTCGGCCGTGGCCAGGCCCAGGGCCGTGGCCCGTGCGCGGACCTCGGCCTTGGCGAGCCCGCCCACGGGCAAAAGCATGCGGGCAAGCCTGTCGTGTCGCACGTCGAAGAGCACGTACGACTGGTCACGGGCCGCATCCAGCCCGCGTCGCAGGACAGGCGTGCCGTCGGGCCGCCGCTCGAGCCGGGCATAGTGGCCGGTGGCCACGAAGGCGGCCCCGATCGCGTCGGCATGGTCGAAGAGCCTGCCGAACTTGAGCCAGGAGTTGCAGCGCACGCAGGGGTGCGGGGTGCGGCCGCGGCCGTACTCGGCCGCGAAATCGGCGATGATGCGGTCGAAGTCGGCGGTCAGGTCGAGCGCGTAGAGGGGGATTCCCAGCCGATCGGCCACTCGGCGGGCGTCGAGGGCGTCGGCGGCGGAGCAACAGCCCTGGTGGCCCGGACGGGCAGGCGGATCGATGACGGGCAGGGCGGGGGCGGGCAGGGACGGTGGGGCCTGGCGCATGAACACACCCACGCAGTCGTAGCCGGCTTCGACGAGCAGCGCCGCGGCGACGCTCGAATCGACGCCGCCCGACATGGCGACGACCACGCGTGTGCCGGTTCCAGGAGGCATGGGTGTCCCCGTGTGCGGCCAGCCGCGGCAACACAACGCGTGCGGTGGCCGATCAGTAGACGATGACGCTCTCGACCCGATGGGGAGAGAGCCGCTCGCGGCCGCCGAGGGGTGCGATCTCCACCAGGAAGGCCGACCCGGCGACCGTGCCGCCGGCCGCCTCGATGAGCCGCATGCAGGCCGCGGCGGTGCCGCCGGTGGCCAGCACGTCGTCCACGACGAGCACGCGGGCACCCTCCGCGAGCATGCCGCGATGCATCTCCAGCCGGTCGCGGCCGTATTCGAGTTCGTATTCGTGGGCGATCGTGTCGGCCGGCAGTTTGCCCGGCTTGCGGACCGGAATCAGCCCCACGTCCAGCTCCTGGGCCAGCGGGCCCGCGAACAGGAAGCCCCGGGCCTCGACGGCCGCCACTGCATCGATGCCTGCTCCCCGCCAGGGCCCGGCCAGGGCGTCGATGGCCGCGGCGAATGCGGCCGCGTTGGCGAGCAGCGGCGTGATGTCCCGAAACAGGATGCCCGGCTTGGGAAAGTCGGGCACGGGGCGGATGTGGCGGGTGAGGTCCATGCTTGCGACAGCGTAGCAGACAGCCGCCAGAAGCGGCAGCGTCCAAGGGGCCCGTGGGCACGGGCTCAGGTTCGCTCCGGCGCCGCGTCAGGCACCATGCCGCAGACGCAGGTTCGCTCGGGACACGCCATCGAGTTCCAGGGCCAGGCTGGCCAGCGTCTCGGATTCGATCTGCCGGACGCGTTCCCGGGTCAGGCCCAGCACCGCGCCGATCTCCTTGA
>Ga0129333_10007722_pt1 | contig 10148 bp, 12 predicted proteins | sample CPB6_08_DNA_FD_94474 | JGI IMG/M metagenome (GOLD analysis project Ga0129333, IMG submission 94474) | Freshwater to marine salinity gradient microbial communities from Chesapeake Bay, USA - CPBay_Sum_0.6_0.8_DNA | ecosystem: Environmental > Aquatic > Marine > Coastal | place: USA: Chesapeake...
AATAACGGTAAAGCAAAAATTTCCAAAAATGAAATAGATTGCAATCTCGAAAAAACAGAAGTAAATAAAGGGCCATAAATCACCCCCCTAATTTTGATCTTGTTTATATGAAAAATAACGGTAAAGCAAAAATCCCGAGAATGGATTTGGGACACAAATTCTTGTCAAAGAAAATATGACACCTTTTTTAAAATGCTATAAAAAGGAACTCAAAGAGAATTCAGAAATTTCAGGATTCAGATGTCGACCAATATCCAAGACACATCGGAAATTATTCCATCAGATGAAGAACTCAAAAGATTTCATGAGTATATGTCTAACATGGGGATAATAATGTCCAGAGACATGGCTATTAGGCTCTTGAAATGTGAAAATGAAGTAAAGGATGGAAGTTCGCCTGTCTCGGTGCAAGAGCCAGAGACTTAGATTGATCCCGGGCGCTGTTGACGACTATCAATTAGATTTAATTTTGAGAATGTGTTGAATATATATAAAATGTTTTTGACACTGATTTTCGAATTTGGAGAAGGGAGGCATGGAGGACATGATTCTTCTCAATGCAGCGCAAAGAATAATGGTGCACGGTTGGACAAAACCCATGTCATTTTTGACGTGGCAAGATATTTGTCAAAGTAAAATTACTTTCAAGGGATTTCTATCCTTGGGAATTGATGTTCGTGATTTACATCGACTGCAATCAGATATTCGGGAGTGGATTAGGTGTAAAAACGTCAGTTTCGATGATGTACCATATATGACTCTTTGGCCACTCCACCCCTTCAAGGATTTGGGAGGAACCGTCTTAGATATTCTAAATCAAAAATATTCTTTTGATACACTAAAACTACTTAACATTACTTATGATGACCTCAAGAAATTGAGCGCAACGCCGCAAATGCTTCACTTGCTGCATTTCGTGGAAAGGGAGTGGCACGAATTGGGGTTGACATCCGAAGTAGTTTGTAACATGAGTGAGGGGGAGGTTTACACTATATTTTTAAAGTCTAAAAAAGCCGTTTTGAGTTTGATGGATACATACACTTGACAAATGAATTGGGGAAAAATAAACGTTTATAAGTTCTGTGCGTACACTGATAGTTGGCTTTCTAATGTCACCATACCTTTTTTTTTCATGTTGTTTACTGGTGGATATTACGTGTCTATCAACCCATTTATTCTTGGTATCTGACCAATTGATGGGGAAATATACGACGATTGTTGATAACATGCCCTCAAAAAGAATGTTTTTGATGACTCAATGTTCACATTATTTATTCCTTTTTACAAGTAATGCCGTTGTATTTCTTACTGAAACATATTCCTTCAAAAACTTGGCAATGTTATCTGTTTTAATTGCGATGTACACCTTGGTAGAAGTTTTGATAATATTTCTGTCAAATAAGATCGACACAAGTGTTCTGATCACAATATTCAATCTTTTCTGGGTGAGTTTACTAGTTTTCATTGACACGTTGGCATTAATACCCAGCAGCGCGGTATGGTGGATAGGTATTTACACTATAATATGGGGAGGAGCGTGTTTTTTCACAGTCTTTGAAATTTTTCGATATATGAAGCAAAAACATACATATGAGGAAAAGGGGGAATATATCGACCACATACCCCTTCAATCAATGTCATTGGACATATTATCAGAATAGGGAATTGGTCAATAATAGTGCGAAAAATACACAGTATCAATTAAATGGTTCTGTAAAAATTTCAAGTCATAAATCATCAATAGGTAAACACTTCTGAACAACAGTCGGTCGGGCACACCCCCCCCCTCTCTCTCCCATATTCCATAAAACTGTGTACACTTTTTTAAAAAAAAAAAAAGTGCCACTTCACTCACCCTCTCTCTCCCTCTCTCTCTCCCTATATAAATAAATAAATAAATAAATAAATAAATAAATAAAAAAATAAAAAAATAAAAAAATATATATATATATATATATATGTATATATATGTATATACATGTATATACATGTATATAAAATATATCAAGAGGGACATATTACAGTTAAATGACTACTAATGGACTTGATAATGAACCGTGGTTAATTAGAGTTAAAACTTTTCACCCCCTCATTTTTCCCCCTTGAAAATATTACGCGTTTATTTCCAAACTTCATAAAAACCGACCTCGCGTCAAAATGTGTTTGTAAAGAAGACACGATATGTCTCTTCCCAGCGAGACGTTTGAATACCTTTCAAGTGATTATCGTTACATCGGACCTCGTAATGAGAACGGATACCCACATGGAAGTGGGACCTTTTATTTTACGGTAAATGAACTCTACAGTGGTGAAATTCGTGATGGATTTCCGTGTGGATATGGAGTATTTGTTGGTGAGCAAGGTGAAAGGTATTTCGGACATTTTCAGTCTGGTTGCATGAATGGAAAGGGCATATATGTAACACCGGACAGGACGATATATCAAGGCGAATTCATAAAAAACAAAATGTCTGGCTATGGGAAAATTTACTTCCCAGAGGGCGGGGTATATGAGGGTGAAGTAAAGGAAAATATGTCACATGGCAACGGAAAAATGATTTGGTCCAACGGAATGATCTACATTGGAAATTTCTTTGAAAATCGCATGCAAGGTCTTGGCCTCTTGGTAAACAAAAGGGAAAAAATGTCTTACTGTGGTGAATTCGAAGCTGACCAGAAGCACGGACACGGAACAGTGACGTTTGCCAATGGCGATACACTGCAAGCACTCTTTATTAATGACCGATTGCTTCGGGACGGGGTTTATACCAAAAATGAGACCAATGCTCAATTTCACGTCGATTTTGAAGGCTTTGGTGTCGAAATATGATAAAATCAGATATATAAGGTATCCAAGTCCGAGTCCGTGACTTTATAGACGTTTATATTTCCATCCATATCTCCAATGGCAAGATATTTAGGGGTGGGAGAAAAGGCGATGCAATTTAGGAAACCCCCGACAATTCGAAAAGATGTCTCAAAATTTTCAGGATCATCTACGAGAATTGTCCGGATAACACGTTTCTCCATTATGAAAACCAATCTCTTGCCGTTAGCTGAGAAAGTAGCTGATAAAATTCGATCTATTTCCCAACCCTGGTTTTTTAATAATGGAATTTCATTTTCAAGTGACCATAGTGTGAATGTCCATTTCATGTCGTCGTCATAATCGTCGCCGCAAGTGGTAAGGATGCGTGCAGTGGGTGAAAAGGCTACAGAAAACACCTGTGATTTGTGTACCTGTCGAGTCCATATCAGTCGGGGGTTGCTACCGTCTGACAAATCCCAAATAATGATCTCTCCATTACGCGAGCCGAGAGCAAGTGTTTGGTTGTCATATGAGAAGGCCAAGTAGTCCACAACTTCATGGTGTCCCTTTATAGGGCAGTTAGGATGACGTTTAAATCCTTCTCTACCGTAGCACAATGTACACGTTTCGTCTAATGCGATTCCAGGCATTACATAATTCAATTTTACTTCTTTATCCGACACGTCCCATAGAACGACTTTCCTGTCAGATGAGGCGGACGCAAGTTTATTGCCATCGGGTGAAAACGCCACAGCATTTACTGGTCTAGAATGATAAGTCAGGGTCTGTTTTAAATTTAATGCATTGGATGATGTGTCCCAGATCTTGATCGTGTTGTCACTAGAAGCGGAAGCAAGAATATTTTTGTTAGGTGAAAATACCACGCACAGCACCTGATCAGAGTGTCCATCGACGGGACACTCTTTTTGTTTTTGACACATACATTCTTCATTGCTTGGGTGATGCCCCAAATTATTATCTGAAAATGATGCTTTTTCTTGAGAACAATCCCATAGCTGAATTGTAGTCTCCGAGGCTGAAGCAAGAGTATTGCCATCCCGCGAGAAGGCTAAAGAATTGATTATTTCATTATTACCTTTTACTTTCCATTTATATGAAGAAATCTCAAAACTCCCAGTGAGAATTGATTTGTTTTTGATTGTTTCAATAAAATTATATTTTCGTTTACCTTCCGTCTTCACTAGAAATTTTCCACATACTTGGCAATTCATAACTTCAGATTCAGGGGGGGGATTCCTACTAATATATGACTTTGCGCGGGTTGCGTGATTTAGTTAACCACCCCCTCTCTTCTCAGTAATTTAATTCAAATTTCATCTAAAATCCCAAATGTGAATCTAAATCCCTTCTAGCATCTGAAAAACCGCGTCATGGATGTAGACGTGGTGACTCGCCCTTGTCAAGGCTACATAGAGTAGGTTGAGTTCTTGTCGATCAAGATCTTTCCCGTTCCGACTTACCATTCCTTCATCGACATAAACAGTGTCGTAGGTAAATCCCTTGGATGAATGCGCGGTCATAAACTTGTAATTTGACACCCCTTCCCTTTGAATGATCTTTTGAAGAACCGCGATTTTTTTCCGAAAGGTCTTGACGTGGTCTACATGCATGTCAGTGACGAATTTCAGCATAATGTACATGTCAGTGTACTTTCCCTGCTGCGCCCTGCATCTTTGCACGTATCCAAGGTATTGATCGAAATTTTTTGAATAATTTGCGTTAGGGCGTAGAGTACTCTTGTCCTGTTGTGAAATGTAGCCTGTCTTACACCACTCGAAAAGAATGCTTGCGGTGGATAGATTCACGTCCCCCATCCTTTCCATCAACCCAGGGGCATTAATCATTGTATTTTCTGTGATGTGCCCTGCATTGACCAGGTCAAAGATTGCCAAGAGAATGTCCGCATTGTAACGAAATAAGCAGTGGACCCCCTCTGCGGGGATGGGATTTCGGTGAACCAGGTCGAAAAAATGGATTATCCCCCGCGTCTGTACGACACTCGTCGTCTTTTGCTGAGTACCTGACAGGGCCTGGAAATCACGTATGCCTACGACTTTTCTGCAAAACATTTCCACGAACCCCGTGAGTGGATAGGCAAAACGCCACGTGCAAGGGAGCTTGATGTTGACATCGCCACGAAGCCTTTCGAAACAATCACCTGCGCCCCTGAACCCATTGATGTTTTGCATCTCATCCCCAACGCAAATACACGTGACCCCCTTTCTTTTCCTCAAGAATAAATTCCCCTCTGCATTGCTGAGGTCCTGGGCCTCGTCGATGATCACAAAACGATACCCGGAAAAGATATCGACCTTTAAAATATCTTTCACGAGCAATTTGCAAACAATGGAAGTCGTGTAAGGGCCACTATAATCCGAGGAGCAAATCGTTCTCCAAGCACGTTTCACGCATCGTAATACCCCGTCTACCTGTAGCTTGCCCTTGACGTTTTTTTCACAGTGTTTGCGATCGGGGTGGTCATCGCCTGAAGCTAGATAATCCCCCAGTGATTTCCTGATCATGGGATTGCAATACGGACATTTCCCCGTGATCGGGTCAAAGTTCTTGTGCTTTACCGTGTCGATACAGAGGGGGGTATGTGACGGGGCATCTGGTAGTTCCCACTTCTCCCAAAATGTCATGTCTGGTTTCAAGTTCCATAAAAAACTGTCAATGGTGTGTACATCGACCCGTTCAAACTCACTGAGTTCCATTTTCATCTCGGCCCGTGGAGCTCTGTTGTACATGAGCACTGCAATCCTCCCTTGGTCACCATTATCGGTCGTAGCGCATACCCTCCGCACATATTCCTTGATCACTGTACTCTTGCCCGCACCGGCGATGGCTTGAACTTTCATTAAAGTCCCTGGTTCGACCCATTTCAGCATCCTATCCTTATTTTCGTCGTAGATTGGCAATGCCTCGGTGATATCCTCACAGGGCCGCAGGTAAGCTTCATGCATTTCGTCTTCAGTGTTCGCTGCTTCGAGTGTGGTGGGTCGATAGATTATCCCCTGTTCCGTGCGGATACACTTTGAAAGTGGGGTCGATTGCTGTAATACCCGCTGACACCGATTGCACCGCTCACAGTAGAACATGTCGTAAAGTTTTACTTGTTTCCGCAACGGCCTCTTTGCTTCATTTTCCATGTTTTTTTCTTTGGTTTCTACGCCTTGAGAATAGAATGTCTGCAAAACCTCGTCCGCTGAGACCTGCACGATTGTAGGGAGCTTTAGCAAGGCGTCGACCGTAGTTCCATCATCCAGCTTCTTCTTCATCGGCACCCCCAATGCATCAACTTGTCTTATTTTTTCGGGATTGACTGGGTTTTTATGAACAACCTCCACCGCAAACCATTGCTCGGGGGCATTCGGGTTGGTAAAAAGAAGGTCAAATCTGTAGGGGAGACTACTGACGTCCTTTTCAAGTTCCACCACCATACCCGATGCTAAAATTTGGACTTCACTAATATTACATGTTTCGCATTTACTTTGAAGGACGAAAACCAAGTCATCCTTGCAGTTGAATATCATCTCTTTGGCGGTAGAGTGTGTGGTTGACTCATTTGAACTCGAGTTTCTATGCAAAGACGACATACAGTGGGGGCTCAGTGTCTGGTGTGCAAAATGCAGACTGATTTTTCCCCCGGGTATGCCCCCTCGTACAAAAACGTGCCCATTACATGCATTGCAGGTGAAGGGACCGAGCTTTACAAGCTCATTGCGTGCATATTGGAAATCAGCACAGTCTTTCTTTACACCCGATACTGTCAAGGCATGCCTGGGCATCTTTCTGTCTTTCTAGTTGGATGAATTCAATAAAACAAGTCAATATATCTACTAATAACTGTAAAGGTGTAATATCTTTGATAAACATGTAATATTTCTCTACAAGCATGGGTCCACGGGGGGATAAGGAAGTCATCATCTCATTGGGGGTTAGTCTTTAAATTTAAACATCGAAGGAACCGTCGCCCATGGCTTTAAGGAAGTCATGTTACGCCTCCGTCATTTTACCGTACGGGTCCAAATTCTCAATTGTGTTATAATTATCGTTTTAGTTATTTTTGTTATTTCTTTTCGAGTTTCTGAATCATTTTTAAAATCTCGATATAAATCCATTGTTTCTTGATATCGAGATTTCAGGCATATATTATTGAGTATGTTCAATATAAACAACATCAATCCATTAAAAATGTTTCGGTCTTTCTCACTGTTAATTTTTTCCAGTATTTGTTCTTTCCATCCCTTATCTTCTTCCATGCATATGTCAATTATTTGTTGGTACGTTTTATAGTAAAAGTTATTCATTATCAATTCGTTTTCTTTGGTGTACCCCTCCCATCTGTCTGTTTCCACAGCATGAAAAGTATTTATTACTTCTTCCAATGTAGGCCAACAGATATCATAGGCACATTCGACGATTTTTTGAATTGTTTTGCTTGTGATAATGTCAGTTTGATTGAACTTCATCGAGTCTCCATCTCCTCTCTCTTTTACTAGTTCATCTTTCTTTTTTAGATAAAACATCCATAGATCACGGAAAATTCTTGCGTAAACCATTTCTACTCCATTTTCAGTATATCTACTCGCGTTTCTTTTTATTATCTCCCTCAATTGTGATTGATTTCGTATTTCACGTTGGAGTCGTTGGTAGACTTTCTTTTGTTGGTCTTTCGTCTCTATTTCTTTGGGTTCGACTAAGATGGAAACCAATTCAAAATCAGGGAAATCATTGATAAATGCATTTTGTTTTTTCCTATTCCCGTCTGTCAAAATTAACATTCCGCACTTTTTACAGTCATAAAAATCGGGCATACCAGCGTTCATGTGTGTTTACCAGATACTACACCTATACACACACACATATATATATACCTGACTGTTTAAAATATGATTCGAAGTTTAAATCATTTAAGCATGTGTTTTTTTTTATTATCACATCGGTCATTATATAAAATAAAGATGAAGATGAATTTTTACTCGAGTGCAATTCTATGATATGGAATCCTCCCCAGAAGTCAAGATTGGAGAATGATGTCAAAAATGTAAAGAACATACTTAAACTAGAAGACTCACGGGAATGCTTTTCGCGTCAAAGTGTCTTATCATATTATGACTTGACGACAGACAGAGATTATCGGATATTACAGTGGTTTTTCGGTACCGGAATCATGCACACAGTGTTGGATGCAGGCCCCCCTATAGGATTTCAGGGCTGTGGCACAAGACAGCCGACCCTCATATTGAAGTGGATTGATACACACACTCACGTTCAGAAGAATGTCATGGAAGTGGGATGTGGACGAGGATATTGTACATTATTTCTTGCCGGTCTTACAGGGGACAACGTGCATTTTCATGGAATCGACTTATTGAAAAAACACATTGACTGTGCCTGCAAACTGAATGTTCATGTACCGCGTGTCCAATTTCACGTAGAGGACGCGTACAGATATAATCCCCAAAACGATTTGAAATTTGATATTATATTTGGATGTGAGAGCATGTGTCACTTAGACCCAGACGAATTCATTCAACACGCAAAAGAATGGATGAACCCCGGTGCAAAGCTCATAATTATTGATGGATTTAGAGGACCACATTGGAGTGATTGCGATGAAATGTATCGCACTGCAATGAGATTGGCTGAATATGGGTTTCGAATAAATGGCATGCCTTCAAAGGCAATGTGGAAGAATGCGTGTGAAAGAGCGGGATTGCGTTTATTAGATGACATTGATTTGACAAATGAAGCAATACCCTTTTGGTCTCTTGGTCATAGAATAGCGTCGATTATATTACAGTTCCCGTGGTTGGTACGCCGTTACATGAATTCATCAGAAGAAAGGAAGGAAACCGTATCCAATTTAATCGCTTCTTGTATGGTTTCACATGCTTTAGTGGGAAAATCAGCAGAATATGGGGGGTTGGTTTTCGAGTACATCTGAATTCCAATATGTGATATTTAATCAAAATGGAATACTATACAAACACATATATATGGAACAAAAAAAATACGAAGGGGGGAAAGTTAGCGTTTCAAAACATAAAACGGTACTCTCTCCAGTCAAGATCAGGATTCGTCCAATCAAAATCAGGTATCTTCTCAGTAGAATCAGCATGAGCATCCGACTGGCTTATTTCCGTTTTAATTTCCTTTCGTATAAATTCTATTTCATCTTCTATAATTTTTAATATTTTATATCGGGGCAAATTAGAATCAGATCCAATTCTTTTCTTTACACTTTCAAAAAATGAAAGAAGAAATAATTCTATATAAACGGGAATATCATCACGAAGTTCCATTAATACGTCTTTCAGTTTTTGAATTTGCCTCTCTTGTTCACTTATCGTACGCTCTAGGTTTTTAACTTCATAGCTCATGTTGGATGTATCAGGGGCGTCAAATTCAGACATTTGGGAGACGAAAACTAGTGTCACCACACACACATATATATATACTTTTCCCTTCATTATCAAAGGATGATATCATTTCCCATTCAAATTTCGGTGAACACTTTCAAGAAGGGCGTGTTGGGAATACGGGTTGAGCATCTCCTGGAATCTGTAAGACTATTGTCGTGTTCCAGAGCCTTGGCAATAAATAGACGTCATGTGTACCAATTCAAAATCAGGGAAATCATTGATAAATGCATTTTGTTTTTTCCTATTCCCATCTGTCAAAATTAACATTCCCCACTTTTTACAGTCATAAAAATCGGGCATACCAGCGTTCATGTGTGTTTACCAAATACTACACCTATACACACACACACATATATATACCTGACTGTTTAAAATATGATTTGAAGTTTAAATCATTTAAGCATGTGTTTTTTTATTATCACATCGGTCATTATATAAAATAAAGATGAAGATGAATTTCTACTCTAGGGGTAGCAAATTATCTTTGGAAAATAAAAATCGATGAAAATACAAATTCAGTCTAAGTTTTCATTGGTCTCCCACAGACCATGCATTGTGTGTTGATGCAATATTTCCCATGTCTTTTTAGAGGAATACCCATTTCACGTCCCAAAATATTGCGAAAAGTTGGACAAGCGCCCCACAGCTTGACCGTCTTGTCCCAAGAGGCGGAAGCGAGGATCTTCCCGTCGGACGAGAACGCCACCGACGTCACCCAGTTTGAGTGCCCCGTCACGGGGCACGAAGGATTGCGCTCGTACTCTAGTGCATCGTGGTTGCAGGTACACTGCCGGTTGTCCCTGGTGTGTCCCCTCAGGGTGCACTTCTCCTTGGGCGTGTCTCCCGACACGTCCCACAGCTTGACCGTATAGTCATAAGAGGCGCAGGCGA
>Ga0129333_10007723_pt1 | contig 10147 bp, 11 predicted proteins | sample CPB6_08_DNA_FD_94474 | JGI IMG/M metagenome (GOLD analysis project Ga0129333, IMG submission 94474) | Freshwater to marine salinity gradient microbial communities from Chesapeake Bay, USA - CPBay_Sum_0.6_0.8_DNA | ecosystem: Environmental > Aquatic > Marine > Coastal | place: USA: Chesapeake...
CTTCCCCAGGATGAAATACCAAGATATAAGGCATCTGCATCATCTGGGATTTCAATCTCTGGTTGAAAGTTCTTAACCACACAATCATCTTCAAAGACAATGAAAGGAGGATCAAGTTCATTCAATGCAACATGATGAGATAAGGAACATCCGGCAAGATGACGATCTGGAAAAGCATATGCCTCTACACGAATAATAGTTTCGAAACCACATTCTTCTAGCATCTTAACCATTCGATCATTCTTCTCGGTATCTTTATCGAGATTAATGTAAACGGCAGGTATTTTTCTAAGATCTAAGTTCATTGTGGTTCTTCTTCAAAGCAATAATTTTAGGTTCATAAGGATAATTTGGATTACCCATATGCTCTTCAGCAAAGCAATAAGATGGTGTCAAACTCAGTGTTGGGGGATTATCAATGAGATAACGGTTCATCTGCGACTCATCGTGCCACAGAGCAATCACACCGTTCTCAAGATCTCTGGTTACTCGATCGGCAAGAACTTCTGCCATCTCTAGGAACCTCTTAGTGGATCCACCATTGAACCCACCAGCATAATAGAGTTCTCCTTCTTCACCTACAGGGACATATGCCAGAGACTTTTCATTCCTATCATATGAACGCTCTTCTTTAGGATAGAAGGATTGATAGGGATGCATTGTGGCAACCAGATCACTTAGAACCTCATCACCAACCTTATCAACAATACCCATATCTACATCAAAGTAGAAGCAGTAGTCAAACTGAGAGATAAACTCTTTCTCTTTTACAAAGTAGTTGTACCTCTTAAGAGTTGGTATTGGCCAAGGTTCATGATCAACCTGACAAACTCTAACGTTGTCAGATGTTTCTACTTCATGATCGGTGAACAGAAGACATTGGATCTCATGACCATTAAGAAAATTATCTTCGATATTATCAAGAAGTCTTTCAACAAACTGAATGTACTTATTTGTAGCAATGGTAAGAATACAGATTTTCATTTTTCAAACAACTCCAATAGTCTTTTAATACTCACTTCATAAGACAATTCTCTTTTAACATATTCTTTTGGAGAATATTGAGTTGCCATAAATTTATCAAATGTCTCCTGAAGTTGATCTTCAGTATAGAATTTTTCACCACACTCATCTGAAAAGTAATGTGCAGATGTTGGTGCTGGATTTTTTCGATATTCTTCGGGAACTCCGTCTTCAAAATACTCAACATTATCCCAGATAAGAAGAGGCATATCAGAACTCATCATTTCTTGAATGGCAATACCCTGAGTTTCGGGTCCATCAATAATGATGCCATGAGAGCACTCTTGCAGTGCTTGATTGAACTCATCTTGAGTATAAGATCCATATCTAAGAACCTGATATTGGTAGTTCTGTTCATGTAGAAAAGATAAAACACTATCAAGTTCTTCTGGTGATCTACGCTTAAAGTAAACTAAGAACTTAGTTTCCCCAGATCTCTCTACCTCAATATCCCTAATACCAACAGGCCATTTAGCAAGTTTAGTTTCATCAAATCCCTGCTGTTTAAATGATAGATATCCACTATCTCCAGGAACAATAATTTTTCTATAATACTGTGGATTTGTTTTTAAGAACTCACCATATTGATCAAAGGGCCAAATCTGTGGTCCAATAATACAACTATCATGCTCTAGATTTTCGTGTTTAGAGTATCCAAGAGCATCATAGTGAACTAAGAAATTATAAGCATACTTATCTTCATTTACGGCAAAAGGAATATTTTGCTGTTCCAATGACTCATGAAGATTTTCTAGTACTTTTCTTGGTCCCCTGACAACTCCGCTTTTAATACTTTCATTATACCAAAGATTAATCATATAAAATCTCCAAAAAATTCATTGCATGTGGGTATTTATTGTCATGTCAATTGCCTGATAATTTCTTCAAGCATCTCAAATTCAGCATCACCAACAAAATGATTATTGGCAATATAAACCCCCCTTTCATGAAGAATATCAACATTTGGATTTTCAATATCCAAATTATATCCAGAAAGAAATGGTTGTTTTAAAAGATTACCGCTTACAACGGGTCGATACTCGATACCATACTCTTCAAATAATGAAATTAAATCCCTCTTACATGCCTTTGTATTGCAAATGAAGGGAAAAGCAAAACTACTCATCCTACCATTATTCACAGGAACGCAAAACTTATCTTTATTGTTGCTCAGTAAATTATAATAACGAGAATAGTTTTTGTTTCTTTTCTCAACCATAGAAGTTAATCTTTTCAATTGAGAGATTCCAAGAACGGCTCCAAGATCAGTGTTTCTGAAATTATATCCATCAGTCATAAAAAGAAATGATGGGATAATATCTGGATTATTTTGTTTGTGTTTATCAAAATTTTTAGATTCTCTGGCAAGACCATGACTTCTTTTCATACGCATTAGATCTGCCAATTCTTTATTGTTGGTAGAAACCATCCCACCTTCAATAGTAGTCATATGATGACCAAAATAGAAACTAAACGTTCCACCAATATATTCAGATCCTCTTTTCTTTCCAGAAGGACCAGTGCATCCATGAGACTCACAAACGTCTTCAAGAATTAATGCATTAGGAAAAACGGATTGGATAAACTCATTTTTTGCAGAGTACCCAAGAAGATGGGTGATAAAAACGATCTTAATATCTGGATGCTTTTGTGCTATTGTTTCCAGATGATCGTATCTGAAACTATAATCATCAAGATTAATGTCACAAAAGACTGGTTCAAATCCAAGTTGAATGACAGGAGCAATATTAGTAACCCAAGTACATGCAGGAACAAGAACTTTATCTCCGTTCTTCAAACCATACAGTTCTTTAACTGCAGAGAGAAGTAAAAAGTTTGCAGTGCTTCCCGAAGAAACAAACAGCGACTCTTCACACCCCAACCAGTCTGACCATTCTTTCTCAAACTGCTTTACCATTTGACCAGCAGTAAATCTGTCAGAGGTCAGGACAAACTTAGCAAGTTTCAATCTATCTCCAATAGAGATAGTATTCTTCATCAATGGCCATTTATACCCTGACATAGTTACTCCTATTTTCTAAGAACCATTTAATGGTGTACTCTAGACCATCTTCTAGAGATGTTTTTGCTTTCCATCCTAGAGCATCCATCTTACTAGTGTCAAGTGCTCTGCGAGGAGTTCCGTTAGGTTTTGTTGTGTCCCAAACAATCTCTCCAGTATAACCAACATATTTGGCAACTAGTTCAGATAGTTCTTTAATACTTACCTCTCGGTTTGGTCCAATATTAATAACTTCTGGACTACCATAGTTATTCATGAGAAAAATAAGACCATCAGCAAGATCATCAGAAAACAAGAACTCTCTAGTTGGAGTTCCATCACCAAAACAAACTACTTCAGGTGAATTGTTTTCTTTTGCTTGAATAAACCGATTAATAAAACTTGGAATTACATGACATTGACTTGGAATAAAATTATCATTAATACCATAGAGATTATTAGGCATCACAGATACAGTAGGAAATCCATGCTGCTCCGTATACTTTTTACACATTTGATACCCAACAATTTTAGATAATGCATAACCATCATTGGTTGGTTCCAAAGGTCCAGTCATTAAATACTCTTCTTTAATTGGAACTGGTGCCATCTTTGGGTAGATGCAAGCAGATCCCAAGAACAAAAGTTTTTGGCACCCATTTCTATAAGCGGCATCAATAACATTGGTTTGAATTTGCAGATTATCTCTTACAAAATCTGCTGGGCATTCTTTATTAAAACCAATACCACCAACTTTAGCTGCTGCAAGAAAAACATAATCTGGGTTTTCATTAGCAAAGAAAGTATTTACTTCTGCCTGATCTCTAAGATCAAGTTCGAGTCTTGTCTTTGTAATGATGTTAGTATGCCCTCGACTTTTTAATTGTCTTACGATTGCTGATCCAACCAATCCTCGATGACCCGCAACAAAAATTTTAGAGTCTTTTCTCATAATTAAATCCAAGTGTGATGACTACACGCAATTACTTCTGGTCTTTCTTGTTTAACTGCTTCAATGTAAGATTTCAAGAAATCAACACTAACCTCTTGCCCATTACCAACACCATCTAGATATACTGGAGCATTAGAAACAAAAGAATATCTATCTGGGTAGTGCTTCTCTATAAGATTTCCAAAAATCTCTTGATCAGCTGGATAACTTTGATTATCAATACTATTATACACCATTTCTATCATACTTTCAAATGAAGTATATCTTTGTTTAAAAAATTCTTTTAGAATTCTCCTATCATACATTAAGAATTCAATGATATAAGAATAACCACCATTCACTTTCTCAAGGTCAAAAACTCTTTCACTAAACTCAAAATAGGGTCTATGCCCTTTATTATTTCCAGAGTTTACTGTTGATTGAAAAATTCTTGGTTTACCATCTCCATCAAACAAATTTATTGGTTGAGTAAAGAAGTTATCAGATTGAACATCTAGATAAAGATCATTCTCGGTAAACTCTTGAAAAATAGAAACAAGATTAATCCAATTCCAGTTGGGACGATGAGTTAACCTTGACCTATCAATATAAGGATCCACTTGCTCATCCTTAATAAAGATGATCTTATGGTCAAAAATGGTATCCTTTGGATAATATCCATCTTGAGTTAAGATGTAAATATTTTCTGGTTCTGGATTTAGATACTTTAAAGAGTCTACTACTAAATCTAGTTTGTGATAATCTTTATAATGTGCTTTGATAACAACATCATACTTATTGTCCATTAGTACACATATCCTCAACTAATTGTTTAAAAGAAATTCTTGGTTCCCAACCAAGTTTCTCTTTTGCCTTTGTGGCATCACCTAATAAGGTCTCTACCTCAGCGGGTCTAAAATATTTAGGGTTCACTCTAATGACCGTTCTACCAGTATTTTTATCAATACCAACTTCATCCAAACCTTCACCTTCCCATACGATCTCCATCCCAAAGTATGGTGCTGCTGTTTCTACAAAGTCACGAACAGAATATTGAACTCCAGTAGCAATAACAAAATCATCTGGTTCATCTTGCTGAAGCATCAACCACATTGCCTCAACAAAATCTTTAGCATGACCCCAATCTCGTTTTGAATTTAAATTCCCGAGATATAGTAAATCTTGTTTCCCAGTTGAAATATGTGATAATCCGCGAGTGATTTTTCTTGTAACAAAAGTTTCTCCTCTTCTAGGGGATTCGTGATTGAAAAGAATTCCAGAACTTGCATGTAATCCATAAGATTCTCTGTAATTTTTGACAATCCAGAATCCGTAAAGTTTTGCGACTCCATAGGGGGAACGGGGATAGAATGGGGTTGTTTCTTTTTGTGGAATTTCCTGAACTAAACCATACAACTCTGAAGTAGATGCTTGATATATGCGGACAGATTTTTCCAGATCAAGTAAACGAACTGCTTCTAATATTCTAAGAGTTCCAAGTGCATCAACTTGCCCAGTATACTCAGGAGTTTCAAAAGAAACTTTTACATGACTTTGAGCACCAAGATTATAAATTTCGTTTGGTTGAACTGATTGAATAATACGCACTAAGTTTGTCGAATCAGTTAAATCTCCATAGTGCAACTTAATTTTATCGTAAATATGATCAATACGGTGAGTATTAATTAGAGAAGAACGACGTACAATACCATGAACTTCATACCCCCTTTCAAGGAGAAATTCTGCAAGGTATGATCCGTCCTGTCCAGTAATACCAGTAATTAATGCAATCTTCATAAAAACTCAAAATTATCAAAGGTCATATCTTCAACACTTTTATTTACACACCCACCACCAAACCAATTTTTGGGAGCAATCACATGCTTGCTCTTTGCCAACCAAGCACCCCACCAGGAGAACGAAGAGTTGGCAATGATGTGATATGAAGCAAGAGTCATCATACACATATCAACTTCCGTGCCGTTACCTTCCAGGATAAAGAACCGATCTGGACGGAAGAACTCGTGTGCTTTACACCACTCAGTATCGTCAGAGAATACAAGAACAGGAATATCACCAGGCAGTTTTTCTAGAGCCTGTTGATAATACTCAATAGTCTGAACAGGGTGATTTTCATTAAGAACGTAATCACCACGGCGAATATGAAGAGAGATAACCTCAGTATCGCCTAGGTTTTCTTTAAATGCTTCTTTACAATCTTTGATTACATCTGTCTTAAACAAAAAGTCCTCACGGATCTCATCTTCAATATGCTTGAAGTATTTCTCTGTTTGAAAGTATCCAAAGAGATCAACCTTGTCTGGGCAGTTCTCAAATAGTTCTTGATCAAAGGTATGATACCTCTCTTGAAGAACTGGATTTTGTACTACGGCAACGGTGTTTCTGTTTTCAATATTAAAAACATCATACAGGGTCACATCAGAGTTCTTGACATTATAATCCTGAGCACCAAATAAATCTCTTGGTGGAATTACAAAATTATATCCACGATGTCTGGCAATACCCTTCAAAGAAGCATACTGAAACATTTGATTGGCAAGTCTACCAAGATTTCCAAGATTGTTAAACGAGATCATTCTTTTGATACCAGTCTATTGTTTTTGATATACCTTCTTTGAGAGTTGTAAATTCAAAGTTACCAATAACATCTATGAGTTTAGTGTTATCAACGACCTTTACCTGATCACCAATCATTGTATTGGAGTCAAATACAACTTTATTTTTAAAATCCAAACACTCTTTAATAACTTCTACAATATCAATGATTGATATTTGCTTAGCAGATGAAACAATGATCGGATCTTTGACTTCCCTATTGGGGACAATCAAATCCATAATAGCATTTAAATCCTCAACATACAAGTAGTTTCTAAAAACTTTACCGTTTCCATAAAGATGAACATCAGTGTTCTCTTTGATTGCTCTATGGAAACGATAGATCAAATTATGAATTACAGTTCCGTCCTGGTGAAACTTACCATGTGGACCGTAAGTATTTCCAAGATAGATTGATTTATAGTTCAATCCATAATCAAGTTGATATGCCTTACAAAGACCTACACAGATCTTCTTAGAGTAGGCATATCCAAAAATCTTTTCATTCACCTCACCATAGATTGAGTCTTCATTGAATGGTGAGGGGTGATTTGGATCAAAAGAAGTAATTGTAGAAAGCATGAGTAGATTTTCTACACCAACTTCTCTACAAGCCTTGATAATATTCATATCGCTCAGTACGTTGTTTTCGATGTACTGAGTATGATCTTTTAACATCTCAATGGCAGACCCATGCTTAGCAGCAGCATGAATAACTGTTGTTGGAGAATACTTTTCAAGAGTTTGAACTACAGAGCGATAATCAGTTAGATCACATTCGCTCCTAGCAACTCTCACATCGGCAGTAATGTTACTACCGATAAATCCATTTCCACCTGTTACAAGTTTCATTTAGTCATCCCTAATTACAATGTAACGATCCTCATCATCAACAAACCAATTCACACCAATATCTGTTGGAACTAGATCTGCTCTCCAGGGATAGTAAATTTCTTCAGCGTTAGAAAGAAATGCTGCCCACCAACAATATGTAGAGGAGGTTAGAAGGATCTTGTTTGCCGATTTAATAAGGGCGAATTGCTCTAGTGGAGAAAACTGTGCCTTAACAACTTCAACATCTAGATTATGAATAAAATCAAAAAATGGATCTTCAAAAGAGTCTGTACACAATATTATACGATCATACTCAACATGATTGAATACTTCCATAAAGTATTCTTTAGGTGGACATAAATCAGTTGGATATCCGTTCCATCCTCTACGAATAGAAACAACAAAATCAGTTGGAAGAACCTCCATAGGAGACTGTACATCCAACTGAAACCATTCTTTTACTTTTTCTTTGTGCTTGCGGATGTATTCATATCGTTGAACATATCCTGCCATCTCAACTCTACTGTTTGCCAAAGAGTTGACATCAAAAGAATGTCCTTCAATCCTTACAACAGGACTATCATATTCATTCCCATCTACAACTTGTTCAGTATTTGGAAATCCAGGAATTGAATAACAGTTCAGTTTTAAATTATTCTCTTCGGCAATTACGCGGGCAACGGCATACTGCCACATATTGTTGCCCAGTGTTCCCAGTTTATGAACATTAATCATTCTTCCCAGGAGCGATGGGTCTCATTGAGTTCATTAATAAACTTTACCAGTGGACTACCAGAGAAACGTTCCAGTTCATAGTTATCCTTGATAAAGCAGTGGCCACCCCATCCAAAGTTACCATCCCATCCAGGAACTTGAGTATGTGATGTGCCAATACGCTCATCCATACCAGCAATCATACGGAACTCATCAAAGGTCGACTCACAACCAATCTGTTTGTGAACCTTATAAAGTTCGTTATAGATAGAAACTTTAGTTGCCAGGAAGAAGTTTTCGGCATACTTAATCAGTGCGGCACTACGGATATCAGTAATACCAACCCGATCGTTCTCCAACTTGCTCAGGCGACTGATAAAGATATCGGCAACAATACGTGCTGCTTCTGCTTCTCCACCAATAATACAGAAGTTTTGATTTTGGAACTTCTCAATATTATGGCGAGAGTCAAGATATTCTGGACTATGAAGAACACGAATGTTTGTGTATGACTGTTCGGCAGAATAGTAATATGCTGGAGTTGAAGTGGACTTACAGCAAACTGGAGTATTGTTTCCAATGTGTGTATTAACCTGATCAAGGATCATGTCCAACAAACCATGATTGTTTCCTTTTGGAGTGTCTACACAAACGAAAACAGCATCAAACTGTTCACCAGCATGATTAGCAACAACATCATCACTCAACTTTGGATCGATGATTACCTTTTCTTCATCGTTAAAAATAGAAGCAACGGCAGATCCAACATAACCGTGCCCAACAATCATTACTTTCATTTTACTCTCCAAATGGTTAAACTTTCACGCCACCAGAAATAGAACTTACTATACTTACGTGACTCATTTAAAAACTTATCTGTTTTATCTTGATCGATTTCAAATCCCCAAGCATTCATAAGTTTTTCAACATCATGATAGTAAAGAGGACTAATGTGCTGAGGTGGAGCATCGGCAGGAGGATAAGTGCCACTCCATGTAAGAATTAAATACTTTCCAGTAATCTTTTTAAGATTGTCTAGAAATACATCCAGAAACTTTGGATCCACATGCTCGGCAACTTCAGTACAGTTGACAAGATCAAACTTCACATCATCTTCAATAGGATCGCGGATATCAAAAATATTAATACATTCTTGTATCCTTTCATCAGCATTATCCTTTTGATATTGAAAATACTCAATACCACAAGCATCAGTATAGTTTAGCATATTGTATACTAGATGACCAGTGGCACATCCAACATCACAAAAAGTATCAATCTCCTCTAGGTCAAAAGTTTCCTTTATACAATTATAATAGGCATCATAAGGAGAAGAGTCTTCACGAAGTTCCAACTCTGGTGGATACATAATATCAATATCAACCTTGCCATCCTCACAGAAAGAAAGAGGTGGATTTCTTTGAAGTATGCTTGGATCTAAATGAGAGTGTTGCTTATCAATAACTGACGAAATTCGATCACTCCAAGAAAGATTTTGTTCGTAAAATTCTTCAATCATTTCGTTCAAGTAAAATGTGCTTTCCTTTACGTTCGTATGCTAAGTAATCAACTCCTCTATAGAGATCTTGATCGTCAATTTGATAGTTAGTCCAATCACCAAAGAAAGGACGATTTACATCAATAATACCAGCAAGAGCATCGATGGAAGATCCAACATCAAGAAATACAGCATCGGTATACTTCTTAAGGCGATGAATCAAACCAGACTTAACATGTCCCATGCCCATCAGGAAGATCTTAGAAGTTGAGTTCTTGAGTTGTTCACCAACCATTCTTTCAGTTGCCTCAAGATCATCACAAGCAAAACGTTGTGGAAGAGAGATGTAATCTTCAAACTTTTCAAGTCCAAGATACTCTTGATATTGTGGAGCTTCGATAACATTCCGAATGATATTGAGTTTACTATCAGCACCAATCAATCCAATCTGTCCAGCAAACTCTTCAAGGATCCACTTGTTAGCAACGAGACCATATCCATACTCGGCAGGAAAGTCAATAAAAGTATC
>Ga0129333_10007724_pt1 | contig 10146 bp, 9 predicted proteins | sample CPB6_08_DNA_FD_94474 | JGI IMG/M metagenome (GOLD analysis project Ga0129333, IMG submission 94474) | Freshwater to marine salinity gradient microbial communities from Chesapeake Bay, USA - CPBay_Sum_0.6_0.8_DNA | ecosystem: Environmental > Aquatic > Marine > Coastal | place: USA: Chesapeake Bay...
ACTACCTCGGCGACACGTTCGATGTCACCGTCGAGGCTGGTCGGCGCGGCTATCGAATAGGCGAAGCTCCGGCGATAATGCACGAGCGTGCGGGTGGAATCCCATCCAATAATGCCTTTTGGTCCACGATTTACTTGATTCGATCCTTTGCAGTGCTCATGATCGGAACGGTGAATCATTACCGAGATGCGAGGGCAGAGCGGTCATGAATAAGTTGCACCTCGCAATCACCTTGGTGGCAGGATTCGGATTCGTTACCTGCATCCGATTCTTGGCTCGCCGAGGTCGACTGTCGATGCGTTACACACTCGGTTGGCTCCTCATCGGGCTGATGTTCCTGCTCTACCCGATCATCGTGATTGCAGCCGATGAAATTTCGGACTTTCTCGGTGTTCAACAACTAGCCATTTTTCTTGGGGCACCGATGATCATCCTGGTGATGGTCTGCGTTCAACTCTCCATATCGGTTTCCGGGCTCACCGAACACGTACGAACTCTCACTGAATCGATCGCAATTCTCGAGCAGGAGCAGAAACAAAATTTAGGATCGTTTGGGCACAAAGAAGAATCGGACTCGACTGGCCCCTGACCAGCGATGAACATCAATCGTTGAACAGACACTCGTCCCAATAGCCACTGGAAACTGCCTCGGATATCCTGAAGTCGCTTGGCACTCGTTCGGGCCCTCCGAGCAAGCCAGTCAACCGATCAAACACTCCAATACGGGAGCCACGAACACCAACTCGTGCCAAGAGGACTCGAAGCGCGGACTCGCGGAGACCAAAATATCGTCCAACTTGAGACTGGGACCGAATTCGCCGTAATTCAACGGGAGAATCGCTCGCTATCCACAATCGCGAACACGCTGTTGGCGAGTCAACGAAATTCAGAAGAGTTTTTCCCACCTGGCGTCCACTCACGGGAAACACCAACGCCTGTCCCACGATCGCCGAGATAACCGCGCCCCCGAAGGAATTTCTGATCCGAGTGGCGAGAAATGGATAGGAGTCGTCGCACACCAATCCGATTCGCCCCACGGAGCCTCCGGCGGCCTCGACCCCACGTTCCGCGCGATACTTCTCCGACCCGTAGAACGAGGAAGCTCGCTCACTCGCCAAAGTGGTACTTGCGAAAAGGAACGGGGTCGCCCTCTCCGATGCATACCCTGCCCACTTGATCGCTGCATCGGCGTGTGCGCGCTGTGTTTGAACCGAACGATCTCTCGTATCCCACGCGAGATAAATGATCCGGTCTGTCGGTTGGATAATGCCGAACGCATTCTCCTGAAGCACGTCAAGCCTTCGCGATACGTCGTCTGCACCTCGTGAATACCGAATCACCTTGTGACCTGCGAGCACCAAATGATCGTGGAGAAGTTCCCCAAGCGGACCAGAGGCTCCAACGAGTGAAACTCGCATCATGGCGCTGCCGAACCAACTCGATATGCGTTTGCCATCGCCGTGAATGTGTGTGATCCGGCGGGAATTCTCGGCATCACCGTCGCATCAACAAGTTTCACTCGTTCGCTTATCCGTAGAGACGAGTCCATCCCGACCAGATCTCCCCCCATCGGCATGGACGCCCCTGAGTGATAACCGCTTCCCGGCTTCGGAATGAGAACAACTCTGGGCAAAACATGCAGGCGATGACCCTTGGTCCGTTTCGAGACTCGGCTAATTACCGAGTGTGCGCTTCGGCGAGTTTCAGGATTTTCCACTCGACGAACCCAAGTCCGACCCGCGTTGTATTTGAGATCCAGATGACCACTCACTGATGAATCGAGAAATCCGATCATCGGGTTGACGCGATTCAGGACCAATTTGGGAATCGATAAAACTCGACCCACGCGGGGGAACATCGCTCCGAGCCGGTCACCGTATTCCGGGTTGCTCTCGTATATCGAAACCTGAAAGTCGTTCCGTCCGGGATGGTCCGCCAACAAAGCGGCCTGCACTGCGGTGAACTCAGCTTCATCGCCATTTGCTCGATTCATGTTCAGCAACAGAGAGTAGAACACGGCACTATCCGCAACTCGCAGTTGCTTAGGGGCCAAATCAGACCGTTGCAACAACGAAGGAGTGCCGATGGGACCGGCCGCGAGATACACCCGATCGGCGACAATCTTCTCCGTGGGAAGGACGATGCTCACGTTTTGTGCAGATGTCTCAATCTCCAACACTGGACCCGAAATGATTTGGCACAATCCCTGACGTTCCAACTCACGAAGAAGCCGGTCTGCAGAGAAAAAGAGATCTTCGGGGCAACCCCTCAGGCATGATCCGCATCGAACGCACGCACCACCGTCAACCCGAAGTGCGAGTCTTGGAAAACCAGCCAATACGTCCATACTCTGCGCCTGCATATTGGAGACGATCCGAGCGAAACGATTCGACTGCGGCGCAATGAGCGCATTCGATGAGTTCGGAAATCTCCGCGAGAGTTGATCGACAGCACCGGTGTTCGGAATAGCCGAGAACAATGAAGCGAACGCATGATTCATCTCATCGAATATCTCGTTCCACTGGGGAAACTCGCTGGCTCCGCGGGCGAGTATTCCAGAGCCCCAAATTCGGGAAAGACCTCCACGCGCACTCGAGATCGGCAGATGTCCACCATCTTCGGATGAAACGAGACATCGTGGGTATGCGAAAACTTCAGCCCGGTCTTTGTCCCCTTTCACGGCAAGGGCCGATGAGCCGCGAATCTTCGGCGCCGCTATGTCGGGCTTCTCTCCAAAATCAACCAAGATCGGCATGCCACCTCGACTGATGATCCCCATGGCCGCAGCCCACGCACATGGCCCACTTCCGACGATCACTTCGATTGCCATCGAGTCTTCAGTCTCCCGATTTCTTCAACACAATGAGCCAATGGATGGCCAGTTTGTCAAATACACGACCAATTCGGGAGTGCTCTTCGCATCGACCCACGAGCGGGAACACGAACCGAGGGGCCATGCGCCGAAAATTGAGGGCCCCGGAGAGGAGATAACGAAAACCCGATCGCAAGGGATGATGTTCGACAATCGATAGATCCGGCGCCACGTCGAACTCGATCCGCTGACCCCCTTGGAAGTAGCTGAAACTTACCGCTTGATTCGGTATGGCTTCGCCCGTGGGTGTCAGGAGAACCTGTCGATAATCCGCTTTAAGGTCATAACCCTCCGAGGCGAACAATGACGGATAAATGAGGGACGCAAACTTTCCGAAGTATGGCTCAACGAGAACTGCAACGCCGCCGGGGACGAGGACTCGACTCAACTCCTGTAGTGCTCGGTCCAAATCGGGAATGTGATGAAAGACGTTCTGCGCAACGACCGCACGCACGGAGCCGGTCAGGAACGGCATATCGATTGCACTCGCGACACAATCGAGCCCGTGAGCTACTTCGATATCGGTCGCAATCACGTTCTCTGCAATATCTCCCAACGGGATGACTCCGGATCCGATCTCAACCGTTGGTAAATCGGCGTATCCGGCACTCCATTTCTCGACAACTTCCCAAATGTGGCGCTGGATGTCCGTGACAACGGTACGGAATTCTGGCTTTTGGTCGAGGACCGATAAATGGAAGCGAAATCTTTCTCCCGAATTCATGGCAACGACAGAAGTTGGAGCCCCAGGAATTCGTAGGCGGTTCGCAACTCTGACCAAGACCGACACGAGATAACTCTAATCGTTCGTCCGAAATGCGACTGCTCATCTCATCAGCAATCATCGATCACCGACGACACCAAACACGGCAATGTTTCTACGACAGTCGGGGAAACTGAAATCCTCTTGTCGAGAGCGTCAACAATGCTGTTCACAAGCAATTCATTCTTCGTGACCCGCCAAAAGGTGTGGCCAACTACGCGTTTCCCAGTCAGGATTGGCGGTTCAAACATGAAAATCGTTGTTACCTCCAACTGCATGACCGGCGGCCTCACGTCCTCAATGAGGATTCTCTTTCCAGCGGCTAAAAATTGAAACCTTAAACTCTGGCCTGCATCCGAAGTTCAATCATGACGCGTGACAGAGAAAAACTCCGTTGTTTTCAATTTCCGGGACACCCAGCGAAGAATTGAATTCCATTCCGACCACAGAAGTCATTCCCGCTTGCCGAAGCCGCGCAGCAAAATCCGTGACACCCCACAAACGGAATGCCAACGTTTGACCTACGCCCCCGTGGTACTCGGGGTTTTCATCAATTTGTTCGACACCACCTGGACCCCACCATCGAACGGTTCCATTGTCTTCTTCCCAGCTAACCAGACCCGGATAGAACTCACGGGTCTCCCCAACGTGGACGGGTACGGAGACGACCGCAAAACCATGTGGGGCCAGTAATGAATGCAGGCCACCTAAAGCAGCGTCAACCGGATTCGGAACGTGTTCAAGAACGTCGGAACACACGACAAATCCAAAATGGCCCATGAGATCATCCGGAACATCGAGAAGATTAAGATGAGGAAACTGCCCAAAAAATGAATTTGTGTAGTTAAAACGGAGTGAGAGAGCTCCGACTAGCGCCATGTGATCGCTCATTCCAACTCCCCGCCAAAAGTAACTAGGTGCGACCTCGGGAATCGGAGCGATCTTTGATTCGGTACCTCGAAGTACTGTTAGGGCAAGAGCTCTAGTACGCCAATTTGAGCCACAAGCAGAACACAACATTCCTTCGCGCGATATATCTTCCCAGCGATTTCGGGTGGAACAGATAATGCACTTCCATCGACTCATATTTGGAGAATAGCCCTCGCAAGTGGCCCGAAAAACATATCGTCTGAGGGGCTGTGTTGATCCTGGGTAACCTGAACATGTGCATGTCATCATCTCATCGAACTGCATAACTGGCGGTCTCGCCGCAGCGCTCAAGATCGTTCTTTTGAACCACACGATCTCTCCTTTGCCTTACAGCGTGGTTGAAACGGAACTGCTCGCGGAGGCGGTATCCGCTGCTGATTTATGCTTGTTTTCCGGGCCGAAGAACTTGGGTAAATCGATTGCTGGAGATTCGGATGGCAAAGTAATCACGTTCCCAGAGCTTTACTTCAACGCGTTTCATCCCGATCAGGTGTATGCGTGGATGTCCGACGGCAGTCTCGTCGAGGGTGCCACTGGTCCGTACAACTCGGCGATCGTCCTTTGGGCCTGGCAGCGCGGTTTGTCCGCTGAACAAGCCACCCGACTCTTCCGCCCGGAGATCATGCAAGCACTCGGCTACCACGACCGCTGGTACCAATCCGTCGACCGGCTTCGACACGATTTCACCCCGTTCCCCCACCTCGATTACCGGGACTTCATCGAACCGTTGCGTCGCTCGGGCTGTTTCATGCACACCGTTAACCACCCAAAGGTGACCGCCATCGCCCGACTTGCTCGGGTTTTGGCCGGACAGATCGAGCCGACCCTGGACACTGAGTCTGTCCCACTCGAGGACATGCTCGTCGACACTCTGTTCAACGCCAGTTTTGCCTGGGCCGTATATCCCTCGGTCGCAAATTCTCTCGGCTTCAACAGCCAGTACCTGTGGAAGCGCGACGATCATTCGGTAATCGGCCTCGAAGAGTTCGTCGTTGAGTCATTCGCTCGCTATGACGTGCAGCAGCCGAGAAAAATCGATTGCCATGAGCTGGAGTGGCCGATCTACGACCAAGTCCTTCTTCCCGCGTCCGAAGGAGTCCGACGATGACTCACCCATATCGAGGGCTTCCATCGCATCAGTTCTGGAACACCGGGGTCGCACAATCATCGCCCGGTGGCCTTGACCCGATGACAAATCCGAAGTTCCTAATCGGACCCACCGACAAAGTGGCGACCATGGGTAGCTGTTTCGCTCAACATATTTCACGACATCTCATGCGCCGTGGACTCTCCTATTTCGTAACGGAACAAGGTGACCCTTCGATGCCTCCCGAAGAGTTGGCTGCGCGCAACTTCGGGGTTTTCTCCGCCCGTTACGGCAACGTTTACACGGTGCGCCAGGCCGTGCAGCTGTTCGACCGAGCCTTCGGTGAATTCTCGCCGAAAGAAGGTGCCTGGAAATCCGGCGATGGTTTCGTCGATCCATTCCGACCGCAGATCGAGCCTCATCCGTTGAAGGATGAGGACGATGTCGATCGATCGCGGCTCGAACATCTGGAAGCAGTACGTCGATTGTTTACCGAGGCCGACATTCTCGTCTTCACTCTCGGCCTCACCGAGACTTTCATGTCTCAGGATGATGGTTCGGTTTTCCCAGTCGCGCCCGGAGTGAGCGGAGGAATATTCGATCCAGATCGATACACCTTCGTGAACTTCACCGTCTCCGAGGTGATCAACGATCTTCGAACATTCGTGCACAAGGTACGTGACGTGAACCCAACCATTCGATTTGTACTGACAGTGTCCCCGGTACCCCTGATCGCCACCTACGAGCCGCGACACGTACTGGTATCAACAACTATTAGTAAGGCGATCCTGCGGGTTGCGGCCCACGAAATCTCGTCGTCCCATGACTTCATCGAGTACTTTCCTTCGTACGAAATCATCTCGGGTTCGGCGCTTGGTTCTCAGTATTTCGACGATGATCTCCGCCAGGTTCGACTAGTTGGAGTCGATCATGTGATGAGAGTCTTCGAAAAACACATGCTTGGACTGAGCGCGTCGACGGCGAACCAGGTACTCGATCATGGTCGCCGCGAAACAAGGGGCAACGTGGTCTGCGACGAGGAGACCATCATGCGAGCGATAGAGGAGTCTGGTAGCAACTAATCCAAATTTCGGTCACGGCGAATAGTTCGAACCAAACCGATGAGTTGCTCCAGAAGATTTCCGAGAACTGCCTCACCCGCAGTTCTTTCGACTGCGAGTGCTCCATTTTCAGACAAGTTTGTCCACAACGTTCGATTTTCGTAGACACTCACAATCATTTCGGCGATTTCATCGGCCGATTCCCCGATGAGAATGTCGCGTCCATGAATGACGTCGTATCCCTCGACACCAATTGGTGTCGTCACAACAGGAACTCCATGGCTGAGGGCCTCGCCAATCTTGCCTTTGACGCCAGCCCCGTAACGAAGAGGCGCCACGACCAAACGATGACGGGCGTACAACGACTGCAAGTCCTTCACCCAACCAAGAACCTTCACCGAACTCGACTCAAGATCAAATACTTGCTTCGTCGGCCGGCTTCCAACGATCGTCACAGGAAACGTTCCGATCCGTCCCTCAACTCTGGGAACAATTTCTCGCACGAGAAATTCGGCGGCATCCACGTTCGGGTCGTGTTGGAACCCACCTACGAACAACACTCCGTCCCGACCCTCAAAGCCACGCACGTCAGAGACCGCTCGATGAATCGTGGGAATTACCAGCGATCTTAAAGGTGTTCCTGCTATCTCGCTGATGTGTTCAACTTCGGTTCGTGACACGGCAACAGTGATATCAGCGATCTTCGTCGCCCGACGCTCGACGGCTTCGATGTGTTGAGAATGAAGTAGGTCCTCGCTTCTTCCCGTCAATTCAGATTTGCGAAGAAGGCGAAGCCCATGTGCATCCACCATGTCATAAACAAGCGGTACTTGCGGGGCGTGAAGACTGATCGCTGAAGCCATTTCGGCCATAACCGAAGGGCGCGAGACCAAAATGAATTCCAGCTGATCACGTACCGATACCAGGAACTCCTCGTAGTCATTTCGATGTCCGAGAACCTCGACCCCATACGTAGCGATTGAGTCAACCCAGGACGGATTCCGTAAAGGACCCAACGACTGGAAATGCACGATAAACCCGAGATCAACCAGACCGCGCAGAATGGCATCCATGCGTACAGAACCAGCGTCTGCGGTGGTGTCGAGCTCTTGATGATCGAATACGAGGACATGCCGTTGGCGTCGGCGATCACGTTGTGAAAGTGCCTGCCAATCCTTTACTGCGCGTGGGGATTCGTGAGTGACCAATTCTCCCGACCACTTCCGCACGAACGTATCTCGGTTGACAAACTGGCGCCTTTTCAGACCGAATGACTCGCGACCATGCGATGAACCTTCGCGGTGAAAGATAACCGAGTTGGGTTGATAAACCGTTTCGAAACCGGCCGCCCGAGCGGAAAAACAGATGTCAACATCCTCGTAATACGCGGGTGCAAGTTCGGCATCGAAACCTCCGACGACGTTCCAGAGAGTTCGCCGGATCAACATCGACGCGCCTGAGCAAAAATCAACCGATCTCCTGTAACGCGCCACGCCAATTGCCGGACACTCTCCACTCGCGATATGAGCTCCCGTACCATCGGACCATATGATTCCGCCCGCTTCCTGCAACCGACAATCGGCTCGAAGAATCATGCTGCCAGCAATTCCCGTCAAGGGATTGGCATCCATCTCTGCAACGAGGGAGTCCAGCCAGCCTGGCAAAACTTCGGTGTCGTTGTTGAGAAGAAGAATGAACTCGCTCGAACCAGATTCGATGCCGGCCCGACAGGCACCAGCAAAACCCATGTTCTGTTCCAAGCAAACGAGGTCGATGCCCCGCAACCGCGCCAACAATCGGTGCTGCTCCTCGGACGAACCGTCGTCGACGACGACGATCCGAAATGGGGTCGTGTCCGGCAATCGACCGATGGATTCGACACAACGAATCACGTCGTCGGCGTGATTGAGAGTCGGAATGATGATGGAGACCCGAGGGTCCTCGTATCCACGAACCACAACCGCATCGGCGCGCGCACCCCAATCGATCGGGTCGACCGATGTGCCACCGAACTCCTGGGATGTCGCGAACAGCCTCGACGAATGTGCTCGTTCGGCGACGAAGTGCATGATTCGATTCGCTAACGGGTCGGGCGAAATGTGACGGCTTTCCGCCCAACCGAACCGAGCAAAGTGTGCTTCACTCCCCCACTTGTGTACCAACGAATCGTCCGGGTACTGGGCCTTGTAAAAGTCAGAGTCCACGAGTTCGGATGTGAGACGTCCCTCATGGTGTCCCCAGGAAAGAAAATGAGTGAAGGGCTCGGCACCTGCTTCGGAAATATCATCGTTTAGCTCGAGATAGTTTTTCGGATCGAACATTGGGCTCGGGGACAAACCATCATGTACCCCGAACGAAAGAAAATGAACGTAGGGAATCGTTCCGACACCCAGCCCCCGAGGACGCTGACCGAGATACCAAACCGCATCGAACAGCGGGTGCGGATCATGGCAGTGTCGCCAGCCATTGGACCAGTAGTGCTCGAGTGGAGACCGGTCCGCATCGAGACGACCAGTTTGGCTGCGGTACCACTCGCTTTCGAAGTACACCGATGGTTCGAGCCCAGCCTTGTGGCCTTCGACCAAATAGTGCTGCAAACAGTTGCGATCCGACGGCACATTGTTGTGATGCCGGTACCAGTCCGTGTTGAAGAGTGGGTTCGGGTCTCGGCCCTCGAAAAACCCGTACCGCGTGAAGTGATCGACGGCCGACAATCCGGATGCAACGACGTCGGAGTACCGGCGCTCATACCACTCGGCATCGAGTAGCCCGGCAGCCCTGTCGACTACTCCATTCGAATGCCGAACTCGGAGAGGACGAAAAATGCCGCGCATTGGTTCCAAAACTAGTCCGACTCTTCAAACAATTCGCCGGATCGTTAGATCATTTGTGGATATTTGTGTGGTCGAAGCTGATTCATTCATCGCCCAGCCGTTGCCGGTCGAGCCAACCGAACAGCACTGCCATGGCACGCGGGTCGTGACGCAACCGATGCCCCGCACCATCGATCACTCGCATCTCTGCAGTGCCGTGAGATTCGGCCAATTGCCGGGAATCACTGGCCGGCACGCTCTCATCGTCGTCGCCGTGCAATAACAGAAGCGGACGGGGTGCGAAACGCTGGGCTGCGGGCACCGGTCTGAAACGACGCAACTCGCGCGTCCATTCATCGAAGTCGGTCGGGAACCGCGGCATGCGCACCGAACCCACCTCGCGACAATGGTCGAGAAACTTTCGAGGTTGCGCGGCCCAATCGTCGAAGTCGGCACGTGGGCCGAGGAGAGCACAGCCGCGAACACGCGGGTCATCTGCCGCCACGCACATGGCCAGCGAACCGCCGGTGTTCGAGCCCACCAACCACAAACCGGTGGGCTGAGCCTCGGCGATCATGTGATCGATCGCGGCTCGAAGGTCGTCCACCCAACCTTGCAAC
>Ga0129333_10007725_pt1 | contig 10146 bp, 19 predicted proteins | sample CPB6_08_DNA_FD_94474 | JGI IMG/M metagenome (GOLD analysis project Ga0129333, IMG submission 94474) | Freshwater to marine salinity gradient microbial communities from Chesapeake Bay, USA - CPBay_Sum_0.6_0.8_DNA | ecosystem: Environmental > Aquatic > Marine > Coastal | place: USA: Chesapeake...
CGACCACGAGGATCAGCAAAGTAATCTGTACCCATGTCCTTCTGTAGAGAAATCTGAACAGCATCTTTGATCAGTTTCTCTACAGGTCCATACTCGCCCTTCTCAAGATGATCGGCACTCTTAAGAATAGCCCTCTCAAGTTCTTGTCGTTTAGTAAATGCCTCGAATTCTTCTAAGAACCAATCATAGTGACCATCATCCAACTCATCTAATCTGTCGATAGATATATCAGTTGTTGCCTTGATCTGTATAGGTTCGGGCATTACATTATATTTTTTAGTGTGATTTACTATAAACTCAGCCACTGGACGTAATCTACGATCAAAATTCTCTGCGTTCATAATGTTCATGATGCGAGTATATAACTCTGCATTAGTTACCATCATGCGCAGAAACAATGTCTGTACATCAATGTTGTAGTCGTTTATCAAGTTGCTTCCTCTTTATCTCTATTTTTATTTTACTGTTTGTTGCCGACTGTAAGATACTTAGTAATGTAGGCAGTTTCCCATATTTTACTACAGCATCATTTACGTCTTTTATTCCTGCATCCCATTCAGGTATGCTTACATAAAATCCCAAATCTAATGCACGATTTATAACATCTAAACCTGACTTATCCTGATCGGGCACAATAATAATTTTTCTATTCAAGTTTCTTAGAATTTCTGCCTGTTCGTCGCTGATAGCATTAGTAGTCAATGCGCACCCGCTAATACTCAAAGCATCAAATATACCTTCAGTAACGATACATACTTGCCATTCTGGCTTTTGTAAGTCTACACCAAACAGATAACCACTTTGTTGTTCACTAATGAATTTAGGTTTACGATCATCTAAGTATCTACTAGTATGACCTACTACTTTATTTTCATATGTGAATGGTATGATCACACGATTAGCTTGCCGTCCTTCTTCATCGGGTGTGACCATGAAAGGATAATCGTTGAATGATAAATTTCTTTTTCTTAGATAATCGACATAAATCTGATGTTTAGGATTTTCTAAATCGATCAACTCTGCTTCCGGCAAAGGCATCTCTTTGAATTTGATTTTCTTTTTTTCTTTTTTGACTTTAGCGAAATCAAGCAAGTCTTTATGTTGCAGGCTTTCAAAACTATATCTGTCAATCTGTTCCTTATCCATGCCAAGATAAATCAACAACTGCCTAGTATTACGTGTAATTGATTTACCTAAAGTGAATCCACACTTGAATCCACAATTGAAACAATGATAGCTCCAGTTATCAGCATCACTAAATTTGATTCCGCCGCGACCACGCTTGTCAGCTTTATGTCCACGATAATGGCAGCAGGTAGCATTGAAACTATGCCATCCGCTTTGAGTAAGTTTTTTCTTGCCCGGAATTATCTGTAGAATATCGAACACTCTGTAATTATAACATAGTGTTGCGCAGAAACAAATACTATTGGTAAGTTATCTTGCCAAAATATTTGATACTACGCCCGTGTTGCTAGTGAATACCATTCTTATGAATGGGTGATAGCCATGTATAGTATATCCTACAGTCTCAGTAGTTTCCAGATATTCATTTGAAGTTATAGGATACCAATCTGTCAACTGACTATTGAAAGTACCTTCTATCGCTACATCACCGTTAAACTCATGTAGATGTGCTTGTAGTGTTAGTACTGGATTGTCATTAGTATTGATGACTGAACTATAATATGTGTTAGCATTTGGTAAAACATTATCAATACTATTATTACTATCTAGGTTAGGAAATGGTTGTCCTGTAGGTATTGTTACAACTTCGCTAGGTACGAAACTTGGTAACACGCTGTTTAGTATATTGATATCCCCACGGGCTCCCGCAGCAGGATCAACGAACACAGGATACCCAAATTCTCCGACTGGAATTTCAAGACTATAATGGGCCTTCTGAGCCTCAATATCTTCCAACTCAGCAGCATTGAGTTGCAGATACGCTATACCAGTCAATGGAAGCTCTAACGTCAATGCTTTCTTGATTAGTACTTCAGTACCATCATAATTGATGATGCGACAAGTAATCTCTTTACCTGTGATATCGACTGGTTTCTGTTCTTGGTTCAAGAATTGAAACTGTAATTTGTTGTCTACACCTTTGTGTAGATTCATTGTTTTTGCGTATACTGGCATAAAGGCCCTCGGACTGTTTCCTGATAGTAGGACGACAATCTGGCGCTGGGTGAAAATAAATGCTGCTGTTGAATAACCTACGTTTGTAACTGTCACAGAATGTCGCTCCTAACAGTATTTATTACTATAAAAATAAATTATTTTTATGGAAACCCAATTATAAATAAACATCGATGACAATTGCAAAAGACTTTTTCAAAAAATTATCAGAAAACCATCCATTTATAACGGTAGTTTCCTTTGCCAGCCAGGATTACGTGGGAATTGTACAGAATCGTGACGACCAATGTACATCTATTTACGACTATGGTGCGATTGTCGATGCGGGCGCTAAAGAGTTGTTTTTACAATTAGGTGAAATATGGTGGTGGGAAAGCAATCGTCAGATTCCTATAAACATCTTTTTGAAGGAAGAATGGAACCCCTTCAAACCTTATCTAAGAACATTCAACAATAAAAATCTAACTATCATACATGGTCCAGTAGTGAGTCTGAGTGAACTAAGCAAGCGCAGGACTAAACGCAGAAGCATCACTCTCGTCAAAAGAATGCCATAATAAATAATTTATTATGCACATTTATGACTCACTCATTCAAAATGGGTATTATGTAGGTTCTTCTTACGATATCTTTTCTGAAGAAGAACTCATCAAGTTAGAAAATACAATTAGCAATGACATAAAGTTAGGATATGACGTACAACTTCCTGATGGAAATCATAAATGGCTATATAGACTTACCGCGAGCCCTAAGCCAGATGATCCTAAACCATACGATCCCAGTTTTAGTAACCCTATTCCACCTAATCAAATTGAAGTAAAAAGAGACATAGTGAAGTCAAAAAATATGGTAATAGACCAGCAATGGTATTTTACCGGATATAGTTGTATATCAGGGTATTATGATAATATGTCAACTGCTAGGGAGAAAATTACCAATTTTATAAAAGATATATATTCTATATCTGATCCTATAAACTTACACCCTATAAACATTACAGTTTATGAGAAGGGAGATTTTATACTTCCGCATTCAGATGGTAAAAATCAAAATAGAATTTGTGCTTTATTGATCTATCTAACATCTAAAGAAAACTATAATCCTAATTATGGCGGAAGATTATATATTCAACCTACTGGAGTAGACTATGACCCAGGTAAACACACAATGTACGATATGGAAGTTTGTGTAGAGCCTGTCAGACCTAATTATGTGATTTTAGATTTTACACAAAATAATGTATTACACGCTGTAGAAATATGTAAGCAACAATTCAATAGATTTGCTATCTTGACGTTCCCCACTATCGTCAAATAAATTTAGATTTATTCTTTTTCTTGCGTCTATTTTTTGCTAACTCTAAACTAAGTTTAGCTGTCTTAGTATCAAAGCACACGCCATCTAAATGATCTAATTCATGTTGAAACACACGACCTATCAGTCCGGGAAAGTCTTTGATTACCTCTTCGCCGTTAGCATTATAATATTTTCCTTTTATAACTTCATAGCGTTTCACATGTAGCCAAAGATCAGGAAAACTCAAACAACCTTCTTGATCCATGACTTGACCTGATCCTTCTATAATTTCAGGATTTATGCAAACGAAAAGTCTATCCTGATTACCCATGATGAATAATCTTTTTGATACTCCAACTTGAGGCGCTGCTAGACCTATACCATTATTTTCAAACATGATTCTTGTCATTGATTTGACTAACTCGGTAGGATCTCCATCAACAGTGAAGTCCCAAGGCTCACATACTTCTCTCAATAGAGGATCGTCTTCTTTTAGTAATTTAATTTCCATGTTCACATAATAAATTCATATGCACTACCACAAGATGCGCGTATGCGACTGCGTGTGACTTCTTGAAACTATATACCCCTTCTTCTTTTTCCCATATAGTCTTACTTACTTCATTCCAGGGTAGACCGATCAAATGTTTTTTACCGGGACGTATCACGGCAAGAAACATAGCAAGTCTTGGTATATTATTTACAGGTTCAGGCATCTTACGTAAACTATTATAGTGATTACCTAGATGTATTAGTTGTTCTACGAATTTTTCTTCGCTGAGCCTATTCCAATTAGGCTCACGCATTAGCTCAATTAGATGACGTTCATCACGTATTTGATTGTAAACGTGAACATTCAATATATCTAATTTTAGATATCCGCGTTCTTCTGCAACTTGATAATCTAACGATGCCATATCATTTATAGGATCGTAGGGAATATCCGTAACATAGATACCAGTATTATGTTTTTTTATCTCGTTTTTACGTATGCTAGCCGGTGTGTGGTTGATCAGAGATAATAATTTATCTCTGTCACCTAAGTCTATATCAATGTCGCTTTTGAATTTCATAGTTCTATCATCTTGATACCGCGCAACAACATCTCTACGCTGATAGCAACAAGTATCAAACCCATCAATCTTTCCATAGCGATGAGGAATCGTTTACCTAGTATATGCTGAACTCTATCCCCGATCAATAGCAAAAGCATACTTATGGTAATACCGGCACCTAGTGCGGCTACCCATATCCAGAAATCATCAGGCTGTTGACTGACTAATAGCATGACAGTAGCCAATGCGCTAGGTCCTGCGATCAATGGTATAGCCATAGGCACAATGAAGGGTTCGTGATCTAACACTTCTTCTTCAGCGGGTGATATGCTAGGAAATACCATCTTGATAGCGATAAGGAATAATATCACAGCACCCGCTAGTTGAAGGCTTGTGCTAGTCAGTCCTAGCATCTTTAGGAAATGTTGTCCGGCAATCATAAACGCAAACAATATCACAAAGGCTATGATATGTTCACGCACAATAATCCAACTACGCTTCTCTACGCTATAATTTTTTAGTGTACTGCTGAATATAGGAAAGTTACCGAACGGATCAAAGATCAGTATTAGTAATGTTAGTGCTGATATGAAAGTATACGTCATGTCCACCTCAACGAAAATATAGTGGCATCTTTACTTTCACGAAAGTAAAAATATGTTGTATATTCAGTTTGATAAACAACAGTCCAACGACCTTTGAATGTTCCTAACTGTTCACCTAGCCATAATTCCATTTCTGTAATAGATTTGGTGAACTCTTTGTGATTGACCTTGACTTTATAGGGCCACAATTCTTTCTTTAGTATTCTCATAACCATCTCAAACTAAAAAGCAATGCATCTTGTTCGTTTTTGAACTCCCATTTATAAACACCCGGTATCGCTCTACCTCCCCAGAAACAACACCATACACCATCTCTGTTATCTACAACACTCCATCGTTTGCCAAACTTTTCTTCACACCAGACAGTTTGTGCGGCATGACTGTCTCCTCTAGACTTGGGTACTGTGATAGTATAATTGAAATCCTTCACTTAGTCAATCCAAGTTTCCTATATGCTTTTTGTACTACTAAAGCCTGATGTTCAGCATCGTCTACTGCTCTATGGCTAGTCACATGCCCACCATCTTTTAGTTTGACATTAGCAATCTCAAACAATGTTCTGGTATCACGCACAGTATAAAATGCCCAAGGAATAGGATTGGGTCTATCAGTCAACGTACTACGCATAGCAGTCTCACAAGCAACAACGTCAAATGGAGCACCATGGCTCCATACTGCTCTACGATTCCAACCAATGCTATATAATTTTTCCATGCAGTCACGTAATGACATACGATCATTATCACTCATGGCTTCTTCTAATGCTTCAGGACTTTGCTCACTCCACCAACGAATAGTATCATCGTTTATGATACGATTATATTTCTCAGTTTGATCTTCTATCGTAGGGCGTAATGTCCAACGTTCAGCAACACCCTCACCATATGGGTCAAATCTTACGATACCAATAGTAAGGATGACACAATAAGGACTTGTGTCTAGTGTTTCTAAATCTATCATCAAATCATTAGCCATATTTTAGTAAGTATATAAGATATTTCTTTTCATCAGTGATTTCAAATTCATCAGTAATTTGATGGTCGGCATTCAATATAGGTCTAAAGCCATATGTATCTGATAGAAAATTATAGAATCCATCATACGTGCTTGTACCTGTCATATTACCATATTCTGCTCTAAGCAATCGTAATGTGTCCCAATACTTCCATCTTGCCTTACGTAGATCCAATCTTGAATCGTCATCATCGTAATCTTGAAAATCTTTAGGAACCTGCATCATTACTTACCCAAACATTATCCACTACTTTTACTTCTTCAAGTATACTATTATCAAGGTAATTTATCAAGAGTGCTGGGCGATCATGGCTGCTAGGATTGGGCATACTGCTATGTAATATACGACAATTATACAATAACAAACTTCCTTTGGGCATATCGGGCTGTATAGCATTCTCCGTGAACCACTGATCATAATAGCCCGTGTAACATTGTTTGATATCGTAGTTTCTTTTTTGACTGAATGGTACTAATCCAGTCGCCCCGTTATCTTTATTGACATCTTCAAGAGAAATTATGCATTGTATGCCTAATAGTCTTGCATCATAATTCCATTTTGTAAATCTATGCGGGGTATCTACATGCGGGCTTAGCCAGCCAGATTTTGAATTGATGGTTACAACATCAGTTATATAATGTGAAAACCTTGTAAAATTTTGTAATATGAGCGGGTCTACTAATCTACGTATTGCTTTTGTTTCATCGAAATCATCTACAGATTGACTCCACCACACACTAATGTCAGATAGATTTTTTATATCATCTTTTTCGGCATATTGCTTTTTACTGCTACTTGCTCGTACTGGATATAGATCAAATAATCTTTTTCTAAAATTCGTAATCAAATGACTTGGGATAAAACTCTGTAAGTTTATATATCCTTCTCCGCGCATCAACTTTTGTGTTAGGTCTTCCATAGTTATTTGATGTCGTAAGTCTTGATGTTTTGTAATGAATTTACCATCATAGGTTCACTTTGCTCATATATTTGAGGTGAGCTTGCTAATATGAAACTGTTTACGCTGTAGCGCACACCCCTATCTATATTTGCTACTTCATGTACCCAGAAAGGACCAGCGGGGAATATTAGACCATCGCCCCTTTCCATTTTTATTTGATGTTTACCATTCCAGAACTTGAACATTCCACCTTCAAACTCGTCATTCAATTGAAACGTGCAACTAGCATAGATAAATGGGTTGCCGTCAATATGAGGATGTATCCATCCTCCTGGACCATATTTCATCAAACGATAACGATGAGAACATTTCAAATACATTTTCAATAATGGTATGTGAAATGATTCATATTTTTCAAGTTTTTTTACCCACTCATTGATCATGAATTCTGTTTTATTGAACATCAGATTGTGAGTATAAGAAATGGGTTTTAGGTCTACCTTATTATATGTAGAGACTGTATCTACGCCGGTATTGGCGTGCATACAACTTTCTTTTTGCGCATTGTCTTTTCTAGATTCATATTCGTCAATCAATCGTTTACAATCATCCGGATTGATAGCGTTTTTTACTAGAAGTATTTGGTCTTGCATGTCCATGTTATTCTGCCTTTAAACTAAAGAATATCGCATCTTTTTCATCCTTGAAATAAAAATCCATATAATCTGCGCATACAGCAGTATGAAACTTGTCTCCGGGTAGTCCAAACAATTCGATAGCTACCGCACAAATTTCATTCCAATTTTGATTATATTTCTTCCACGAAATTCTCACAAGATACTTATCTTTATCAATAGCCACCGGCATTTAGCAACTCCTTGACTTCGGGAATAATATTACTATGCTTTTTGAATCTTATTGCCCATTGCTCTGGATTGATATAGTCTAATATCATTTTTTGTTGCGTGATATCCAGACTTTCGATAAATTGAAGGCCGCTCACACTTTGATATAGCATCCAAGGACTTATTTTTCCTTTCGTAATCTCAAAGCATATTTTGTTACGATTACCATAACGCAACAAGTCTTTTGTTTGTATTTTATCTTCTTGTGCCAGATGTATAGTTGTTTCTATGCTACGTGCAATAGCATCCAATGGATCTTCTGTTTTTAGATAATCCACGATAAACTTAGTGTAGTTACTATCTCTATTCCAAACATCGATGCTTATTTGATTTTTGAGAAGCCAGTCTACATACCTGCTCACATTTATTACTTGAGCATCTTGACAGTAATTACCAAATTTCACGAAGGCACTGTAATAGGCACTTTTCGCAAAGTCCATGTAATCTTTTTTCTTTTTATTGCTATGCTTGTTATAAAACTGCATCCAAGCATGAAATCCTATACGATTTCCTGGCTTGTCTTTATCCTGCCATCTACGCTTAGGTTCACATAAATGCTTGGCGATAGTTGTCTCTCGTAAAAATTGACGATTACAAAAATCGCAGCGATGATCAGTTTCCGTATTCTTGTTCATACTGATCTATTTCTTGTTGTGTAGTGAATTCAGAAAGAATCTCAATATCTTCTAGTTTCATTGAAGGAAATTTGTTAGCAAAATATAACTTCTTATGTTGCTGTTCAGTATATAATTTTGACAATTCATTCAAGGTGTCATTATCTATTTTAGGATATATTTTTTTGTAAAAGTCTTTGACATCAGTTAGTGATGCTTTCTCACGTAGGTCAGCGACCTTTTCTTTCATCTGCGGAACCCATTTGTGAAACTGCTTGCCGTTCCCCAATCCTGCAACACACAATAGCATCCAATGCAGTTTAGGATTCTTTATCATAAAGTCGCTAAACATGTGCTTGTTAGCAAAACTATTGGTACTGATAACATGATACTGTTGTATCGCGGAAGTTCCTTGCACAGAACTAAACCACTGAGTCAAAATTTTGGGGACTAGTTTCTTTTTCTGCTCATCAGATAATCTATCGTAATATCCATAATCCTTATGATCAATGGCGGCTAGGACTTCAAATAAGTCTATGTCTTGTCTCTCTAACTTTTCTTCTTTAGGTGTTGTTGCTTTCGCCATATAATTCTACTTTAGCATTCTCGCCCCAAACTTGAGCATAGTCAAGTGCTTCTTGTTCCGTATCAAACAGTTTAGGTTGCATTTGAAACTTACTATCGCCCTCAGTTACCCATAAGAAATCACCGTCAGGCCAGTAAATTTTTACTCCATATTTCATGAGCGTAGATTCTCAAAAGTAATAATCTTACCGATCTCTTCGCCCAAATCTTTGTCATCAGTAATGATATGCAAACCATGATCATTCGTATCACGCTTTCTATCATATTTTCTAGTTTCAATAACATGACCACCACTAGCACGATAAACGGTAAAATTCATGCCGTTACTGTCAATAGACCTACCGGCACTAACTAACTTTTGAGGTACATCGGCTTCTACTAATTCACGACTATCTTCCCATGCTCGTTTACATTGTTTAGCGAACCATTTTCTAAAAAATTTCATACTCTTCCTTTCAAAATACTTGATTGTAATCTACGATCTCGCAATTACGGCTGATCTCTTTCACGAAATATACACATCGCGGTTTAGGACCATCGTCTATGGGTACACATAAAAATTGTCCATTGCGTAGTCTAGGTGCATACCAAGTTACGTCATGGTATATGTCTACAATTTCTACAGGTAAGAAACTAGGATTGAAACTGCTTAGTGGATTGAATTCGAATGCACTGAACCCACGATCATTGAGACTGCTCAATGGTAATGTTTCTAAATCTCCATGCTCTTTTTCACCGATCAATATTTGCCAATCTAATGGCATCTTTACTGATCTATCACCTATCTTTAGTACCAAAGCCGGGGCATTGAAACTTTCTAAAAATATCAAAGGTATATAATGATAGTCTACGTTCTGCGGATTGCTGTTATCAAGTATCGCAAACCTTAGATCATCAATTTCTTCCGGCAATGTTTCTAAGTTATAAAATGCGTTTTCTAGTGTTAGGATTCTCATGTTGTTATTTTACTACAGGTTATTTTAGTAGTCAAGTTTTTCAAGTGTGAATGGATACTTTGCTTCCTTATA
>Ga0129333_10007728_pt1 | contig 10145 bp, 10 predicted proteins | sample CPB6_08_DNA_FD_94474 | JGI IMG/M metagenome (GOLD analysis project Ga0129333, IMG submission 94474) | Freshwater to marine salinity gradient microbial communities from Chesapeake Bay, USA - CPBay_Sum_0.6_0.8_DNA | ecosystem: Environmental > Aquatic > Marine > Coastal | place: USA: Chesapeake...
AGACTACGACGTTGATAGGACGGGTGTGGAAGCGTGGTAACACGTTAAGCTTACCGTTACTAATAGCTCAATTGGCTTGATTTATGCACTGAAAAATTTTTTAGATACAAATAACAATGTTAATTTATCAGTATAAAAAAATATATATAATTATTAATAGTTATAAATTTGAATAAAAAATTTTTATTAATGTTATTTTTACTTTAATGACAATTGTTAAAATTTACGAAAAATATGTTTCTTTTAAAATTTTTATATTTTATTTTGTAAGAATTTTATCTTCTAGAATTTTATTTAAATTAAATTTTTCGCTTCATTATCCCTCGATTAGAGAACCAGCTTTGTTAAATCTTTTAAAAAAATTTAAAGTTTATCAGACCGAACATCAACTTGTAAGACTTGGAGAAAAAAGGGGGGGGGCTATCTTATTCCTGATGACTTTGAACCAAGAATGAATGAGGACGGAAATATCATTTCATTAAATTCCTGTATTACAGGTGGCGTAGGTTCAGAAATTGGTTTTGAATATGATTTAGCGCAAAAAGGTATAAAATGTCATATGGTCGATTACTCTGTTTCAAAACCTCCGTTAACTCACGAGAATTTTTTTTTTGTTAAAAAATTTTTGGGAAATAAAACAGATAATCAGTATGTTACATTTGATGATTATTTTTCTAAAATCAAAAAACCATTAGAGGATTATATTTTAAAATTAGATATAGAAGGAGATGAATACACAATATTGCCTTTTATTAAAAAGGAAGATTTATTAAGAATGAGAATTATAGTTTTGGAAATACATCATTTTACAAACATTGTGACTCCTTTGGGTTTTTACTTGATGCAGCAAATAGCGGATAAACTTTTTGAAAATCATACAGTGGTACATATTTATCCTAACAGTATTTCTCCACTAATTAAATTTTCTAAAAAAATACAACTTTATGATTTGCTTGAAGTAACCTTATTAAGAAATGATAGGATAAATGTAAAAAAAGAGCAACGAAACTTCCCCCACTCTCTAGACTCCAAAACTAATAATTTTTTTAAGGCTAAATTGCCAAAGTGCTTTTATGAATGTTAGCTTAAAATTAATAATAAATAGTTTTTGATTTAATCTATTTTTTAAATATATTAAAATTTCATGAAGTTTTCAAAAAAATTGATTAATCAAAGATTTTTATTTTATAAGAATTTACCATATATTAAAAAACATCCGTTTTTTTCGATTAGAAATAAATTTGCAAATGAGCTTGAAGCTCTAGTTCAAGTTTATTTGTCACAGAATTTAATCTCAATAGGAAAAAGATTTAAGGACCTTAACAGTTCAATTGACGATATTATGAAATTACCTAATATTACGCCAGGAGGTATAGTTGTTCCAAAAATTGAAACTCAATTAATTTATAACGCTATAGCTAGCTATTGTTATAAAAGTCTTGGGGATTTTTCTAAATATACCAAATCTTTTGCCCCAGTCACGATTAGGGTAAAATCAGGAAAAATAAAAAGTCCAGACAGACCATACGAAACCAGCAAATTACACTCAGATGCTTGGGTGGGTATGTTTGGAGACGGGATAATTTCTTTTGGTATAATGGGGGACTTTAAGAATAATGGAGTTGAATTTTTTATGCCCAATTTGATTAGCGCTGATTATTTTGGAAAATTATCAAATTATGATGAGGGAATTAATAAATTTAAAGGATTAAAAGAAATTGGCAGATACAAAAAAGGCTTCATTCATTTGTTTGATAATATTGTTTTGCATAAAACCATGAGTAAAAAAAATTCACTTCCTAGAGTGTCAATTGATTTTGGTTTTTTCTTAAAAAAAAAAAATAAAGCTTCAAAATTTTTTAATGCAGATATCAAAAGATATAGGTTTGATAAAGCAGACGTTTATAATGAATGTGGAAATAAGTTTTATTACAAAACTTTTGAAACTATTACTCAAACAAAACTTCGCTTAATAAATGGTAAAAAGAAAGTTAAGGTTCCTAGGTTTGTTAAAATTTAAATTAATTATAATTTAATTATCTCACAAGTTGTTGGAAGTTTTTTACCAGCCACACCATCAATCTCTCCCATTTTCAGAGGACAGTTAATAGCAAATTTTTTTCCAAGATTTTTAATCTGTATTGTATTTAAACAGTCACCTATTCCATAACTATTTTTTTTTTGATTTGATTTCAGGATTATCGGACTGTCAATGCTAGCTCTGGGTTGGCATGTTTTACTTTTTACTGTTTTGTGAACTGCCAAAATATCTGATAAATAAACATATCCTTTTTTATAATGATGATTAATTGGCTTGCATAAACGTGCAAATTGAATTTGTGCATTTTTATAAGTTTTTTTTGTAAACCAATTTTTTTTAATTTTATCAGGCATCTCATAATACATAACTTTATTATTTTTTGTATCTCCCAATAAAGGAATTTGAATCAAAATTGAATTTGAATCCCAACCAGCCCAGATGTCGCTATGAGGTAGTTCAGATCTGTTCGGTCGATAATTGAATTTTCTATCAATCTTAACATCTTTGTATCTGACAACTGGGAGCACCCATTTTTTTATTTTTGACTCGAATTTCATACTTAGTATTACGTCTCTATAAGATGTTATTACTTTAGAATATTGACTCGCAACTTCTTTTTTTGGGACAATTTTGCCATTAGGTGTTCTATTTATAAATTTATACTTTTTGCTTAGCCGAACATATTTTTTTGCTGCATCAGACAGTTTCTTAAATTTTTTTTTATTTATTTTGTGAGCTACTACAAGAGACGCAATTTCTTCATGTTTAAAATTTTTAGTAATTTCTTTAAATTTTTTTATTCTATCTTTTAGAATATTCATATTAATATGATTGTAATATTATAACTTTTTTAAATATTTTATAGCTTTAATATTAAAACTAGTAGTTTTTTGTAGAAAAATTAGAAAAGACAACAATATTAAAATTGCTTTATAGAAAAAATTAATTTTTTTTGTGCCTTTGATTATTCCTAAGATTTTTTTTAAAAAATTAAATTGAAAGACATAAATTAAAAAAAAAGATCTAAAATCATTGAGCTGTCGATTAATGATTTTATTTCTATTTAAATTCCGTCTATCTTTTTCGCGATAGAAGAACAGGTATTTTTTTAAACAACTAATTTTATAATTTAATAGAAAGTAAAACATATTAATATTATCATAGTTAGTTCTTGAGCTATCAATAAATTTGTAAAATTTCATAGATTCCTGATAGCTTTTAGTCTTGTATAAACCAAAAGATACTTGCCAATGATTTCTATAAATTAAATATTTTATAGAATTCAAAAAGTTACCATTTTTTTCTTCATACAAGGGAAAATTTTTAGTTTTAAAAATTTTATTATTTTCATTTATTGTAAATTTTAAAGAGTAAACCATATCTAGTTTTTCGGTCTTTATTTTGTTGAGAAGCTTCTCAATATACTCTGATTTATACAAATCATCATCGTTTGCTATTAAACAATATTCATATTTGAGTAAAAATTTTTTTATTATTAGTTTTTGTACATCGGGTATACTTCTTTTTTTTTTATCAATTACTAGATGAATTTTATTTTTAAATTTTTTTATTTTTTTTAAATCATTAATAATTTTTACCGTATTATCAGATGATTGATTGTCTATTACATATATTTTAATCTTTTTATAAGTCTGGTTTAAAATTGATAGAACTGTATCTCTAATTGTTTTTTCGCCGTTCCAAACAAATAATCCTACGCCAATTGTTTCATGCTTATTCATGAATGAAATTTTATTATTACAAAGTTTCTTTTTTTATCGAATATTTTGATCTAAGATATTGAGATATCATGTGCATAATTGAACTAAAAATGTCTTCTGATATTCCATAATTTTTTATATTTATATTTAGATGATGGTCAACTTTTATAATGGGTTTTTTATTCAAGAAACCTGTAAGATAAATTATTTTCATCTTTTTCTTTTTACATAACTTTATTAGATTAATTATATTTTTTGAGGTTCCGGAGCAACTTATGGCAACTAGACAGTCTTCTTTTTCAGCGTAGTTTTCTAATTGACTAGAAAATATTTCTTCAAAATTTAGATCGTTTGAAATAGCCGTAATTAATTCGATTGAGTTAGACAAGGAGATAACCCTCGGTAACAATCTTTTTCGACTAGATATTTTAACACCTTTATTAAAATCACATAAAAAATGATTCGCAACTGCGGCAGACCCCCCATTTCCAGCAACAAAAATTTTTCTTTTATTTATTATTATTTTTTCTATTAAGTTTGTAATTTCTGCAATTTTTTTTATATTTAGATCTAATATTGATTTAGAAAAACTATTTTTATAATTTTCAAAAAAAAAATATTTTTTTTTATTATTTGATTGTTTTTTTTGTAGATCTGGCATTTAAATGATTAGCAATGCATATATATTTACTTGTTTTAAATCAATATTTAAATATATTCTGCCGAGAATAGTTAAGTTAAGTTTTCACTAAATAATCTGTTATTATAAATTTTATGCTAGATATATTGTTCATTCACTCAAATGCTTCCAAAAAAATTTATCAAGACTTGTCAAAAAATCATTCTGCAATTGAACCTCCAATATGGGCGGGGTTATTAAATACAGCATGTAAAAAAAAAAATTATGTAACTCTAATTTTAGATTGTGAAGCAAATCAATACAATGAAGAGCAGAGTGTAAAAATTATATCTGAATTAAAGCCTAAAATTGCTTGCTTTGTAGTCTACGGACAGCAGCCTTCTGCATCCTCACAAAACATGGAGGGTGCTGTCTCTATAAGTAGAATTTTAAAAAAAGAATATTCAAATATAAAGATTTTGTTTGTAGGAGGACATGTAGCTGCTTTGCCAGTTCCTACTATGAAAAATGAAGATTCTATAGATTTTTTGTGCACAAATGAAGGCGTTTATACAATTTTAAATCTTCTCAAAATTCAAGATCTTAGCAAGGATGAATATTTAAAAAAAGTCAAAGGTTTGTGTTTCAGAGATAAGGATAAAAATATTATTTTAAATGAACCAGAGATGATTGTTCCTAAATCTTTATTAGAAGTAGATTTGCCAGGAATAGATTGGGCCTTAATGCCGGATATAAAAAAATATAGGACTGCAGGGTGGCACTCTTGGACAAATGATGGAATAAAAACTCCATTTGCATCACTTTATACAAGTCTTGGATGTCCATATAAATGTTCATTCTGTATGATAAATATAATTAATAGAGTTAATCATTCTGAAAATATAACTTCAGAAAATTCAAATATTTTTAGATGGTGGTCGCCAGATTTTATCATTAATCAATTTGATTTTTTTGCAAAAAATTCAATTAAAAATATAAAAATTGCAGATGAGTTATTTGTTTTAAATCCAAATCATTTTATTAAAATTTGTGACCTAATTATTGAAAGAGGATATGATTTTAATATTTGGGCTTATTCAAGGGTAGACACTTGTAAAAAAGAGTATTTAGAAAAATTATATAAAGCAGGGGTAAAATGGTTAGCATTGGGAATAGAAAGCCCTAGAGACTTGATTAGAAAAGAAGTTCAAAAAGATTCATTTAAAGAGGTTAAAATTATGGAGACAATTAGGACGATAGAAAAAAGCGGAATCAATGTTGCCGCCAATTATATTTTTGGACTTTCAAATGAAACTAATGAAAGTATGAAATTTACATTAGATTTTGCCATGGAGGCAAACACAGCTATGGTCAATTTTTATACTGCTATGGCATATCCAGGCAGCCCATTATATCTAGAGGCAAAAGCAAAGAATACTCCTTTGCCGCAAAATTATTCTGGCTTTAGTCAACACTCTAAAGATACGCTTAACCTTCCTTCTGATAATTTGTCATCAGGTGAAATTTTAAAATTTAGAGATATGGCCTGGACGAAGTATCATACAAATCCAAAGTATTTAGAAATGATCAAAATTAAATTTGGAAAAAATGCACATAAAAATCTTTTAGAAACTACCGGAATAAAATTACAAAGAAATAACTATAGCTTTTAAAATTAATATATTGTGATATTAGAAATTATTTAAAAAATTAATGATCAAATTAGCTGATTACATTATAAACTTTTACGCAGAAAAAGGCATTGATAATGCTTTTTTAGTGTATGGAGCCGCAAACGGCGATATAGTTGATGCATTTACAAGAAATAAAAAAATTAAATATATTTGCACTTTTCATGAGCAGGCAGCTGGTTTCGCAGCTGAAGGATATGCCAAAATCAAAAGATTACCTGGTTTAGCTATTTCAACAAGTGGTCCCGGTGCCACGAATATGATCACAAGTATTGCGAATTGTTTTTACGATTCCATTCCATGTATTTTTATTTCTGGTCAAATTAATTCCAAATTTTTAAGACCCCATGAAGAAATTAGACAGGTTGGTTTTCAAGAGACTGATATAATTTCTATTGTTAAACCTATTTGCAAGTATGCAGTCATTATTAAAGATCCAAATCAAATTCGATATGAGTTAGAAAAAAGTTATGCCATTGCTAATAGTGGTAGGAAAGGTCCAGTATTTATTGATTTACCAATGGATGTTCAAAAATCATTAATAGATCCAAAAAAATTAGAAGGTTATGACAATAAATTATGGGAGGATAATTTTGATATTGAGGACATAAAAAGAAAAATCAATAATTTTTTAGATGATTTAAAAAAATCAAAAAGACCAATATTTCTGGTGGGCGGTGGCGTTCAGTTGACCGATAATGTTAAAAAAATGCAGTCGTTAGCAAAAAAACTTAATATTCCTTGTTTTGTTACATGGAATGCACTGGACGTCATACCTTCTAATTTCTCTCTTTATGGAGGAAGAGTGGGTACTTACGGAGGCCCAGGTAGAAATTTTGGCGTTCAAAATGCAGATTTAATGTTTGGTATTGGTACAAGGGTTTCAGGAAGAATCACAGGCGGCAATACCGCATCTTTTATGAGAGAGGCAAAAAAGTACATTGTAGATGTCGATCGGTACTTGTTAGAAAGAGCATATCAACAGGTTAAAGTTGATGTAAATATATATTCAAGTTTAGATTTATTTTTTAAAGTTTTTAGTCAAGTTATCAAAGAAAGAAAAATTAGTAATTTTTATAAAAATCAGTCTGACTGGTTGTCTAAGGTTAAGCTGTGGAAAGAAAAGTATAATACATTTAAAAAGTCATTTTTAAAAAACGACAGTTATAAATATAATGGAAAATTATACACGCACCCATATGCATTTTTGAATGTCCTGTCTAAAATTTCAGGTGACAGAGATATATTTGTTGGTGATTGTGGAGGTTGCAGTGTTTTAGTGGGTCATGCCTTGGAACTAAAGAATTCTCAAAGATATCATAGCAACAACGGACATGCACCCATGGGTTTTTCTTTTTCTGCTGCAATAGGTTCTTACTTTGGTTCAAAAAAAAATTGCAATATAATTTGTCTAACTGGAGATGGTGGTTTTAATATGAATTCTCAAGAATTGCAAACTTTAGTTAATTATAAAATTCCATTAAAGACTTTTATTATCAATAATCATATTTATGGAATAACTAAATCTTTTCAAAAAACTAATTTTCAGGGAAGAGAAGAAGCCTGTGGTCCAAAAGGATATAACCCTCCAGATTTTATTTCAGTAGCTAAAGGTTATAATATTAAAACATTTTCTATTAATAATAATTCAGAAATCGATTCTACTATTAAAAATGTACTAGCTTATAAAGGACCAGTAATTTGTGATGTGAATTGTCATGAGTTTCATGAGTATGAACCAAAGGTAATTGGCTGGAATACTCCAATAGAGGACATGTATCCTTACTTATCAAGAAAAGAATTCAAAGAAAATATGATAACAAAACTTCATGAAACTTGGAAAAAACCATTTATGCCTGACGTTACTGGAAAAAAGCAGACAATGGAGTAAATCTCTCTGAAAATCGTTTATAAAAATAAATATTTTAAAATTAAACTAAGAAAAAAATATTATATTTTTGAACCTGCATATAGACAAGTTTGTATTGTACCAGTTGTAGAAAAAATTTTTTTTTTGTTAGTTAAAGTAAAAAGACCTCATTTAAATAAGTATTTTTATGAATTTCCAGCGGGATCGCTAAAATCAACAAAGGAAAAACCTTTAAAGGCAGCTAAAAGAGAATTGATTGAGGAGACGGGAGTTCATATAAAAAAAAATACTAAATTTATTAAGTTGCCGAGTATATATTCAATGGCTGATAGGTTGCAAAAACCAATGTTTATATATTATGTAAATCTTAAAAGAGAACAGTTAAATAAAAATAGTTATGATAAACAAGAGATATCGCAAATAAAACTTGTAAATTATTTTCAGTTAAAAAACATGATTTTAAAAGGGCAATTTAGTGCTTCAGTGCCGATAGCACTGTTATATATGTATTTATTAAAAAATAAATTAACAATAAAATAAAAAATCTATTTAATGATAATATCAAAAACACCTTATAGAATATCTTTTTTTGGCGGCGGAACAGATTATCCTTTGTGGTACCTAGAGAATGGAGGTGAAGTTTTGTCCGCAACAATTAATAAATACTTGTATTTAACATGTCGTTATCTGCCCCCATTTTTTGATCATAAGTACAGAATTGTATGGTCGGTTATAGAAAAAGTTAAACAAATAAAAATGATAAAGCATAATGCTGTAAGAAAAATATTAAGTGAAATGAAAGTCAAAAAAGGTTTAGAACTGCATTATGACGGCGATCTTCCAGCTCAAAGTGGAATGGGATCTAGTTCTGCATTTGTGGTTGGCCTTATTAATGTTTTATATGCATTTCAAAATAAAATATTAAGTAAAAAAGACTTAGCTAATAAAAGTTTATTTTTTGAACAAAATATCTTGAAGGAAGTCGTGGGATCACAAGATCAGATAGCAACGGCTTATGGTGGATTTAATTCAATTAAATTTTTTAAAAATGGAAAATATAAAGTAAAAAAATTTTTGATTAATAAAAAAAAAATTTTTAATTTATCTAAAAAATTAGTTCTCGTTTATTCTGGAAATGATAGACGATCAAATGATATTACCAGCAAGTATGTGCATAAATTAAATAAAAAAAAAAAACAAGAAATGACAACGATAAGTGAATTTGTCGAGAAGGCTAAATTATTTTTAAATTGTGGAAAATTAGATGATTTTGGTTATTTATTGGGGGAAAGCTGGGAAAAGAAAAAAGAACTTAGCAGCTATATTACATCTGATAAAATTGATTTTTTATATGATAAAGCAATAAAAAATGGAGCATTTGGTGGAAAACTTTTAGGTGCCGGCGGTGGTGGAATGATGTTGTTTTATGTAACAGATGAAAATTTTCCAAAATTTAAAAAAGCTTTCATTGACTACCCAGTTATACCCTTTGAATTTGAGAGTAAGGGTAGTTCAATTATTTTTAATTTAAACAAAGATAAAATTTATGAATAAATTTTTTAATCATCCTTTAATGGATAATAATATTACAATTAAGGATGTAAGTGTTCTAATTAATTTTTTAAAAAAAAATAAAAAAAGAGTTTTTACACAGTCTGTTAAAGTCAAAGAGTTTGAAATGGAATGGTCCAAATGGTTAGGTGTTAAGTATAGTGTGTTTGTTAATTCTGGCGCTTCATCTAATTTACTTACGTTACTTGCGATCAAAATTTTATATGGAACAGGAGAGATAATTGTTCCCACGCTAACATGGATTTCTGATATTGCCTCTGTAATTCAGAATGGTTTTAAACCAGTTTTTACTGACATTAATCCTAAAACTTTATGCATGAATGAGAATGACATTATAAAAAATATTAATAAGAAAACGAAAGCAGTTTTTATTACTCATGCCCAAGGTTTTAATGGGCTCACAGATAAGTTATTAAATATTTTAAAGAAAAAAAATATTCCTTTATTAGAAGATGTTTGTGAATCTCATGGTGCAACTTTTAAAAAAAAAAAATTAGGTACTTATGGATTAATTTCTAATTTTTCTTTTTATTATGCTCATCATTTATCTACTATTGAGGGAGGAATGGTTTGTACAAATAGTAAAAAAATTTACGAATTGGTAAAGATTCTGAGATCTCATGGCATGGCA
>Ga0129333_10007731_pt1 | contig 10144 bp, 7 predicted proteins | sample CPB6_08_DNA_FD_94474 | JGI IMG/M metagenome (GOLD analysis project Ga0129333, IMG submission 94474) | Freshwater to marine salinity gradient microbial communities from Chesapeake Bay, USA - CPBay_Sum_0.6_0.8_DNA | ecosystem: Environmental > Aquatic > Marine > Coastal | place: USA: Chesapeake Bay...
CTCAACATCGTCGGTGGCTGCTGTGGCACGACACCCGATCACATCCGGCTGATCGCGGAGGCCGTGCGCGGCGTCAAGCCTCGGGCGCGCAAGCCGGTGGAGGTGAAGTGTCGGCTCGCCGGACTCGAGCCTCTCAACATCGGCGCCGAGACGCTTTTCGTCAACGTCGGTGAGCGCACCAACGTCACGGGTTCGGCCAAGTTCCGCAAGCTCATCGAGGCGGGAGACTACGCGAGCGCGCTCGACATCGCGCGGCAGCAGGTCGCCTCCGGCGCGCAAATCATCGACGTCAACATGGACGAGGGCATGCTCGATTCGGAAGCGGCGATGGTGCGCTTCATGAATCTGATCGCCGCCGAACCCGATATCGCACGTGTGCCGGTGATGATCGACTCGTCGAAGTGGAGCGTGATCGAGGCTGGCCTCAAGTGTGTGCAGGGCAAGCCCATCGTGAACTCCATCAGCCTCAAGGAAGGCGAGGCGGCGTTTCTCGAGCAGGCGCGCAAGGTGAGAGCGTACGGCGCGGCGGTCGTCGTCATGGCCTTCGACGAGCAGGGACAGGCCGACAGCGTCGCGCGCAAAGTCGCGATATGCGAGCGCTCCTATGCGCTGCTCACGCAAAAAGCCGGCTTCGCGCCCGAGGATGTCATCTTCGATCCCAATATTTTCGCCGTGGCGACCGGCATCGAGGAGCATGCCAACTACGGCGTCGATTTCATCGAGGCGACACGCCTCATCAAGGAGCGCTTGCCGCACGCGATGATCAGTGGCGGCGTCAGCAACGTGTCGTTTTCGTTTCGCGGCAACGACCCCGTCCGCGAAGCGATGCACAGCGTATTCCTTTACCACGCGATCCGCGCCGGGATGGACATGGGTATCGTGAACGCGGGCCAGCTCGCGATCTACGAAGACATCAATGGTGAGCTGCGCGAAGTCGTCGAGGACGTGATCCTCAACCGCCGCGTCGATGCCACCGAGCGCCTGCTCGCCATCGCCGGGCGGTTCAAGGGCGAGAGTGGGGCGCGGCGCGAGGCGGATCTCGAGTGGCGCTCGCTCCCCGTGGCGAAGCGTCTCGAGCATGCGCTTGTTAAGGGACTCGATGAATTCATCGTCGAAGATACGGAGGCCGCGCGGCTCGCGTCGGCTCGCCCCATCGAGGTGATCGAAGGGCCATTGATGGATGGCATGAACGTCGTCGGTGATCTCTTCGGCGCCGGCAAGATGTTCCTGCCGCAGGTGGTCAAGAGTGCCCGGGTGATGAAGAAGGCCGTAGCCCATCTCGTGCCTTTCATCGAGAACGAGAAGTCTGGAGCGGCACGCAGCAACGGCAAGATCGTACTTGCCACGGTAAAAGGTGACGTGCACGACATTGGCAAGAACATCGTCGGTGTCGTGCTGCAGTGCAACAATTTCGAGGTGATCGACCTCGGCGTGATGGTGCCCGCAGAGAAAATTCTCGAGGTGGCGCGCCGCGAGAATGCCGCGCTCATCGGGCTGTCGGGGCTCATCACGCCATCTCTCGACGAGATGGTGCATGTCGCCAAGGAAATGCAGCGCCAGGGTTTCAAGGTGCCGCTGCTCATCGGCGGTGCGACCACCTCGCCCGCGCATACCTCGGTAAAAATCGCCCCGCAATATCGCGAGCCCGTGGTGTACGTCAAGGACGCATCACGTGCCGTTGGCGTCTGTCAGTCGCTCGTCACGCCGACGCAGAAAGCCGTATTCGCCGCCAAAGTGGCCGAGGAGCACGAGCGGCGTCGCGAGCAACACGCCGGCAAGACCGTCAAACAGCCCGAAGCGAACCTTGCGGCGGCGCGCGCCAACCGGCGTCGACTCGATTGGCAGAGCTATCGACCCGTCGCTCCGCTGCGAGCGGGCGTACAGGTGTTCGAGGATTATCCGCTGACGGACCTTCTCGACTATATCGACTGGATGCCGTTCTTCAACGCCTGGGAATTCGCGGGGAAGTTTCCGGACATCCTCACCGATGAGGTGGTGGGCGAGGCGGCGAGCAATCTCTACGCCGACGCCCGGCGGATGCTCAAGCAGCTCATCGCCGGCAACTGGCTCACCGTGCGCGCCGTGGTGGGCGTATTTCCGGCCAACGCGGCCGGTGATGACATCGAGATCTACAGCGGCGAGGATCGTCGCGAGGTGCTGATGACGCTCAATCATCTGCGCCAGCAGAAGGGCAAGCCCGCCGGTCAAGCGCACGAATGTCTCGCCGATTACGTCGCGCCGCGCGAGAGCGGAGTGCGTGATTATGTGGGCGCCTTCGCGGTCACAGCAGGCATCGGCATCGAGGAGCACGTGGCGCGTTTCGAGGCGGCGCACGACGACTATTCGAGCATCATGCTCAAGGCGCTGGCCGATCGCTTCGCCGAGGCTGCCGCCGAACACTTCCACGAGCGTGTGAGACGCGAATTGTGGGGCTACGACGCCGCCGAGCAGCTGACCAATCAGCAGTTGATTCGCGAGGAATATCGCGGCATCCGTCCGGCGCCCGGCTATCCGGCCTGTCCGGATCACACCGAAAAGGCGAAGCTTTGGCAGTTACTCGACGTCGAGCGCAACACGGGCATCCGGCTCACCGAAAGCTTCGCCATGTATCCGACGGCTGCGGTGAGCGGCTGGTACATCGCACATCCCGAGGCGCGCTATTTCGCGCTCGGCAAGATCGATCGTGACCAGCTCGAGGACTATGCGGCACGCAAGGGCGTGAGCGTCGGGGAAGCCGAGCGTTGGCTCGCGCCTAATCTCGGTTACGAGCCTGCCTGAGTGTCAGCGGGCCCGCTGCGGCTCCTCGTCGTCGAGTTGTTCGAGGAACCCCGGGCCGCCGAGCGCGCGCATCTGCGCCATGATCGCCTCGCTTCGGCGCTGCACGTACGCGGAGGGTCGTTCGGCCCGCAGGCGCTTGGGGTTCGGCAGGACCGCCGCGAGCGTAGCTGCCTCGCGACGGGTCAGGCGGGCAGCGTCCTTGCCAAAGAATTTTTTCGCAGCCGCTTGTACGCCGAAGGTGCCGCGACCGAATTCGGCGACGTTGAGGTACACCTCGAGGATGCGCTCCTTCGGCCAGATCGCCTCGATGAGCACGGTGAACCATACCTCGAGCCCCTTGCGTACCCAGCTGCGGCCCGACCAAAGAAAAAGATTCTTGGCGACTTGCTGCGAGATCGTGCTCGCGCCGCGCTTGCGCTTGCTCTTCGCGTTGTGCTGTACGGCTTTGCGGATCGACTCGAAGTCGAATCCTGCATGGAACGGAAATAGCTGATCTTCTGAGGCGATCACCGCCATCGCGGCGTGTGGCGAGATGCGCTCAAGCGGCTCCCAGTCGTAGGCGTTCGAAGCGCGGAAGTCACCATCGAGCAAGGCAGCGGAGCGGGTCGCGATCATGAAGGCCGAAGTGGGTGGTGGTACCCAACGCAGCAGCACGACGAGAGCCACCGAAGCGCCCACTGCGATGAGCAGGGCGCGCAAAATCAGCCGGCCGACCCCGCCGAGCGTCAGGTGGCAGCCTCGCGCGTCACGCTGTGCACGAGCACCTCCTCGACTGGCACGTCACCATGCCCGCGCCGACGCGTGGTCGGCACCTCGGCAATGGCATCTACGACCTCCATGCCGGAGGTGACTCGGCCGAAGACCGCGTAACCGTAATTGCCGCCTTGGTGATTGAGGAAATCGTTGTCGACGAGGTTGATGAAAAACTGGCATGTTGCGCTGTGCACGTCGCTGGTTCGGGCCATGGCGAGCGTTCCGCGCAGATTTTCGAGACCGTTGGTGGCTTCGTTGCGAATGGGCGGGCGCGTGTCCTTCTGCTCCATGCCCGTCGCGAAGCCTCCGCCCTGGATCATGAAGCCCGGAATCACGCGATGGAAAATCGTGCCGTCATAGTGTCCGTCGTCGACGTACTTGAGAAAGTTCGCGGCCGATTCCGGCGACTCCTTTTCGAAGAGTTCGACGGTGAAGTCGCCGGCGCTGGTCTTGAACTTGAGCATGATTCCTCGACTGTCTTTGTTAGGGCGGGTGTGTAGCGACGATCTCGAGGTCAGTTCATGCTGCCTTCGGTCACCCGCTCGTGCCCGGCGAGATCGCGGTGGGAGACTACGTGAGCGAAACCCCGCGCGACAAGTGCGGAGCGAACTGAGGCGCCCTGCGCGGCGCCGTGCTCGAGGATCAGCACGCCTCCCGACTCGAGGTGCGAGGGCGCGGTATCGATGAGATGACGCAGATCGGCGAAGCCGTCTGCACCGGGTGTAAGTGCCGCGCGTGGCTCGTGACGCAACGAGTCGCCGTGCAGCACCGGATCATCCGCATCGACGTAGGGAGGGTTGGAGACGATGAGATGAAAGCGGCGCTCACCGAGCGGCGAGAACCAGTCCCCCTCAAGCAGTTCGAGGTTGACGAGTCCGTGACGCTCAGCGTTGCGCGTAGCGAGGGCGAGCGCCGCCGTGGATAGTTCCACGGCGCTGATGCGCCAACCCGGCCGTTCGTGCGCGAGCGCGATGGCGATCGCACCCGAACCCGTGCCGAGATCGAGCGCGCACGGCAACGCGATGCCGCGACGCTCGAACTCATCGCCGACGCGCAGCGCACGCTCGACGAGTAACTCCGTTTCCGCTCGCGGTACGAGCACCGCGGGGCTCACCTCGAGCGTCAGCGACCAGAACTCACGCACGCCGAGCAAATAGGCGAGCGGTTCGCCCGCAGAGCGCCGCGCGAGCCATGAGCCTATCTTCGCTCGCTCCGCCATCGACAACACCCGTTCGGGATCGGCATAGAGCGCGCTGCGTGGCAGGCCGAGCGCTGAGAGCACGAGCGCTTCGGCCTCCCTCAGGGCGCTGCCCGCAACTTCGACCTGCGCGGCAAGGATCGGGGCGGTGGCGAGTGCATCGGCGACCCTCTGAACGGCCGGGCGCAAGCGCGAGGGCAGAGCGGGCGCAACGGATTCGGCGGAGTCCATGGCCGCTAGTTTGGCACGGCGGGTGTGGACCGGCGGCAGCGGCACTCTGCTAGATTGCATCCCGTGATGACGGCTTCCGGCTTTCCCTCCGATGCGCTGCTGCCGCCGCGACCGGCGAGTCTCGGCGAGATCCTCGATGCGGGATTCGTACTGTTTCGGCGTACGCTGTTGCGCTGCGTACCGTTCTCGCTGCTTGCCGTGCTCTTCGGCCAACTGCCGGCGGTGTACCTGCTGCGCACCGAACAGTCGCTCGCCCTGAATCAGCCGAAGGACCTGCTGTGGTGGCTCATCATGATGCTGTCGGCACTCGGGACCCTGTGGACCTGGCTCGTCATCATGCTGCGCCAGCGCGATGCGCTGCAGGGTGGCGAGAACGTGCGGCCGTTCGATGTCGGTGCGGCGAGGGCGCTCGTCTTGTTACCGCGGTCACTCGCTCTGCTCGCGATCGCGGGGATTGCCGTGCTCATCGGACTCGTACTCTTCGTGTTGCCCGGTATCTACCTGCTCGTTTCATTTTGGCTCGCCCTGCCGCTGCTCGTGTTCGAGGGGGTCGGGGTGCGTGCCGCGCTCGACGGTGCGCTACAGCTTGTGCGCGGACATTGGCGGCACTTGGCCGCGACGCTGCTCGTCGTGGTGATGAGCGTGCTCGCGCTGTTCGTGATCGGCAGTCTCTGTGCCTTACTGATCGGGCAACTGAGCGGCCGATCCGCGCTCATCGACGATGCCTTGCTCGGGGGGATCGTCGCCGGCGTTTTGGGCGCGCTCTTTCAGCCGCTCGTGATCGCCCTCACGCTAGCTGCCTACGCTGATCTGCGTCATCGACGATCGATCGACTAAGAATTGCCACTGAGCGTTTCAGCGCTCTTCTTCGGCGAGCAGTTCGGCCTGATGCTCCTGCAGTAGCGGCTCCACGAGATCCTCGAGTCGGCCATCCATGATGGCGTCGATTTGGTACAGCGTGAGATTGATCCGGTGGTCGGTGACCCGGCCCTGCGGGAAATTGTAGGTGCGGATGCGTTCGGAGCGATCGCCGCTGCCGACTTGCAGTTTACGCTCGCGCGCCTGTGCCGCGTCGCGCTTTTCCTGCTCCGCCGCCCGCAACTTCGCCTTGAGCAGCGCGAGCGCTCGGCTGCGATTCTTGTGCTGCGAGCGCTCGTCTTGGCACTCGACGACGACCCCGGTCGGCAGGTGGGTGATGCGGACCGCGGAGTCGGTTTTGTTGACATGCTGACCGCCGGCGCCCGAGGCGCGAAAGGTGTCGATACGCAATTCCGCCGGATTGATTTCGAGATCCTCGACCTCATCGAGCTCGGCGAGGATCGCCACCGTGACGGCAGAGGTGTGGATACGACCCTGAGCCTCTGTCGCCGGCACGCGCTGCACCCGATGCGTGCCCGATTCGAATTTCAGTTTGGCGAAGACGCCGTTGCCGACGACGCGACAGATCACTTCGCGATAGCCACCGTGTTCGCCCGGATTCTCACTGATCGTTTCGACCTGCCACCCCTGACGCTCGGCGTAGCGGCTGTACATGCGCAATAGGTCACCGGCGAAGATCGCCGCTTCGTCGCCGCCCGTGCCGGCGCGGATTTCCAGATAGACGTTGCGACCGTCGCGCGGATCGGTCGGGATCAGCATGCGTCGCAGCACGAGTTCGAGTTCGGTGAGACTCGATTCGAGCCGCAGGTGCTCCTCCTCGCCGAGGGTGCGCATCTGCGGATCAGCATCCTCGGCGAGCGTCTGTGCCGCCTGCAGTTCGTCCTCGAGAGCGCGGAACTGCCGGTAACGCTCGGCGAGCGGAGTCAGCCGGGCGTATTCCACGGACAGGTCGCGAAAGCGACCCGACCCGCCGTCGATCGACGGATCGGCGAGCAGCCGGCCGACCTCTTCAAAACGGTCGGACTGACGATCGAGGCATTGGCGGATGGAGGCTTTCATCGAGCAGGCGCGATTCTCGGGGCGCGGATGGATGCTGACAAGCCGGCAGGTTCCGATATAGTCGCTGGCGATGCCTGCCGCCCACTTTCGACTCGCCGCCGCGCTGTTCCCGCTCCTCGCTTCGCCCTGGCTCACGGCGCAGCAGCTCGCCGGGACCGAGGCGGCCGATCGTGCCCTGCTCGCCGGCGACTGCAAGGGTGCCGTCGAGGGCTATCTCGAGGCCGGCAAAGCCGATCGCGATCCGCGGGTGACCGAGCGCGCGGTCGAAGTTGCCCGAGCGTGTCGTCACCTGCCAGCGGCTTCGCAGGCCGCGGACCGCCTGCTCGAACTCGACGCCGAGAACGTCGAGGCCCTGCGTCTCGTCGGTCTCGTGGCACTCGAAACTTGGCGGCTCGATCTCGCGCGACGCGTGTACGGCGAATTGCTCGCCAAGCCGGATGTCGAGCCCGAACGTGCGCTTGGCGACCTCCTCCCCGAGATCGCCGACAGCGATGCCACGGCGGCTGCATGGCAGGTGTTCAAAGATATCGTCGACCGTGGCACCGCTTCGCCGCGCATTCTCATGCAGCTCGCCCGTATCGCCTGCGATGCGGAAGATGCCGCGGCCTGCCTCGCGCTGATCGACACGGCGCGAGCGCGCGATGGCGGCAACGACGCGCGCAGTATCCGCCTCGCTGCGGCGGCGGCTGCCACGCGCGGTGACGTCGAACGTGCTCTGAACGAAGCTGATCTCGTGGCGCGCGGCGATCCGGAAAACTATCGTTTCGCGCGCATCGAGACGCTGATCGCGCTCGATCGCCTCGATGAGGCGCGTGAGGCACTGCTTGCGATCGAGGCGGATACCACGGTGGCCGAGGGTCGTGCGGCGATCGATGCCGATCGGCGACTTGCGCTGCTTGCGCTTTCCCTCGGCGATGAGGCCGAGGCCGAGCGGCGCTTCGGCGTGCGATTGTCGCGGGAGCGGGGCTCCGCCGAAGCGCTCTATTACCTTTCGATCATCGCAGAGCGCCGGGGTCGCAAGGACGTCGCGCTGCAGGGCTACCGTCAGCTCATCGGCGCCGGGGCGGGGCTGCCGCCGCGGGCGCGTGCCGCGCGAATTTTGCTCGAGCGAGGCGAGCGCGACGAGGCGCTCAAGTTATTCGACGATCTAATGAAGAATCGGCGAGTCGATGCGATAGAAGTGCAGATCGCCCGCTCGCGAGCCCTCTTTGACTCCGGATCGCTCGATGAGGCGCTGGCGAGTCTCGATGCGGCACTCGAGAAATACCCGGCGCATCCGGATCTTCTCTACCACCGAGCGGTGCTGCTCGATAACGGCGGCCGGACCCGCGAAGGTCTGCGCCAATTCGAGGCGCTCATCGCGGCGCGCCCGAACGACGCGAACGTCATGAATGCCTTGGGGTACACGCTCGCCGATCGCCGGCGTCAGCTCGCACGCGCCGAAAAATTGATCCGCGACGCGCTTGCACAACGTCCCGACAATGCGGCCTTTCTCGACAGTCTCGGGTGGGTGCGATTCCGGCGCGGTGACAGCGCGGGCGCGCTCGCGCCTCTCGAGCAGGCCTGGCGCCTCTCGCGCGAGCCGGAGATCGCAGCGCACTGGGGCGAGGTGTTGTGGGTGTCGGGTAATCGTGCGCAGGCGAGGGCGGTGTGGGCGCGGGCGCTGTTGATCGCACCCGACTCGCGGCCGCTGCGCGCCACGCTCGAGCGACTGACAGGCTCGAGCGCGCCCGTCGAACCCGCCAAGCCCTGAGGACTTGCGGTCGATGAGGACGTCGATGGTGTCCGATGTCGCGCCTGCCGCACGCACTCGGCGGCTTTCCGCAGGCGCGCTGCTTCTGCTCGGGTTGTTCGCCGTTGCAGGCTGCGCAAGTCTGCGCGAATCGGCGGTGCTGCCGAGCGCGTTGCCCGATGATTGGGACGGCAGACGGCTCGCGTTGCAGTCCTGGTCCCGTTTCGATTGGCACGGACGCGTCGCCGTGGCGAGTGGCGACGATGGCTTCAGCGCGGCGCTGCGTTGGTCGCAGCGCGAGCGGCGCTCGCGGGTGGAGTTCGACGGGCCGATGCGCATCGGCGGACTGCGGCTTGAGTTCGATGGCGGCCGTCTCGCCGATGAGCGTGCGCGTGCGGATCTTGAGCAGCGACTCGGCTTCGTCCTGCCGTTGGAATCGCTGCGCTACTGGGTCCTCGGCGTACCCGATCCGACGCTGTCCTTTGCCGAAACGCCAGACGCCGGATACGCGCGGCTCGAGGGTCTGCAGCAGGCAGGCTGGACGCTACGCTTCACCGGTTACGCCCCTGTCGCGGGCGGCAACTACGAGCTGCCGCAGCGCATCGAGGCGACGCGCGAGTCCGTGCGCGTACGCCTCTTGGTCGAGGGTTGGGAGGCGGAGCCATGAACGCGCAGTTGTCACAGTGGTGGCCCGCGCCGGCGAAGCTCAATCTTTGTCTGCACGTCACGGGTCGTCGTGCCGATGGATACCATGAGTTGCAGACGATTTTTCAGCTCATCGCGCTCACCGACGAGCTGTCCTTCGAGATGGCTCCCGAGGGTCTCATCGAGCGGCGCGATGACGGCGATGCGCGCTCCGGCGCACTCGGCGCGATCGCCTCGGAAGCGGATCTCAGTGTGCGTGCGGCCCGCCTCTTGGCAACTGCGGCGCGCGAACGCTTGCGCAAGAGCGTGCCTGGCGTCGTCATTCGGATTCGTAAGCGAATCCCCATCGGGGGCGGTCTCGGCGGCGGCAGCTCCGACGCCGCCACGACGCTGCTTGCACTGAACTCGCTATGGGGGGTGGGCTTCGACCGCCCCACTCTTGCCGCGCTGGGGGTGAGGCTGGGGGCCGACGTCCCGGTCTTCGTTGTCGGGGTCTCTGGCCTCGGGGAGGGGGTCGGAGAGCGCCTGACCCCCCTCGAGTTGCCGGAACGTTGGTTTCTGCTGATCCATCCCGGGGTTTCGGTGCCGACCGCGGCGGTGTTCCAGGCGCCTGAATTGACACGAAATTCCCCCGTCCTCACAATACCGGCCCTTTTGGCGTCGGGGGGTCGAAACGACTGCGAGCCGGTGGTGCGCGAGCGCTACCCGGAGGTCGCAGACGCAATCGACTGGTTGGCGAGGTTCGCCCCGGCGCGGCTGACGGGTACAGGATCCTGCATCTTCGCGAGTTTCGACTCGGCCGCTGCGGCGGAACGGGTTGCCGCGCGTGTGCCGGATCACTGGCGGGCATGGGTGGCGCGCGGTGTGTC
>Ga0129333_10007735_pt1 | contig 10142 bp, 18 predicted proteins | sample CPB6_08_DNA_FD_94474 | JGI IMG/M metagenome (GOLD analysis project Ga0129333, IMG submission 94474) | Freshwater to marine salinity gradient microbial communities from Chesapeake Bay, USA - CPBay_Sum_0.6_0.8_DNA | ecosystem: Environmental > Aquatic > Marine > Coastal | place: USA: Chesapeake...
CAATAACTGCAAAACTAGCATAGGATATTTAGCAAATGTTTTGCAGACAAGCCCTCTTCTCTCACTGCGGTGCACTCCCTGAAACTTTATAAATACCACATGCTTTTACATGAACTTTTTGACTCATCGCATGTTGATGAACAACTTACTAGACGATCTGCTCTAGGCGGTCTAGCTGCTATGTTTGGCACTAAAACAGCCAGTGCAACCAGTCGCCCCCGTGATATTGTAATACCTGACAAATACACAGCCTTGTCAAGCAACAGAGCTCGTGAAACTGAACTTGTAAATCTTGCTCAGCGAGCAGGCATACAGGGACGTGAACTTGCTGCATTTTTAGCACAACTGGCACATGAAAGTCTGGGGTTCAACCAACTGCAAGAGACTGGTGATACCAGAAAATACGATCCACAACACAATCCCCGCAAAGCAGCACAGTTGGGTAACACCCAGCCCGGTGACGGTGCTAGATATCGCGGTCGTGGTTACATACATTTAACTGGCCGAGAAAACTATCGCCGCATGGGCAATCAGCTAGGTCTACCCCTGGAAGATCAACCGGACCAGGCAGCTACACCTGCTATTGCAGCTAGCATTGCCATACGTTATTGGAAGACTCGTGTGCAGCCCCGTGTGTCCAACTGGGACGACGTCCGGGCAGTAACAAAAACAATCAATCCCGGAGAAACCGGTGCAAGTTTACCTGATCGTGCTGCAAACTATCAACACTATCTTGGTCGTATTGTACGCCGTAGAGCTGATGCTGAGAACGGAGACAACAAACCCAGCTAACTGGTGGGATGCAGCGGTTTTATGCCGCTCCTGACACTTTATCCAGTGTCCAGCTTTCCTGCTGTTGCTATCCCAGAGACTGGTCGGCCCACCCGGTTCTGCCCCTGGGTTGCTCGCTTATCAAGCGAGTGTTCTCCTATTGAACTATAGGTCCATTTGACGACCATCTCGGATTTGAACCGAGGACATCCGACTTAAGAGGACGGCGCTCTAACCTCTGAGCTAATGGTCGTTCGTTACGCAAAATGGAGGACCGAGGAGGTAACGCTCCCCTTGCGGCCGGATTAAAAGCCCGGTGGTGGCACTTGCCTGACCTATACGCTCTCGGTCCTGAAAGTTGGTGCTCTTGCCTGAACTCGAATCAGGAACTAAACTTTCGTAGAGTTTTGTGATCTCCAGTTTCACCACAAGAGCTAGATAACTTGGCGCCTGCGATGGGGATCGAACCCACCTCTTACAGCTCGACAAGCTGTTGGTTTCCCCAGAAACCTACGCAGGCAAAAATGGTGCCGCCTCCAGGTGCTGCCCCTGGCTATCGAGATTTTCAGTCTCGCGTGTCGACTGCGATCACTAAAGCGGCATTTGGTTGCGAGAGGATGGATTTGAACCACCGTTTTCCTGGGTATGAACCAGGCGAGATGACCACTTCTCTACTCCGCATCACGATAATCTTTGGTGGGAAAGGTAAGACTTGCACTCACGTTGTTTCCAATGTAAAGGTTTTACAGACCTCCGCCTTCGCTGCTCGGCGCACTTTCCCACAAAACATCATCGTCCGGGGATGTTGCACATCAAATAGTCATGCAACACCCCCTGATTCACTGGGTGTGAGAAACTTAATTCTCACACGTTTTGTGTAAATCCTGATTTAATTGTCAAACAACAGCAACAAAAACCTGAATAAAAAACCCCGGAAACTTTCGCTTCCAGGGTCTGAACCTCGAATGTAACTGATTACATCAAGACGCAGACCCCTGTGTGGGTTTACGGTGACCCCACACTGTAAAAATATTCTCGGGATAGTTTACACACATCATTGTTGAAAGCATCGTCCTTTGTTTATATCGCTATAATACATGATCTATTTAGCATGTCAAGATAAAAATCAGGTGTTTTGACGATTTTTTATCACACGCAGATTTTAATACCTGCGATAATACCTAGGGCTATGCCGGGGCATGACGTACACGGGTGGTGAATACCGATACACCGGTGCAGGAGCAACATATGGTCGGTAATGATAATGACCTGGTGCATGATGGGTATGCACAGCACACCCACCCGTCACAAACAAACTCACAGCTAGTAGGACAAAAATCTTTTTCATCGTGTATTTACCCGTTCCATTATTTTTTCCATAGCCTGCTCACTGTCCAGTTGCTGATAGCCAACCTCCCACTGGTTCAATAACCCAGTTACTTTTTCATGAAACTCATCGGCTTCTTCACTGAGCTTTTGATTCCTGCCCACAGGGTTGTATTCCCAATTGCGGGTCAAAAGAAAGTTAATATTGTCATATTTTTCCCAGACTTCTTGAACTAGCTTGTGGAAGTTGTCACTTAACACATGTGGTTTAAGATACACCACACTAAGTGGCAGAGGACTGTCGGTAATCACCCAATCTAGGCCATGACCTTGTAGTCGATTAAGTCGTCGTTGTTGTTTGGCAAAAATATAAATTTGGTCATCTAGAAGATTTTGTCGTTGTTCCCAAATAGCTTCCTGTGCATATTCCTGCACAAGTGCAACATTTCGGCCCTGCATTTTCATACGCCAGAACAACCCACTGGCCACGGTGGTCTTGCCAGTGCAAGGCCCACCAAAAAGATTGATAACTTTCATATTGCCCTCTGTTGTCTTTACTATAGGCTGCTTACAGCAAGATTGCAATACACGTTGTTGTCTTCGTTGCAGAGATTTTGAATATTAAACCACAAACATTCATTTACCGGTGCCCACTGATTGACTGTGGCAGTGGTGACAGGCACTGCCCCTGCAGGATACAAACACCAAGTGGTGTATGTGTTGCTTAAATTCAAACTAAACAGAGTGCTAAACGGTTGATTTTGCAAAGCACTGCCACCAGGAAGCAAGCTGGGCCACGCTCGCACACTCAGTTGCTGTCGCTGCCAGTATTGTTGATGCAGGGCTGTAATGATGATCTTTTGACTGCCGGTGATTCCCCAGGGAAAGGCTATACTTTGGCTTGCAGGAATTTGATAATAACCATCGGGATTGGTTTCTGCGATCACTGTTACACCTTGTGGAACACGCTGTTGCCAAAGTACCGGGTTATAAAAATCAGTCATAGTGATATTTATTACATAAATATTATCATGACCCGTGTAGCAGATGTTGATATAATACAGATTGGTGGATGGACTATAACCGCACAAGATGATGGTTTGTATGCCACACGTGGAGCAACACGAACTAAAATCCAGCTTATAGATTTAAGTAAAGGCGATATTCCGCCGGATCCTGACCAACAATCCGAAAACTCAACTAGCTTGCCAGGATAAACCATGACCAGTCAGATATTTGCGCAAGCAACACCTCCGGCTACTACTACCACACTGTTGTATAATGCAAATGTTCATGGCATTACCAACATCTGGGCAGCCAGCCTGGGTGGGCATGATGCAATTCGCATAGCTGTGGTTCCCAATGCTGAGCCGTTAACCAGCAACTGCTATATTGCCTATGACACATTTCTTTACAATCGCTATGTCATGTATATGCATAACATTTGCTTTGCTCCTGGTGACAATGTCATGGTATGGAGCACCACAGGCAATAGCAGTTTCACAATGACTGGTTATTCAACAGATTAGTTCACCATCTGTTGTAAACTCCAAAAACCCAATGCGGAAATAATAACAAACCTGCGGCCGATTTTTCTTGTGTAGGTTCATGATAAAGCCTGTGGGCATTTCAACTTCCAGGGTCTGGGAATCTTTCTGCAACACACGAGCCTTGACGCTACGTGTGCTTTCTGTGCAAAAAATACGAACTTTTGTTGGCTCTCTTGACGTTTTCATAAATGTGAGTTTAATATCTTGGTGGCACAGGCGCCTAATCCCATAAATATCCTCATGAAACTACAACAACTTCATGAAGCTCAAGAAATACCCGTTGTGCAAGCACCCCTGCCCTACAAATACAACGACCTGGAACCAGTGTTAAGTGAAAGCACAGTTCGCTATCACTACGATGTACTAACTACCAATTATTTTAAAAAATATCACGCCGGTGAGGGAGACCGTGAGTTCAATCGGGCCGGAGGGTTGCTGCATAACTTATACTGGACACAACTTCGGCGGCCACGACCTGGTAACAAACCTCATGGCGCCAGCTTGGCCTTAATTGAGCAAAAACACAAATCCTGGGAGAACTTCCAGGACCTAGTGATAGCCGCAGCACTGGGCATTCAGGGATCAGGCTGGGTGTATTGGAGCACAAGTGGTGAAATAAAAACAATTGCCAATCATGCTTGGAGGTCGGACATTATCTTTTGCATTGATTGCTGGGAACACAGTTACATGAGAAATCCCAACCCTGACAAAAAACATCACTTTACCACTATTTGGCGTTGCATGAACTGGGACGTGATTAACGACCGAGTGTTTGTTGCTTTATAACCAAACCATGTGAAACATCAAGGCGTCTTGTTGTGTTTCAAACTCAAACACAACAAGACTGGTATTTTCCTTTACAACTGTGGTTACTGTGTAATCTCCCACATTTTCCCAGCACCAATAACAGATGCGCATGAGATGCTGCCAGCTGGAAATGTCTTTGTGCCATTGCAAAGTACAGCAGTGTGGGCTATTTTGCATCAACTACAGGTATCAAGATCTTTCAGAAGTCCTTCAAGTTCCACCAGTCGCTGAGGTGTTTGCAGCCGACGCAGAGCCACACTTTCAATCTGCCTGATGCGTTCACGAGTTACACCAAACTTGTCACCAATCTGCTGAAAGCTGCTTTCATCGCGATGCCCCAAACCAAATCTCATACGCAACACACTTTCTTCACGAGGGCTTAGTGTAGCCAGCACACGGGCTAGAGCGGCACTGACATCTTGCTCGTTTAGCTCGTCCACAAATCCTGTGCTTACAGGATCCGGAATGATTTCTCCCAGTTCGCCATCTTGATCTTCACCCATGGGACTCTGCAAGCTTACAGGATCACGAGTGACTTGACTCATGCGTTGTACTTTTTCCTGGGACCAGCCTAGCTCCTGAGCTAGATCTCGATCACTGGGCTCATGCCCCAGCTTTTGAACCAGTGTTTGTGTGGCCACATGCAGTTTTTTGATCGCATCTGTTACATAACTGGGAATTCTAATGGTGTGATGTTGGTCATTGAGACTCTTGAGGATAGCCTGACGAATCCACCAAGTTGCATATGTACTGAACCTATAACCCAGTTGCCAGCGAAACTTGTCCACGGCACGGATCAGCCCCAAGTTTCCTTCCTGGATGAGATCCAGCATGACCTGTTGATTGTTGTTGCTGTATTTTTTGGCAACACTTACAACCAGTCGCAAGTTGCTTTTCACCATGTCATTGTGAAAGCGACGATACTCTCGTTGATGAACTTGCAGTTTTTTGATACTATCACGCAGACTGCCGAAATCTCGAGCATAAGTCATTTCCACTGCCTGCACTTGCTGCTGCAACTGATGGAGTTTGGCTGATTTTTTTGTGATAATGCCACAAATGTCTGTGTGGTTGGCGTCAAACAGCCAGTTTAGATCAGTGTGGTTGTGCCAGAAATCCTGAATAATCTGACGCTGTTGTGGACTATCAGCAAGATAGTGAATCTGAGTGCCAATATCATTAATGCTTTGACTGATAGTTTTGACCTGTGCTAGGCACCTCTCCATGGCAATTTTGCTCCAAGCTGCTGTCAGCAGGATATCTCTGCGGCAGTCCTGAGTGGCAGCTTGCAAATAACTGTTGACTAGATCTTTTACACTCGAACTGTATTCCTCATAACTGAGATCACTGTCAACATCCAGCCAGTTACTGAGATTTTCCTCGCCCTGCTGGCAGCTATAAAGTGCCTGATTCCAGAGATCATGAGTCCATGTCATAGCGCATAGCTCTTTGTGGATTTCTGTGCGATGGCTTTCAATACACTGAGCCAGGCTGCGCTCTTGTTCTGCTGTCAGCAGCTTGTTGCGGCTGACATCACGAAAATAACTTTTAATGGGATCTGAACTTGACTTCACTACTGGGTTCCTTGGATAAGAAAGTCACAATACAATGTATTTAGATAATGTCAAGCACAACTTTCTGTGCAATATCTGCTTGTTCCATTGCACGCTGTTGTATCCTGGCAATGTTTTCTTTTATCAAGTAAAGTGGTTGAGGGGTATAATCGGTTACTTCCACACAAACATTGTGGTATTTACTATCAAGCAAGCTGTCGGCATGAACATGCCCGTGTATATTTGCCCGGCACCACTGGGGGATGCTATCAACATGAACAGGAATATGTGTGAGCAGGAAAGTATCTAGCTTCAAGCTGCCGTAAAGACGGCGAAAATGTTTCAAATAATCGTCATGAGAAAAAATATCATGATTTCCCAAAATAAGTTTTTTATCGCCGTTTAATTGATCAAAAATCTCTAGATACCGGCGATTGATCACAACATCTCCCAGATGGATTACTTGATCTTGAGGTCGAACAACACTGTTCCAACGCTCAATCATGTGAGCATTCATTTCATCAGGATCGTCCCAGGGACGTAGTTTTTCGCCATTATATCTGTGGAACTTGCAGATATTTGCGTGGCCAAAATGATGATCACTTGTGAGATAAATTTCCATGTCAAATATATAGCATGCTATAGACCCCGCGTCAAGCCGTCAGGGTTATTTTGTTAGAGCAAGTTTTTCCTGCCCTCGTGTCCAGGCTGCCACACCCAGAACTGCACCCATGGCAATGTGGAAAAAGCCACCACTTTGCAGCGTTAAACTTTGCCAGACAACATAAGTCATGTTCATGCCTAGAACTTTCATAAACAGCGGCTGAAACATGGACAAAATAGGAAATAAAATAAAATCAAAAATACAAATGGCCATATATGTAAATCCCATGGCTGGCCGCCAGTAGCTACGCATCCAGTGATCATTATTGTGAACAGGCACTACCTGCAGGCAATCGTTCTCGGATCTACGAGGACGGGCAGGAGTGTAGCCGGTGTCTGCACTTTGATCTTGGTCTAGACGAGGACTGCGCGGCCCGGGCTCATCACTCATTTTTTTCGTCCTGTTTTTGTGTCATGTCTTGATAGTATTTGATTACTGCCTGCTGTTGTCGGATATATCTCAAAACATCACTGAGATTAACCCGCAGATTTTCATAATCTCTTATGCGCAGGGCAATAAAACTATCATTTTCTCCGAAAAGATTTTTGATTTGCTCGATTTGATTTGTTTTGTTAACAACCAGAAAGTCCACAGGCATCATTTGCAAGGCAACAGGATCTTGGGGTTTGCTGACAGAGAGTTCTGCTGATTTAGTGGTAACAGAAATAGGGGTTTCTCCTCCGCAAGCTGCCAGCAGCACACACAGGATTGCCAGACTATACCTCATGGTTTTTTCACTCCCACAGTGGGTTTAGTAGTTTGCTCGAGATCACGGAAAACACCTTGGGTGTCCTGATTGATGGCTTTTTGTGTTTCCTGAGCGTTTTGTCTTGCCTGTGCTTGAAGATTTTGTGCTCTTAGGCGCTGCTGTAGTGTTCTGTGTTGTGTCTCTGCTTGATTGGTTGTTTGTTGCATGTCTTTCAGGGCTTTTTCCTGACGCTGGGCATGTTCCTGTAGTTGAGCAATGGTTTGTTCTTGTATTTGCACACTCAGGGTCAGCCGGGCATTGTTTTCATGCAATGTGGCAATTTGTCCTTGGCTGTAGCGAAAATAGGCAGCAAAAGCACCCACCACCACAACCAACATTACCCCTAAAATTATATTAAGATGACCAAACATCGTCGTCTCCCTGGATATTTCTATTTAACAGAGCATGGTGGAAATCGGTATGTTGGAATTTGGCAATCCTGACAAATAAAAGTATAGTTTTAACATAAAGCTTTGTGCTTTAAAAAATCAAAAGGAGTTACCAATGAAGAAAGTTCTTGCGCTTGCCGCTGCACTGGGTCTTGTGCTAGCCACAACTGCTCATGCTAGCGATGTTAAGAATCTTGATCGTAACGGAGTTTATGTGGGTGCAAACATTGGCACACAACTAGATGCTACCAAGCAATCTGCTGTGGGTGCAACACTGGGTTATCAAGTGGCGCCATATGCTCGTGTTGAACTCAACTACGATCATCTTTGGCAAAACCGCACACAGGGACAGACCTTGTTTGCCCATGGTATTGCCCAATATCGTATTCCCAATACCCGCATCACACCCTATGTACTGGCTGGTGTAGGCACTGGTTTCAACAGCCTGGGCACTCTACGTCACGGTGACAGCACCATGCTGTATGATGTGGGTGGTGGGGTTCGCTATGCTGTAACTGACAATGTAGAGCTGGATGCTCGATATCGAAATGTGCGTGCATTTAATACCAATGTGCGTGACCGCTCATCAGACATTATCAGCGTGGGTGTAAACTGGCGTTTCTAAAATCTAGATAGCCGGAAGTTGTAAAAAAGCAGTGTTTTTACACTGCTTTTTTCATGGAAAAATGTAAAACCATGCGGAATACATGGTTTTACATTTTTTCTAATCTCTTAAAATAAGTTATTGATATCGTTAATAAAAATAAGCGTATTATGCTATTTTGCTTTGGGATTAGGTAGTTTTTTAGTTACAAACCAAACATGCTCACGTAATACAGGATCATATTTACGCAAGCGTATTTTGTTTCCGCTTTTTGTTCCGCGGTTGTTCACTTTCACTAGGTATTTGGTGCCAGTTTCTGGTTGTTGTTCAGGAACCAACTGCATGATCTGATAAGATGTCTTTGCCATGTGGATATTTATCAAGCTCAAGACCTTTGAGTACTTGATGCATGTTACTGACAACATACTTACCAACGTCCTGTAATTTCACATGCCGGAAACCATCCATCTCAGGCCAATTCTTGCCCTTGGCATCTGTAAACATGCTCTGGCAAACCAACTGTGAAATATCTGGTAGTTTATCAACCTTCCACAGCCACATGCTGAGATCTTTCCGGGGTTTGTAAGCATGTACCCCAAGATATTTCAAATCCTGGGGGCGAGCCCGCAGGCCAGTTTCTTCCCAGAGTTCACGAATAGCCGCTTGCTGTTCAGTTTCATCAGGCTCCATTTTGCCCTTGGGCAAATCCCAATGTTTGGCGTGAGTAACATGGCAAAGCAGGATGTTGATACCATCCCAAATTACCACAGCAGCACTGATTTTTTTGTTCATTGGTCGAGTTTTTCCATTCTACGGTCGTGCCGGGGATTGGGGATATAAGGGGTGGTGATCCATTCCAGCAGATATTGCCATGCTTGTTCAGGAGACATTAAGCGAGCGCCCAATGCTATAACATTGCTGTTGTTGTGTTCTCGGCTGAGCCGAGCAGTGTCCTGGCTGCTTACCAAAGCACATCGTATGCCCGCAAAACGGTTGGCGGCTATGGACATGCCAATGCCGCTGCCACAAATTAAAATGCCACGATCAGCTGATCGGGCCAAAACAGCATAACAAACATCCACTGCAAAATCAGGATAATCCACACTGTCGGCTGTATAAGTGCCATAATCCACTACTTCTGCTGTGGATCCACGTGCTTGCAGTTTTTCAAGCAGAAATGTTTTCAAATCCAAACCAGCGTGGTCGCTGGCTATGGCAAACCTATAACCACGGTTTAATTCTGTTTTAATTTCAGGTGTCATTTCCATGCCTAAAAATAACATGGAATATCGGTTATGTCAACTTGTTGTTTATTCCCATGCCATGCGCCACAACAGCACACGGAATTCTCCACAAACTATCAATCTAAAAGATATGGAAAATGGATTTTCCCACCATCCACTTTCCGCGCCCTGCGGGCCCAGTGTTTGTTCAAACCAATTCAACATGGTTTTTTTACAACGACATTTTAGGAAATCAAAAACAAATAGATCGTTATGATTTCCCACAGGGGAAATATCTACAACATAACTGGCTTGCTGAATACTATTGTAACTTGCACCGGTTTTCAGCATGTACCTTTGCAAAGGAGACGATGGTATCATTTATACCTCTAGATACGGCCGCCAGGGTAGAGGGAAGCTGCAATTCCTTGCCTCTAGGAACAGCGGTGCAATCTCGTGATCTTGATAACCTGCCAATCCGCAACCCACTCGGGTTACCCAATAACC
>Ga0129333_10007736_pt1 | contig 10141 bp, 8 predicted proteins | sample CPB6_08_DNA_FD_94474 | JGI IMG/M metagenome (GOLD analysis project Ga0129333, IMG submission 94474) | Freshwater to marine salinity gradient microbial communities from Chesapeake Bay, USA - CPBay_Sum_0.6_0.8_DNA | ecosystem: Environmental > Aquatic > Marine > Coastal | place: USA: Chesapeake Bay...
ATTTATTACTTAATTTCTTATTCAATGAATCAAACCTACAGAAATACTTTTAATAATCAATTTTCAAAAGAAAAATACCAATCTTTTCTAGCCTCTGTTCATCAAGATTTTCCGGGTGTTCTCGATTTTCGAATTGCAGAGACCCCTATCTTTTTAACGGATGCTTTTGTTGAAAAATGCACCTCGGCTGGAGAAGATATCATTGATTTCATCGTGCACCCCGATTTTAAAAAATATACAGAAAAAGCTATTCCTGTTGGTATGTTCACACCAAACGAAGACGATTGTCCCCAGTTGCTTTCTATTGACTTTGCCATTAGCCGAAACGAAACTGGAGAGTTGACGCCATACCTTATCGAATTACAGGGATTTGCTACCTTATTTAATTATCAGTCCTATCTGGCTGAAAAATACATGACCCATTTTAATTTACCAGATACATTATCGCCTTATTTTAATGGTTTAAATAGGGAGGATTATTTATCCTTATTAGAAAAAATACTTTTAGCTTCTTTACCCGCAGAGGAAGTTATTCTTTTAGAATTATTCCCAGAAAAACAAAAAACAAGAATAGATTTTGTTTTAGCAAAAGAACATTTTGGCATTGAAACAGTATGTTTAACGGAAATAGTAAAAAAAGACAGGAATCTTTTTTATCAAAAAAATGGCAAGCTTCAAAAAATAAGCAGAATATATAATCGGGTTATACTCGATGAGTTAGCCACCTATAAAGACCTGGAACTTTCGTTTCATTTTACCGATGAAGTTGATGTAAGCTGGGTATCTCACCCAAACTGGTTTTTCAGAATAAGTAAATATTTATTGCCTCTATTGAGCGGAAAATATATACCCAAATCATATTTCCTGTCAGACTTTGACTCTCAACAAGAAGCCATTGATCAATATGTTTTAAAACCCCTTTATTCTTTTGCTGGTGCTGGCGTTGATTTGCATCCAACGGTAGAAAAGTTGAAAAGTATTTTAGAAAAAGATCAATACTTGATGCAGAAAAAAGTCAGTTACGAACCCGTAATCGAATCCCTGGATGGAAAAGTTAAGGCTGAATTAAGATTAATGTACCTTTGGGATAAAACGAAAAGCAGACCTGTTTTAGCTACAAATATTACCCGTTTGAGCCGGGGTGAAATGATAGGAGTGCGATATAATCACTCGTTTGACTGGGTAGGAGGCAGTATTGGTTTTTCGCAAAAGGGTTTAAAATAATCCCATAAAGGATCAGAAGGAAGAGGAGCTTCAACGCTGACTTCTTCATTAGACACAGGATGAATAAAAGATAGTTTCCAGGCGTGTAGCTGGATAGACCTGTCCTTATTACCTCTTTTAAATCCATATTTTACATCCCCTTTAATGGGAGAACCGATGGCAGCCAGTTGAGCTCTTATCTGATGATGCCTTCCTGTAATCAAATCGATTTCAAGTAAAACATATTTTTCACTTTTCGCCAAAACCTGGTAACGAAGTTCAGCTGTTACCCCTTTTTCATTTTCCTCTTTAACAGCACTGGTCTTATTGGTTTTACTATTTTTAATGAGCTGATTATGCAGAATTCCGGTAGATTCAGGGGGTGGATTACCGACGATAGCTAAATATTTTTTCCGAATCGTTCTGTCTTTGAATTGCTGATTGATAGCCTGAAGGGCTCTTTTAGTTTTTGCAAATAAAACAACCCCGCTGGCTGGTCTGTCTATTCTATGGGTGAGAAACAAGGGTGACCGAGTATATATTTCTGCCAGATTAAGCAAAGAAACATCATCTGTTTGATCAGGTTGAGTAGCCATAGCTACTGGTTTATTAAAAGCAATAAATTGATTATTCTTATAAATAACCTTATCCCCAATACGCAATTCCGGTCTCTCTGTAATCATTCTACTTCTTCGTAATCAACAAATTCCCCTTCTTTTTTCTTATTTTTATCACTATTGGATACCTTTTCATTTGGGTTACTTTGAAAAGATTCAATGCGAACGGATTTGGCGAAGAAAAACTTGTACGCCACATAGATTAGACCTGCTGTAATTAATAATTTGAACATCCCTTATAATTCAGATTACAAATATAAGGAAAAAAGTACAAAGATTTTATGATTAATCCCTTTGAGCCACTAAAATAGGCATGACATTAGGTTAAAGAGACACTTGTATTGAACAAATTAATCATAAATTTTATCTAAATTCGCAGTTACTTTGGCGTTTAAATTTTTTGTTAACCATAAAAAGAATAAAAAGCATCCGATGTCCTTATACAAAAAAGTTTTAAATGCGACTGGCTGGTTAGTTTTACTAATCAGTTCTGTTGTGTATTATTTTTCCGCTGAAAGAACTGGAAGTCTCTGGGATTGCGGAGAGTTCATATTAGGAGCCTATAAACTTCAAATTGTACACCCTCCTGGGGCTCCTGTATTTTTATTGGCTGGAAGACTATTTTCATGGGTAGCTGAAATTCTTTCTGATAATCCGGAGAATATCGCTTTTGCTGTAAACCTGATGTCCAGTCTGGCTTCAGCCTTTGCTGCCATGTTTGTAGCATGGATAACCATGCTTTTAGGAAAGTTAATTCTAAAAGGAAGGGAAGAAGAACCTGATACTTCTGAGATTATTGCGCTCGCAGGATCAGGTTTAGTAGCTGGCCTAGCAACTGCTTTTAGTACATCCATTTGGTTTTCTGCAGTTGAGGGTGAAGTTTATGCCCTTTCCACTTTTTTCACTGCTTTAACTTTATGGATTACCATTAAATGGTATTGTCTTCCTGATGAACCAAAACACGATAAACTCCTCATATTAGCCATATATATGACTGGATTGTCCATTGGCGTGCACCTTTTAAGTATTCTTACCTTTCCAGCAATTTCATTATTTTACTATTTCAAAAAGACTAAAAAGAGTACCTTCCTGGGAATGACCTTTGCTTCCGTCATTGGCTTAGTATTTGTAGGTGCTTTACAATCCTTTATCATTTCTGGAATACCTGCAATATGGGGATGGTTTGAATTATTGGCTGTTAATTCATTAGGGCTTCCGTTCAATAGTGGACTTGTAATGTTACTCATATTCCTTGCAACCATTATTTACGGTGGTTTGAGTTACGCAAAAAGTAAAAATAATGTCATGCTACATAATTTAGTGGTAGCCATTTCATTAATTATTGTTGCCTTATCAACTTATGGAATGGTTATCACCAGAGCTGTTGCCAATCCTCCTATCAATATGAACGATCCATCAGATGCCATGCGTCTGATTCCTTATTTGAATAGAGAACAGTATGGAGAAAGAGCCTTATTCCGTGGTCCAAATTTTGAAGCTAATCCAATAGATGTAAAAACAGAACCTCGTTATGGAAGAGTAGGTGACAGATATGAAGTTGTTGACCAGAAAATGACTTATATCTATCCGGAAGCAAGTAAAAAGTTATTCCCTCGTATGTATGATGGGAGTATGGGAAGACCAGCAATTTATAAACAGTGGATGGGATTAGATCCAAATGCTGCCTTGCCCTTTGGCCGTCCAAATAGTGCTGATAATTTTGGCTTTTTCCTAGATTATCAACTTAACTGGATGTATTGGCGCTACTTTATGTGGAATTTTTCAGGTCGCCAAAATGGAGAACAAGGATATTATGCCTGGGATAAATCTGACGGAAACTGGTTATCTGGTATTCCTTTTATAGATGAAGCCAGGCTGGGATCTCAAAGTAATCTAACTGATAGCATGAAGAATGATCCCGCAAGAAACCGCTATTTCATGTTACCCTTTTTATTTGGAGTTCTCGGAATGATATTTCATTTTAGGAAAAGGAAAGACGATTTTATTGGATTATTAGGATTCTTTATTATTACAGGAATTGGTATTATCGTTTATTCCAATCAACCACCCAATGAACCCCGAGAACGTGATTATGTATTGGTTGGTTCTTTCTTCACCTTTTGTATCTGGATGGGCATAGGTGTTCTTGCAACCATGCAGTTTCTAATGTCCCGCGTAAAGCTAAACTCTTCCATTGCAGCGGCCGTTGCTACAAGTATGGTACTGTTTGCACCTATCTTGATGGGAACCCAAAATTTTGATGACCATAGCAGAATGGGTCATTATGGTTCAAGAGATTATGCGAGCAATTTTCTGGAATCCTGTGCTCCAAATGCTATTATTTTTACTTATGGTGATAACGACACCTATCCACTTTGGTATTCTCAGGAAGTGGAAGGAATAAGAAGAGATGTTCGAGTAGTAAACTTAAGTTTAATAGCCGTCGATTGGTATATTGAAGGCTTAAGGCGTAAAGTAAATGACTCTCCACCCATAAAACTAACTTTGACTGCCGATGATTATCGTGGAAGCAAACGAAATCAGATTATGTATCCTGAGGGACTTACCTCAAATCCAATGTCCTTGAAAGATGTGTTAAATTTCATGGCTCAGGAAAATGGACTTACCACGCAAGACGGTAATAAAACAGAAACTTATGTTCCTACCAGAGATGCATTTATACCCGTAAACAAGAAAGATGCCATTAAATATGGCGCAGTCACAGAAGATGATACAACTTATGTTGATGTTATACCTTTACAACTTTTAGGTGGCGATAACTATATTACGAAAGATGATTTAGCTATGTTAGACGTCATTGGGTCTAATATTTGGGAAAGACCCATTTATTTTGCCGTAACCAACAGACCTGATAAACTTTTTGGCCTTCAGGATTACCTTAGGTTAGAAGGTCTTGGCCTTCGTTTGGTTCCAACAAAAAATCCAACAGATCCAAATTATGGTATCATTGGAAGTGGAAAAGCCGATGCTAATAAAATCTATGAAAATGTGACTAAGAAATTCCGCTGGGGTAATTTTGATAAAGAACCTACCTTTATAGATAAAAGTTATGAACCTAGTATTCAAAGTTTACAGCTGGTTATTTTGAGAGGTGCTTTAGGATTGCTTTTCGAGGGAGATAAAAAGAGAGCTTTAGAACTGGTTGATCTCTATTTTAAAAAGTTCCCTGATTTTAACTTCCGTTACAACTATCGCACCCACTTCCTGATTGATGTATATTTAAGAGCCAATGAATACAAAAAAGCAAAACCTATTATTGAAAGGTTAGCTGAAAATATGCGACAGGATCTTGTTTTTTATACCAGCTTAGAACCTGAAGTTCTAAATAGTAGTTACAGAGAAGATTATGACATGGCTTTAAGAACCGTAGATATTTTACTTCAAGATGCTTCTTCCAATAAAGATGAGGTATTCTTAAAGAAATTACAGAATACATTCGCTCCTTTCCAGGTGAAACCTACTGACGGCAACCAAATGCAACCCTTACAACAATAATGTTATGAAGGCTATTTCCCTAGGTTGTGATCATGCGGGATTTCCATTAAAATCAGTTATCCAATCCCTGCTCAATGAGCGGGGATTGGATATCCTTGATTTTGGAACTCATTCTGAGGCATCTGTTGATTATCCTGACTTTGTACACCCTGCAGCGGAAGCAGTTGAAAAAGGAAATGCCAGTCTGGGTATTCTTCTTTGCGGTAGCGGTAACGGAGTCGCAATGACGGCCAATAAACATAAAGGAATTCGAGCCGCCCTTTGCTGGAATGCAGAAATTGCTACTCTGGCACGTTCTCATAACAATGCCAATATGATTGCATTACCCGTACGTTATATATCAGCTAATCAAGCTGTTGAAATAGTCAGTGCCTTTTTGGATACTCCTTTTGAGGGAGGTCGACACGCTTTGAGAGTAGGTAAAATACCCTGCTAAATGCGAAACTACTCCAAATTAATTTTCTAAGAAATAATCGTAAAGGGCGTAATATCCTGTATTTCCTGAATTAAATCCTGGCCGTATAACCCTGCAGGGGTATGAAATCCGGTTTTAAAAGAACCTTCAAGTACTTTTTTCGCTATTAGTAAACCTGTGTGAGAAGTAACCGTATAGCCGTTTGGTGTTGTATAATAAGCCTGAAGTTTTTTGCCCTCTGTGTCCATAACTTCCCCCCAAATATAAGTTCTTGAATTCTTCCGAACCTCATCTGTAGGACCAGCAGGACCTTGTCTCACTTTTTTGCGGGCAAATTCTTTTATAAAATCAAGTTTTAAAAGCCATCCAAAAGCATTCATCCAGCCAAGTTTACTATATCTTTTTTTCGAAACGGTTGTATAGGTTTCTATATTTGGAATACCTGTAGTATGAAAAGCAGTAGATACATCTCCCCATGGAATAGTCATAAAAAATAGATTTTTCCCATTGTAGGTTAATTCCATTGATTTGAAACCGAGAGGTACGGATTCAATTTTACCATTTTTTCTTACTTTACTTCCTTCTCCCATTCCTTCAACCATCGTCAATGTTGTCCCTTTAGACATACTTCCGCCAAGTCCGGCAAAGGCTAATTTCAAAGAAGATGCACCAGGTAACTGATTTTTTAAAAATGCAGCAAGACAATCGGTAGGAACGACATCAAATCCTACTCCTGGCATCAACATGATCCCCTTTTCTATCGCCTTTTGATTGAGGCTTGCACCAAGCTCAAAAACATTAATTTCCCCCGTAATATCCAGATAATGAGTACCTGTATTAAGACAGGCTTCCATCATTTGAAGAGCAGTAAATCTAAAAGGACCTGCACAATGGAGTACAACGGTAATACCCTGGAGGGCTTTTTCAGTTTCAGAAGAATGTTGTAGATCAAAAATACGGTATTCCAGTCCTTTCTCTTCAGCCAGTTTTTTGATGGTTGCCGAACGCCCACCAAGAATTGGTTTTAAGCCAAAATGAGCGGCGTCGTCAATCATTATTTTGGCTGTGTAGCCATTTGCACCGTATATTAATAGTCCCATGAATCAAAGATTTTATAATTTTTTTAATACGTTTTCAATCACCTTAAAGTAGGTATCCGGGAAAATCCGAACCAGCCAGTCAATCCATTTTGCATCTTTACCAATCAGGATTCTCGATTTATTTTTTTCAATTCCCGCGATAATAATTTCAGCAGCTTGTTTTGCTGGCATTATAAGTGATTTTTTTTCAATTTTGTTCAATAACTGCCAGGTTTGTTCCTTGTCTAAATGATCTGAGAGTTTTGATTTTCGGATAATATTTGTTCGAATTCCTCCAGGATGAACGGAACTAACCCCTATATTGGTTTTCATCAGTTCTACTTTCAGACAATCTGTAAATCCTTTTACGGCAAACTTAGAAGTACAATAAGCAGAAGAACGTAACATGGCCGCATAACCTAACATGCTGGAGATATTCACAATATGACCAGCATTTAACTTTTGGAGATGCGGTAAAAACTTATGGGTCATTTTAATTACCCCCCAAAGATTAATATTTATCAACCATTCAAAATCGTCCAGAGGTGTATCAGCAAAATTTCCAGAGGCCAGATTTACGCCTGCATTATTTATTAGAATCAAAGGCGAATCAGGAAAATCAAAGATAACTTTTTGATAAAAATCTTCTATGGAGGCCGAGACACTCACATCCAAATAATGATGTATTACCTGACCTCCTGCTAATTTAACTGTTTCCTCCATTTCTTCGGGAACAATATCGCCAATCACCACTTTAGCACCTCTCTGAACACATTCAATAGCTAAAGCTCTTCCAATTCCTGAACCTCCACCGGTTATAACACAAACTTTATTTTTTATTGCTGTCATTTTAATTCTTAATTTTTAGGAATTGTAATACCAAAACTGGTATAACTTTTATTTTATAAACGCTGCCATTCTGGCTTTCATAAACGATAATTTATTTCCCCTTTTTTTTGCCAGATTTAGGTTTTGCCCAATATCTTTTTTCAGATCAAATAATTGATCTTCAGGTGCGTTTCCATTTTCGATTTTGACAGTTTCAATGATTGGATTACCCTTAGAAGGAGGAATGTAGACAAAATTGCCGTATCTGTAAGCTAATCTTCCCGATGCTTCAATAACAAGCTCTCTGCGGCCCTTTTTATTTTTACCTAAAAAAGCATTCAAATGATTTTCCCCATCACCAGATGGTATAGATACTCCGGCTAAATGAGCGAGCGAAGCAGTAAAATCAAGTTGACAAACCATCGCATTTGAAACGGAAGGTTTTATGACTCCTTTCCAATAGGCGATAAAAGGTACTCTGGTTCCTGCTTCGTAAAGGCTATATTTTCCTCCTCTTAAATCGGCAAATGGCGTATGGTTACCTAATTTCTCGACCGCCTCATCAAAATAACCATCATTTAAAACAGGGCCATTATCACTGGTGAAAAGAATTAAAGTATTTTCCAGGTCACCCCATTCCTTTAATTTTCTAGTTAATTCACCTACACACCAGTCGGCCTCCAGAATGGCATCACCCCTTGGACCCATTCCCGATTTGCCTACAAAACGCTGGTGGGGAACCCTAGGAACATGAGGTTGATGAAGCGCAAAATATAAGAAAAACGGATTTTCTGATTGCGTCGATTTTGCATTTTGAATAAAAGCCAGAGCCTTTTCCAAAAAAACGTCAGACATATCCTCATCCACCCAAAGGGCACTTTTACCTCCTTTCATGTATCCTATTCTTGGAATACCATTATGAACACTTTGATTATGGCCATGATGCCACCTCATTTTAGTCATCAGTTGAGGATGGGAAATAGCCGTTGGCTCATTTTCAAAATTTTGTTGATAACTAACAAACAATGGGTCATTTTCTTCTAAACCCACTACTTTATTATTTTCAATATAAACCGTTGGTACCCTGTCTGTGGTTGCGGCCATAATAAAAGAATAATCGAAACCTACATCGGAAGGAGAAAAGGTTATCTTTTTATTCCAGTCAATATTTCCATTTCCAAGTCCTAAATGCCATTTCCCAACTACAGCCGATTTATAATTTGCTTTTTTTAATGCTTTTGGTAGCGTTGTAATAGAGGTATCAATGATCAAGGGAGCATCACCAGGTAATATTTTAGCCTGACTATTTTTCCAGGGATAGATTCCTGTTAACAAGGCATATCTGCTGGGCGTACAAGTGGCCGAAGTGGCGTATCCCCTGTTAAATCGTACCCCGTTATTGGCCAAAAAATCAATATTTGGGGTATTCAAGGTTCCTTTTTTATAGGCACTTACATCCCCATAGCCTATATCATCTAAATTAATAATGATGATATTGGGCTTTTTTACCTGACCATTTACCGAACCCCAAAAGGATAACATGCCCAAAAAAGCTAGGAAAATCTTATTCATACTAAAAGGTATTTTCCAAAATGTACTTTTATTCCTTTTTATAGACCTCAAAAAGTTGTGCAATCTTTGAAGTTTCATGATTTCCCGAATGGACTAAAACCCGATAGCGAAGGGTTAATTTATCCCCTTTGCTGTAAACCGAACCCAAATTTTCATCTTTAGGCCAATACATTGGGGTGGGTGAAAAAAAGCCATAGTCGCGGGTAAACCAAGGAGCAGGATAACCTGGATTGGAGGGGTGTTGCAAAATGGCCATGCCCTCCATTTTATCTCCTCTTTTTCCCGAACAATCTATCCAGGGTGAAGGGAGACCGAAGGTACCCTTTTCCGTTTGTGCTCCTTCTGCGTTTACCATGATGCCACCATTTATTACGGCTAAATCAGGATCCATTCTTCCGCTAAAAAGAGAATGATTTGTTTTTTCAATAACCACATTTTCCAACATTTCCATGGTAATATCAAAATCAATTTGATACAGCTCATTGGAAGGTGCAGTAATGGTCATTTTTCTTAAATCTTTAATAGGCGCATTGGCAGCCGGTCTTCTCCAAATACATTCATTTTCGATGATTACTTTGTACTCATCAGAAGGGATAATATCGGCACGCAAAGAAATAATTTGACCTCTATCAAGGCCTTCTTGCCAAAAGTTACCCCCATTTACCTTATCACAACCAAAAAACAAAGAGCTATGGTGTGGATAATTGGCATTTCTCATTGAAGTGACACTTGCGTATGATGGTCCGTTTACCGGGAAGAAAAAAGGATATTTTTCCTCCTCTGAGAATAAATAAGAGGTAAATAAATTCTTATTTATAAGTACTTCAATTTTTTCATTATGTTTTATGGCTGTTACTTTTAACTGACTAAATCCCTGAATTACATAGGACAGCAGAAAAAAGAAAAGGAAG